>Ga0114974_10000986_pt1 | contig 22842 bp, 19 predicted proteins | sample S_130206_EF_Meta_FD_87318 | JGI IMG/M metagenome (GOLD analysis project Ga0114974, IMG submission 87318) | Freshwater microbial communities from Lake Simoncouche, Canada to study carbon cycling - S_130206_EF_MetaG | ecosystem: Environmental > Aquatic > Freshwater > Lake | place: Lake... | reverse complement strand
CCAGAATTAGCAGCTGAAATTACTGTTCAACCTATTCGTAGAATCGGCCCTGATGTAGCAATTTTGTTCTCGGATATTTTGGTTGTCCCACAAGCCATGGGAATTGAAGTTTTGATGAAGGAAAATTTCGGACCGTTTTTACCTAATCCAATTCGTACCATTCAGGATGTCGAAAAAGTAATTGTTCCTAATATCCAAGAAACTTTGGGTTATGTAATGGATGCAATTAAATTGACCAAAGAAATGTTGAATGATGAGGTGCCGTTAATTGGTTTCGCAGGTTCGCCTTGGACCATTTTCTGTTATGCTGTGGAAGGAAAAGGCTCTAAAAGTTTTGATACCGCCAAAGGATTTTGTTTTTCAAATCCAGTTGCAGCACACGTATTATTGCAAAAAATTACCGATACTACCATTTTATATTTAAAAGAAAAAGTAAAAGCAGGTGTTGATGCCGTTCAGATTTTCGACTCTTGGGGAGGAATGCTTTCGCCAGTTGATTATCAAGAATTCTCTTGGAAATACATCAACCAAATCGTAGAAGCTTTGGCAGATGAAACACACGTTATTGTTTTCGGAAAAGGATGTTGGTTTGCTTTGGGAGAAATGGGAAAAAGTAGAGCTTCGGCATTAGGTGTTGATTGGACATGTTCGCCACGAAACGCTAGATATTTATCGGGTGGAAACATCACTTTGCAAGGAAATTTTGATCCAAGTCGTTTGCTTTCGCCAATTCCTGTTATCAAGAAAATGGTTCACGAAATGATTGACGAATTCGGAAAAGACAAATATATTGCCAATTTAGGTCACGGAATTTTACCAAATATTCCTGTAGATCATGCGAAGGCTTTTGTGGATGCGGTGAAGGAGTATGGGAAATAAGCTGTTAGCAGACAGCTGTTAGCTTAAAGCTTAAAAAAATGAAAAATAAATTCTATCAATACATACAAAACCTACAAGACCAAATCTGTGCAGGCTTGGAAGCTGCTGATGGCGCAACTAAATTCCGTGAGGACATTTGGGAACGACCTGAAGGCGGAGGCGGACGAACCCGCGTAATTGAAAACGGAGCGGTTTTCGAAAAAGGCGGTGTCAATATTTCGGCAGTTCATGGAAAATTGCCTGAAGCAATGCGTCAACTATTCAACGTTGGCGAAGCTGATTTTTTTGCTTGTGGATTGAGTTTGGTTTTGCATCCAAAAAACCCAATGGTTCCAACCGTTCACGCGAATTGGCGCTATTTTGAAATGTATGACGATAATGGAAATGTGATTCAGCAATGGTTTGGAGGCGGTCAAGATTTAACACCTTATTATCTGTTTGAAGAAGATGCAATTCATTTTCATCAAACGTGTAAAACGGCTTGCGACAAACACAATCCTGATTTTTATCCGAAATATAAAAAACAATGCGATGACTATTTTTGGAATGCGCATCGCAATGAAGCCCGAGGAATTGGAGGTTTATTTTTCGATTATTGCAAAGCAAATGAAGACATGTCAATGGAAAATTGGTTCGATTTTGTAACTGAAGTCGGTAATTGTTTTCTAGAGGCATACGTTCCAATTGTCGAAAAAAGAAAAAATTTATCCTATTCTGATGCTAATAGAACGTGGCAAGAAATCCGTCGTGGTCGCTATGTCGAATTTAATTTGGTACACGACAAAGGGACGCTTTTTGGCTTAAAAACTAATGGAAGAATTGAAAGTATTTTAATGAGTTTGCCTCCACATGTTCAATGGGTTTACGACCATCATCCGGAAAAAGGAAGTGAAGAAGAAAAATTAGTAGCAGTATTGGAGAATCCAGTAGATTGGCTATCAGCTATTAGCCATTAGCTGTCAGCTATTAGTTGATAACAATTAATATATTGCATTAAGAATAAGTCTAAAACTAAACGCCAAAAAAAATGAGAGATTATAAAAAATTTTTAGTTTGGGAAAAATCGCATCAGTTAACGCTTGATGTTTATCGAAATACAACGTCATTCCCAAAAGAGGAACTGTTCGGATTAATTAGTCAGATAAAAAGGTCTTCAAGTTCAATCCCAACGAATATTGCGGAGGGATGTGGAAGAAATTCCGACAAAGATTTTTGTAGATTTCTATACATTGCTTTTGGTTCTGCTAACGAATTAGAATATCAAATAATATTAAGCATTGATTTAAATTTTATCAATAATGAAAATGGTCAAAAACTCTTATTTCAAGTTGAAGAAGTAAAAAAAATGCTAAACGGATTAATAACAAAGCTAAACGCATCAGCTAATTGCTGAAAGCTAAAGGCTAAAAAGCTAAAATATGTTCCCATTACAAAGAGGTCGTCGTTTAAGAATAAACGAATCCATTAGAAGTTTGGTTCGCGAAACTACATTAAGCCCATCCGATTTTATGTTTCCAATGTTCATTGCAGAAGGCGAAAACGTAAAAATAGAAATTCCATCAATGGTTGGAATTTACCGTCGTTCAATCGATTTAACCGTCGAAGAAGTTAAAGAATTGTTTGCTTTAGGAATTCGCGCTGTAAACATTTATGTAAAAGTCGACGAATCTCTAAAAGACAACACTGGAAAAGAGGCTTGGAACCCAAACGGATTGATGCAACGCGCCATCAAAGCCATCAAAACTGCTTGCCCAGAAATGATTGTCATGCCCGATGTGGCATTGGATCCGTATTCAATTTATGGTCACGACGGGATTATTGCCAATGGTGATATTGAAAACGATTCTACTAATGAAGCATTAGTTAAAATGGCAGTTTCTCATGCTCAAGCGGGTGCCGATTTTGTAGCGCCAAGCGACATGATGGACGGACGTGTTTTGCGTTTGCGTCAAGGATTAGATGCTGCAGGATTTCAAAATGTAGGCATTATGAGTTATTCGGCTAAATATGCTTCGGCATTTTACGGACCTTTTCGCGATGCTTTAGACAGTGCTCCAGTTGATAATGCGGATGTTCCAAAAGACAAAAAAACCTACCAAATGGATTATGCCAATCGCATCGAAGCCATCAAAGAAGCCCTTATGGACGTCGAAGAAGGTGCCGATATGGTCATGGTAAAACCTGGAATTGCCTATTTAGACATCGTTCGCGAAGTCAAAAATGCGGTGAATGTTCCCGTAACGGTTTTCCACGTTTCTGGCGAATATGCCATGATAAAAGCCGCTTCCGAAAGAGGTTGGCTCGATCACGACAAAATTATGATGGAGCAATTAATGTGCATCAAAAGGGCAGGAGCAAGTTTAATTTCGACGTATTTTGCCAAAGAAGCGGCTATAATTTTAAACAAATAACAATGAAAAAAGTAGCTTTATTAGTTTGCCTTATTTTAGTTATTTCTTGCAAAAAAGAAAGCCAAGAAACTTTTGGACAACCCAATCCAACAGAACTTTCGCAAACACCCGAGCAACTCGGGAAATCTATTTTTGAAGGAAAAGGCAATTGTGTGGCGTGTCATAAAATCAATGAAAAGCTAGTAGGACCAAGCATTCAAGACATTGCAAAAATCTACAAAGCACAAAACGGCGACATCGTTTCCTTCCTAAAAGATGACGCAAAACCATTGGTTGACCCAACGCAATATGAAGTGATGAAAACTAATTTCGCACTTACAAAAGGAATGTCCGACGAAGAATTAAAAGGTCTGGAAGCCTACATTTATAGTAATAGTAAATAAAGTCATTGCGAGGTGTTTGGTAATTTGAAGCTAATCCCGCTATCCGCTATATCTGTTGTGGCGAACCACGCCACAACAGGATGCCGCTGCTATCAGGGCTAAAAATCAGTACAACCATGGAAACTGCTAACTTTACAACACCATTAGGAATCGCCACAATAATGGGTGATGAAAACGGTATTGCTACAATTTCAATTGCCGATAAAGGAGAGCTATCAACCGAAATCCCTTCAATATTAGAAGAAGCAATCACACAACTCAACGAATATTTCGAGAAAACCAGAACGAATTTCACCTTTAAATTAAATCCAAATGGAACCGATTTCCAACAAAAAGTATGGAAAGGGCTACTCGAAATCCCCTACGGAAAAACAATGTCCTACCTAGAATTATCAAAAAAATTAGGAGATGTAAAAGCCATTCGCGCAGTTGCTTCAGCCAACGGAAAAAATCCACTTTGGATTGTCATTCCGTGTCACCGTGTAATCGGAACTGACGGTTCGTTAACAGGATACGCAGGCGGTTTGTGGAGAAAGAAAGAACTTCTTGAACTCGAAAGTCCATCCAATCAAAGTGTTTTAAATTTTTAGGAACACCGCAGCGGAAAATTTCACAAAGCAAATTTTTAAATGTTGATTTATAAATAGTTAATAGAATGAATTTAGTTTCATAGAAATTCCGTAAATTCGTAAACAAACTATTTTTTATTTCAACCAATTAAAAACCAACCTAATGAAATTATTAAAAAAACTATTTCTCGGAGTAGCCTTATTTCTAACCACATTAATTGTATTAGCCTACGCTTTTAATGTAGATTATCTGATAAAAGCCGTTCGAACAATTTATATCAAAGGCCATCAAACAGCTTATTTAGAAGACTACAAAGAATTTGATAATGGAATAATAACCAAAAGTGACGTTGCGCAACCTTGGGCAATTCACAAAAACTACAACACAATTAAAGCAACTCCAGCTTTAGAACAACTTCACAAACAAATAGGAACTGTTGCTTTTTTAATCATAAAAAATGACAGTATTTGGCACGAAAGTTATTATGATGGTTTCGATAAAAATTCTAAATCCAATTCCTTTTCAATGGCAAAAAGCATCGTTTCGGCTTCGCTAGGAAAAGCCATAATGGAAGGAAAAATCAAAAGTTTAGACCAATTGGTTTCTGACTTTTTCCCCGTATTTAAAGAAGGAAAATCAGCAAAAATGACGGTCGGCGATTTGTCGTCCATGGCATCAGGACTGAATTGGGACGAAGCCTATTACAGCCCTTTTTCAATAACTACGCGTGCTTATTTCACAGACGATTTAAGCAAAGTAATCCTAGGATTAAAAGGAGTTGACGAACCAGGGCAGAAATACAAATACCTAAGTGGCAACACGCAATTATTAGCCATGGTCATTGAAAAAGCCACAGGCGAAAGTTTACCAGATTATGTTTCGAAGAATTTTTGGAAACCTATGGGAGCCGAAAACGATGCACTTTGGCAAACTGATAAAAAAGGCGGAATTGTAAAAGCTTTTTGCTGTATTGCAAGTGATGCAAGAGATTTTGCCCGCTTTGGAAAACTTTACAAACAATACGGAAAATGGAACGGCAAACAACTTTTAGACAGTACATTCATTGCAAAATCGATTACGCCAAGATTTAAAGCTTCACCAGAATACGGATATGGCTGGTGGTTGAGCGATTACAAAGGCAAGAAAATATTTTACATGCGCGGCCATTTGGGACAATACGTAATCGTAATTCCAGAAGATGAGCTAATTATTGTGCGATTAGGAAACGAAAAAGGACTCCAAACCAACAAGTCGCCACACAGCGATGATTTTTTTGTATATATCGATGAAACCTACAAAATGCTAGCCCAATGATAGAAAAAATAAGCCTTGAAAACATCCTTTTTTTAGATATTGAAACCGTTCCAGAAGCTGCCAATTATAGTGAATTGGATGCCGAAATGAAAGACCTTTGGGAACACAAAACACAATACCAAAGAAAGGAAGAATATACGCCAGAAGATTTTTATGACCGTGCAGGAATTTGGGCCGAATTTGGAAAAATCGTCTGTATTTCCGTGGGTTATTTTACCATTAAAGGAGACATTCGACACTTCAGAGTAACTTCCTTTTTTGGAGAAGAAAAGAAAATTCTACACGATTTTATCAATCTCTTGAACAATCATTTCAACAAGCCGCAACACGTTTTGTGCGGTCATAACGCAAAGGAATTTGACATTCCATTTATTGCAAGAAGGATGATTATCAATCAAATTGCGATTCCAAACAAACTCAATTTATTTGGCAAAAAACCATGGGAAATTCCGCATTTGGACACTTTAGAATTATGGAAATTTGGTGATTACAAACATTTTACGTCTTTAAAATTACTGACAAAAATCCTCGGAATTCCTTCCCCAAAAGGCGACATCGACGGAAGTCAAGTGGGACACGTTTTTTATGTCGAAAAAGACATCGATAGAATTGTAACTTATTGCGAAAAAGACACGATTGCCGTAGCACAAATATTCCTGCGTTTGCGTCGGGAAGATTTGCTGATTGACGAGGAGATTATTCACGTTTAATTTGATTTTGGATATTGACCTTGCAATTACAATTGATATTGATTTTTGTCATTGCCATTGATTTTATTACATTTACAAAAAATACAAATTATGGTTTTAAGTAGGTTTTGGTTGGTTATATTTATTTCTTCAATTGCATTTGTTGTAATCAGTTTGTTTTCTGGTAATAGTTACACACTTGATTTTATTATAAATGGAAAAAAAGACGATCCAATTTTAATATCAGAAAAATACCTTAATCAAGTTCCAGTTTTCATAAAAGATAGTATTGAAAATGCTCCTGACAAAACAATTGTAATTGATAAAATCGCTTCAAATGCTGATACGACTTACGTTTATTCGGCGAAAACCGTAAAAATTTTCAGCGGTGTGCAAAAATCCGACGGTTTACTTCCCACTTGTAAAAGCACTTTGCTGGATTTGATTTTGCCACTTCTTGCTTATCTAGCTTTTTTCTGTGGATTGATGGAACTCTTAATTATTTCTGGGGCGTCAGAAAAACTTGCAAAATTGCTGAGTCCCGTGTTTGTAAAAGTATTTCCAAGCGTTCCCAAAAATCACCCGTCTATTTCTTTTATGACCATGAACTTTGCTGCTAATTTCCTAGGATTGGATTCTGCGGCAACGCCTTTCGGGTTGAAAGCGATGGAAAGTTTACAAGAAATAAATCCCGATAAAGCCAAAGCGAGTGACGCTCAAATTATGTTTATGTGTCTTCATGCTTCGGGGCTGACTTTAATCGCAACTTCTATTATCGGTTATCGTGCTGCTGCCAATGCAACCAACCCTGCCGATGTGATGTTGCCTTGTATTATCACTTCTTTTATCGGAACAATCGCTGCTTTTCTTATTGTTGGAATTAAACAAAAAATCAATTTCAAAAGTGCTTCTTTGGTAATCGCTTTGATAACATTAATCGCTGCAATTGTAGGTTTGTTGATGTATGTAAACCATTTGGATATCATAGGGAAAAATTATTTTACCTCAAATCTTTCTGCATTGATATTAGTTGGGATTATTGCTTTCACTTTAATTTTTTCGTTTATTAAAGAGAAGAAATTTGCTGCGGCAAATACGACTGTTTTTGAAGCATTCGTTTCAGGGGCGAATAACGGAGTGAAAACTGGAGTCACCATTTTCCCTTATGTTTTGGGAATGCTAGTTGCAATTTCCTTGTTTAGAAACAGTGGTTTGTTTGAAATTATTAGTGAGTGGATTGCCTTCGCTTTTTCAAATATGGGCGTGAGCAAAGAAATTACCGATGCCTTACCAGTTGCGTTGCTTAGACCTTTTAGTTCTGCGGGATCTCGTGGATTTTTAATTGATTCGATGAATACTTTTGGTGCCGATTCCCTAACTGGGAGATTGAGTAGCATATTTCAATGTAGCGCTGAAAGCACTTTTTATGTTATTGCGGTTTACTTTGGTTCCGTTAATATAAAAAATACCCGTTACGCATTAGGAACAATGCTTTTAGTTGATTTGATTTGTGTGATTACGGCTATTTTTGTGGCGTCTTGGTTTTTTTAAAAATCAAATTTCAATTGAACTACAATGGTTTTCTTGATTTCGGTGTTCAGATTACTCAAGGAAATTCCTAACAATCGTACGGAATCTTTCATGCGTTCTTGAAACAATAATTCTTTTACGGTATCGAACAATAGCGATTTATCAGAGATAAAGTAAGGCAATGTTTTGCTTCGGGTTTGCTGTGTAAAATCGCTGTATTTTATTTTTAAAGTTACCGTTTTTCCTGCAATTTTGTGCTTTTTTAAACGGCGGTCTAATTCGGCTGCGATGGTTTCTAGTCGGTCTTGCATGAAAATTTCGGACGTTAGATTTTCATCAAAGGTGTGTTCGGCAGCTACCGATTTTGTAATCCGATTGGGTTTTACTTCGCTATTGTGGATGCCCCGAACGACATTGAAATAGAAAGTACCCGACTTTCCAAAATGCTTTTCTAAGAATTCGATGGGTTTGCTTTTTAAATCCAAACCCGTAAAAATTCCCAATTGGTACATTTTTTCGGTAGTTACTTTTCCCACGCCATAAAATTTTCGGATGGGTAAATCCTCTAGAAACGAAATCACTTCGTCTGGTGGAACTGTTTTTTGTCCGTTGGGTTTGTTGACATCACTAGCAACCTTAGCAATGAATTTATTTACCGATATTCCTGCCGATGCCGAAAGTCCTACTTCGTTAAGAATTCGCAATCGTATTTCTTGGGCAATTAATGAAGCACTAGGATTCCCTTTTTTGTTGTGGGTGACATCCAGATAAGCTTCGTCAAGAGAAAGTGGCTCGACCAAATCGGTGTAGTCGTGGAATATTTTTCTGATTTTTTGAGAAATCTCTTTGTAGCGGTCAAATCGGGGTCTTACAAAAATCAGTTCTGGGCAATATTTTTTTGCCAATGCCCCACTCAACGCACTTCGAACACCAAATTTCCGCGCTTCATAACTGGCTGCCGAAACTACACCGCGAATTTCATTTCCCCCAACTGCAACTGGTTTGCCCCGTAAATCTGGATTGTCCATTTGCTCGACAGAAGCATAAAAAGCGTCCATATCGACATGAATTATTTTTCGTTGTGGCGCAGTTTCCTCCATTATAAAATTAGAAGTGCTTGGGATAATAATTGTGGTTTTTTACTATTTGGATATGTTCAGATAGTTTTTACAAAAGTACAAATTCTTACTATTAAGACTTGTTAAACTTCTACGTCTTCAGAATTTTGTTGCTTCCTTTCTGTTGGAAAAAAGAAACTCATAGGTTTTTTCTTAAAATGATTCCAAATTGAAATGGCTACAAAGCGCAATTCAAAAACGGATATCGAACGAGAACGAAATGCCAATCCTAATGACAAACTAAAACTCACTAAGAAATTGACCAATCCAATAATTCCAATTCCGAAAATTCCCCAAAACAGCATGGAATTGCTCACGTTATAATTAGCGCCATAAAGCCCTAGTGCTAAGTTACCGCTTGCAAAAGTAATGTGACGAATATCAAGGTTCAATCCTAGAAACATGCCCACAGAGGCGGTGCTTCCCATGAAAACCCCAAACCAGAAATTAGCAATCAATCCCGACCATTTTTTTTCATATAATTGTGATAATTTCAACGTTTTGGCTTTCCCGATACTCTTTTTCAATAACGGATGTTCTGCAATTCTAAAATAAACTTGGTTGTGTTTGTCTCTATTTGAAACACTTCCTGAAATTATCCCTGATAAAAACAGAAATACTCCTGCAATTGCAGCATGTAAAATGGCTAAAGAGTGAACCGGACTCAAATCTGTTAGTAATGTATTCCATTTTGCTTCAGCAATATTATAATCAAAAGCATAATCTATAAGCCAAATTCCAAGTAAAGAAACGGGAAAAGCCATGACGACATTTCCTACGAAGGCGATGAATTGTGATCGGAAAACACGTGCGAAAAGTACTGCAAAAGGTTTGTATTTTTCAAAATGATTTCCCTCTTTTTTGGCGCCTTCTTCTAGTGCTTTTATCAAAACTGATGCGGTCATTGCGGGTTGTTTTGTAGCCAATGTAAATCCAAAAATATAGATTGCAATAAATCCAAAAGAATAGTTCATACTATAAAAAAAGGCATGCCCAAAAAAACTGGTGTCAACTTTTGATAAAAGGACTTTGATAATGCATAAAATCCCCACAATAAAACCTCCTCCAAGGGCAGTTCGGAGCATTTTGAAATATTCCCTTCGTCCTTCGGTTATATAAGTTTCTCCAGTTTTTGCAGTGTGTTGCGTAATTTCATAGGAAATCAATTGAATGCTTTCTCCAATGAATTTTCGGACATTATTTTTGTAACAGTTGTATTTTATTAACTGAAGTAAAAGTTTAATTCCGTTACTTTTTTCGTCATTTGCACTTTCAACAACCAATAAAGGAATCAAAACTTTTAATCGTTCTAATTGCTGTTTAATTTTCAATAAACTCTGATTAACACGCATTGAAATACCGTATTTCGAACTGTTTTGAAATGCTGTTTCAATAAAATCTTCACACTTTTTGTGGAAAATCCATAGTTGCAGGTATGTTTCATCATCGGAAGTAATGTAATGAGTTGCTGAATTTTTTACGGCAGCTTGAATCTTTAGAAGTTCATTTTCAAATGCTACAAAGGGACTTTCTAAATCTTCAAATTCTGGTACCATTTTGAGGACATCAGTTTCCATTGCACGTCCGCTAATTCTTTGCGAAAGCAATGAGATTGATTTTAAAAGTTCTGCTAAAACCGAATGGGATTCTATAGTTTCATAAATGGATTGGAATTCTAAAACCACATATAATTCTTCTAACTGTTCCAATGGAATTTTTTCAACCCAAATAACATCGGAAGCCAAATAAAAAACCTGGTTCAAAACATATTCTAAGGTGTTTTTTTGAGGTTGGTCTGGTAGAAATTTTGCGGAGATTCGTTTTTTAACTTCAAAAATAAAATCTACATCCTGCAAAATAGCAGCGTCAGAAAGAATTTTGTTAAAAATTTTATTTGTCAGAATTTCCTTTAAATAAAGAGATAGTTGGGTAGCACAAATTGGATTTTTTTTCAAAAAAACTATAATTTCTTGCAAATCTACTTTGTCTAATTTTTCGGGGTGCTGAGGTCGTACTAGGTGAATTAAATTTACTAATACTTCTAATTCATCTGTTTTTGTTTTCCAAAATTGGGTCTCTCCAAAAGTATTTGAAATAAATTCTAAAACTGAAATTTTGAGTTTTGATTTTGAAAATAACATAGTTGGATCGCTTGATGATTTGTAAAAATACGAATTGACACGTTAATTTTTATTAACTTGGTCAAATAAATAACATCTTTTAACAATGATTGAAATAGAGCGCAAATTTTTAGTTACTTCCGATGAATACAAAACGGCTGCATTTGCAAAAAGTGAAATCGCGCAAGGGTATTTAAATTCAAATCCGGAGCGTGCAGTTCGCATTAGAATTAAAGGAGACAAAGGCTATTTAACGATAAAAGGCAAAGGAAATGAATCTGGAATGACGCGATTTGAGTGGGAAAAAGAGATTCCAGTAGCTGAAGCCAAATCCCTTTTAGAATTGTGCGAAAAGGGAGTTATTAGTAAAACCCGTTTTGAAATAAAAGTGGGAAATCACACTTATGAAGTAGATGCGTTTTATGGAGAAAATGAAGGGCTAGTAGTTGCAGAAATTGAATTGCAATCGGAAACTGAAACTTTCGAAAAGCCGAGTTGGTTAGGAAATGAAGTTACTAATAATGAACAATATTACAATGCTTTTTTGAGTAAAAATCCTTTTAAAAACTGGAATAAAGACTAATTTATTCTTCAATTATTTCAATCTTAACGATTGCAGAACCGCTATTTTTATTGGATACAATTTCCATAAAAGCCCGTTTTGTCAAATCAATTTCACGCCCTCTAGAAAAGGGTCCGCGATCGATAACTTCTACAATTACTGATTTTCCGTTTTCTTCGTTCGTAATTCTCAATTTTGTACCGAAAGGCAATTTTCTGTGCGCTGCAGTGTATTTATCATTGTTAAATCGAACGCCGCTTGACGTTCTTTTGCCATTAAATTTATTAGCATAGTAAGAAGCGTGAACTTTTGCTTTATATGCTTTAAATTTCAGTACTAGTTTTGGTTTTAAAGTGTCTGTAACAACAACTTTAGCCTTGGCAGTATCAATGACTACTTTGGTAGGAATCGGTTTGGTTGTTTTTTGCGCTTCTACAGTCACGCCCATTACTAAAAAAAGGAAACAGGTAATAATTGTTGAGAATTTTAATTTATGTTGGAACATAATTAATTTGTTTTGATAGTTTCAATTTGCATGCTTGTAAAATAAGTAAAAGCCCATTAAGGACTTTTACGTTTATTTTAGAACCATAACTTCCAAGGTATTCGGCTCAATATTAATAGTAAACCTAAGCTATAATAAATTGAAAAAGTTTTAAATTTTGACTCACTTGTTGTTAATTTTTTATGTTTTACCCATCCTATTGTAATTAAGGCAATGGCAATTATATTTATTAAAGGATGTTCTAATGAAGTCAATCGTAATGCTTTGTCTGACATATTTCCTAAAGATTCAAAACCAAGTGGAGAAACAAAATACAATATCAAACCTACTAATAATTGTGTGTGGGTCCCAATTAATCCTAGTAAAGCAATTTTTCTGTCTTTGGAAGTAAATTCTTTTTTTGAAGCCATTCCGATAAGGGAATTAACAACAGCTATAACAAGTAATAAAAGTGCTAGATAAGCCCAGCCTGAGTGAAATTTTTGTAAGAAAGCGTATAAATTCATAAAGGGTTTATTATTTAATTTGAACAAATATAAAGAAAAAAGCATAAAAAAACGACATTCTTAAAGTAAGAATGTCGTTTTAAAATTATAGTTTACTTTCTAAATTATTAGAAATTGTAGCTAATAGTGAAGTTCCAAGTTCTTCCAAATCCGAAGAAAACCTGATTTGTTTTATCAACACCATCGTAAAGACCAGTTTGTTGGTATAATTGATATGCTGTTAAATTAGGATTTGTACCCGTCATAAAATCAGCTTGTGTTTTTGCAGTGTTGTTAGTTCTCGATTCAGCGATATAAACTTCATCCAAAACGTTGTTTACGTTCAAACGGAAATTTACTGCATTTGTTTTGTCTTTTCCAACCATCAATTTATATGAAAAACCAGCATCCATTAATCCAAATGAAGGTAATTGTAAAGATCCTTTATCTACAATTGCTTGAGAAGTAAATCTACTTGGTTCAAAACTTGCATATAAATTATCTGCATATCTATAGTTTGCATCTAATTTTACATTTCTAAGTACTTCATAAGAAGCTCCTAAAGACGCTGTTAATTGTGCTGCATCACCAACTTTCAATCCAGAGATATTTTGTTGTGTAGCCAATTGCAAATCAGGATTTGTTTGAGTTGCAGTTACTGGAACTAATAATGGTCCGTTAGTATCTTCTCTAAAGAAAGATGATTTAACAACCGCACTTCCGTAAGTCCAATCTCCAAAAGAGAACATACCGTTAATTACTAATTTACGAGTAGGTTTAACTGTGAAATCTAATTCAGCTCCTTGGTGAATTTGGTTTACACCTGACATAAAAGCAAATGCTCTAACAGAGTTGTTTGTTGAAGCTAATCCATCAGGATCAACTAAAGAAGTACTTGAATTTACAAAACGGTCATTCCAAGTTGTTCTGTAAATATTTACGTTTGCATTGAAAACAGAAGAACGGAAACCGTAACCTGCTTCAATTCCCATAATTTTTTCGTTTGTCAAATCTTTGTTCAAGATAGATGTGTTTACAGGGTAAACTGCATTGAAAAATGGTTGTTTAGAATAGTAACCTGCATTTGCAAATACATTATGGTGTGCACCGATGTTGTAATTTACACCACCTTTAACATTTCCACCTAAGATATTTTTGTAGCTTGTAGAATACAATGGATTTGAAGCAAGGTATTTAAAGTAATCATTTCTTTTGAAACCTTGTTGAGAAACAGCTCCTTGAACGAAAGCTGTAAGGTTTTCAGTAGAATATTCCAATTGTGTAAAGGCGCCGTACCATCTTACTAAACCATCATTGTTGTAGTTGATTTTTTGTTGGTAATCAGAATTGAAAAATGGGTTTCCGCTTGGCAAAGCTTCGTATTGGAAACTTAACGTTCTTCCTGGATTATTCACATCTGTATTGTCATAAAATCTGTCAGCACCCAATAAATCATTGATGTTTTGAAAGTGAATACCTCTGTAAGCTCTTACATCAATTCCAAAATCGATAACTAATTTATCACTTAATTTTTTATTCAAATCAATAACACCACCATACCAGTTGTGAGAGTTAATAGATGAAATTTTTGAGATACCTGAACTCAAACTTGTTGTAGATCCAGAAGAAGAACTATTTTGAAAAGCACCACTGGTTAATGTTCTTGTGTAATTTACACCACCAATATTTACAGTATTACCTTGGTTCCAATTGTTAATTAAATCAACATTTACTAAACCATCAGCAGTTCTTAAAGAAGCGTCAAAATAGGCTTTTCCTCTAATTCCACCTGTTCCGTTTGTTCCTCCACCACGACCCCAAGAACCGTAAACTACTGTAGATAATTTTGTAGTTTCATTGATTTTGTAATCCCAGTTGAAAGAAGCAATAGGTTTGTGATAATAATTAGTTCTGAAGCTATATTCTTGTCCGTTTAACGTACCCCAATCAGAGTTGTATTTAATGTTTGGTTCACCGTTGCTGCTGTATTTGATATAATCAGCAATTGTTGGAGCAGCAGATCTTTGGTTGTGCCATTGTGGAGCACCAGTAAAAGTTAATTGAAAATCATGTTTTTCATTTAATTTATACCCTAAACCAATAAAATAGTTAGCTCCTGCAAATTTAGTTCCATCTACATAACCTGCTCCACTTGTTTGGCTTAACAAAATCGAAGCAGATAATCCGTTTTTCATTAATCCAGTAGAATAAGAAGCAGTAGTTTTTAAGTAGTTGTCATTAGCAGTTCCAGTAGAAACGCTTCCGCCTTGTTTGATATCAGAAGTTCTAGTAACAACATTTATTGTTCCACCCACAGATGAAATAGCCAATTTAGAAGAACCCAATCCTCTTTGAACTTGCATTGAAGTTGTAACATCAGACAAACCTGCCCAGTTACTCCAATAAACAGAACTGTTTTCCATGTCGTTCACAGGAACTCCATTGATCATAACTGCAATGTTTTTTTGGTCAAATCCACGAATGTTAACTCTTGAATCTCCAAAACCACCACCCGATTTGGTAGCATAAACTGAAGGCGTGTTGTTCAATAATTCAGGAAATTCTTGGTTTCCTAATTTCGCTTGAATCTCTGAAGCCTTAATTGTTGAAACAGCTACAGGAGTTTTTCTGTCCTTAGCAACGTCAATAACGGTGCTTTTTACAATAACCTCTTCTAATTGATTAGAAGCATTTTTCACAGAATCTTTTACTTTCTCTTGCGAGTAAGAAAACCCTGCAATTAAAAGAAACAATCCTGTTAATAAATTGTTTTTCAAATTTTTCATGTTGCGTTGTTTAAATTTTTTGCAAATTTCAAATATTAATTCTTCGAACATGTTAATTAAATGTTAATATATAATTATTTGTTAAAATCTGTAAGTGATTTCTTTTTCAAAATCGTTGTAATATTAAAATAAAAAAGCCCGACAAATTTTTAATAAGTCGGGCATTTGGTAAACTATATTGAGTAATTATTTTTTCAGATAATGATTCAATAAGAATTCGGTAGAACTATCATGATTATTTAGGGTTCCTGAATTAATTTCATTTAAAATAGAAGTTGCTAATTGTTTTCCAAGTTCAACACCCCATTGATCATAACTAAAAATATTCCAAATCACCCCTTGAACAAATATTTTATGCTCATACATCGCAACCAGAGAACCTAAAGTTTCTGGAGTTAAGCTTTTTATTAAGATTGTATTTGTTGGTTTATTTCCTTCAAACACTTTGAAAGGATTTAAATAAGCTGCTTTTTCAGATGAAACGCCTTGTTTTTCAAATTCATTCCTAACTTGTTCTTTGGATTTACCGTTCAATAATGCTTCCGTTTGAGCAAAGAAATTTGACATTAATTTATCGTGGTGGTCTTTGTTTCCGTATAAAGAATTTACAAATCCAATGAAATCTGTAGGGATTAATTTTGTTCCTTGGTGAATCAACTGAAAGAATGCGTGTTGCGAGTTGGTGCCTGGTTCTCCCCAAATAATTGTTCCCGTTTGATAATTAACAGGTTTCCCATCACGACCAATACTTTTTCCATTACTTTCCATAATTCCTTGTTGTAAATACGGAGCTAATTTTTGCAAATATTGGGTATAAGGAATCAAAGCTTCACTTTCGGCACCAAAGAAATTGTTGTACCAAACGCTTAACAATGCTAAAACTACAGGAATATTTTTATCGAAAGCTGCCGTTTTGAAATGTTCGTCCATTTCATTGGCGCCTTTTAATACTTTGTCAAAATTTTCAAAACCAACCGCTAAACTTATTGACAAACCAACGGCACTCCATAAAGAAAATCTTCCCCCAACCCAATCCCACATTGGGAAAACATTGTCAGCATTAATTCCAAATTCAGTTACATTTTTTAAATTTGTAGAAACGGCAACAAAGTGTTTTGCCACATCTTCCTGCTTTGCAGATTTCAAAAACCAAGCCCGAATTGTCTCCGAATTTGTCAGTGTTTCCTGAGTTGTAAATGTTTTAGAAACGATAACAAATAAAGTTGTTTCAGGATTTAATTTTTTGATGATTTCATTTACATGATCACCGTCAACATTAGAAACAAAATGTACATTCAAGTGATTTTTATAGAATTGTAGTGCTTCAACAACCATTGCTGGTCCCAAATCAGATCCGCCAATTCCAATATTTACAATGTCGGTAAATGTTTTTCCCGTAAATCCTTTCCTAGTGCCATTCAGAATTTCATCGGTAAAGGTTTTAATTTTACTTTTTACCTCATAAATTTCAGGAATGATATCTTGACCGTCAACTTTAACAACGGCCTCTTTTGGTGCACGCAATGCGGTGTGAAGTACGGCCCTGTTTTCTGTTTTATTAATTGTTTCTCCATCAAAATAACCAGATATGGCTTCTTTTAAATGGACTTCGTTAGCCAATTTTACTAACAAATCCATTGTTTCTTGATTGATTCTGTTTTTTGAAAAATCTACCAGAAAGTCATTCCATTTTAAATGAAATTTTGAAGCTCTTGAAGCATCTTCTTGAAACATTTTTTTCATTGAAACGTTTTGCATTGTTTCAAAATGATTCTGAAGTTCACTCCATGCATTCGTATCGGTGGGATTGGTATTTTGTAAAGCCATTTTGGTAAGAATTCTTTTATGGTTTATTTTTATCGAAATGCAAATTTACGAATAATGTTTGAAAATGTAATTATTAAGATTTTCGGTTTATAAGATGTTGTAAATTCGAACTATTTTTTAAATTGTAAATTTGCCACACGATCCAATTCTTTTTTCAAAGGAATCATTTGTGTCATAAATCGAGGTAAATTATTTTTACTCATAGGTTCTGAATTGGGAAGTTTTAAACCCAATGCATCAACTTGAACTCCATTTTTCCAAAATCGGTAACATACATGAGGACCAGTTGCCAAACCGGTACTTCCTACTTTTCCAATAATATCCCCTTGATTGACACGTTGGCCTCGTCGCGCAATTATTTTTGACATGTGTAAATATTGTGTGGAGTAGGTGTTATTGTGTTTTACTTTAACAAAATTACCATTTCCTGCTGTAAATCCAGTTTGTTCTACAACACCTGAAGCGGTTGTCATAATTGGCGTTCCTTGTGGCGCAGCATAATCGGTTCCTTTGTGTGCTTTCCAAATTTGTTGAACAGGATGAAACCTATGCTTTGCGTACCTTGAGGTAATATTAATAAATTTCAAGGGTGCTTTTAAAAATAAATTCTTGAGTGCTTTACCTTCTTCATCAAAATAATCCAATTTTTGAGAATTTTCATTTTGCGCAAATGGGAACGCATAAACTATTTTTCCCTTATATTCAAAAAAGGCACATTTTAGACTGTCAACACCGTCGTAAATGGAATCGTTTATGTAGCGTTCCGTAAAAGTAATGGCAAATTTATCGCCTTTTTGTAATTTAAAAAAGTCAATCGACCAAGCATATACTTTTGAAATGGAGGTTGCTAATGCGCCTTCAACTCCTTTTTTCTCTAATGTTTCCGATAGTGAACCATTGAGTTCTCCAGCAATTGTTCTTCTCCTGATGGTTACTGGTTTAATGTGTTTGTAAACGGTTATTGAATCTTTAAGATCAATTACGTAATAACTCAAGCGATCGGGTTGGTAAATGAAAGCGCGCATTTTTTTTTCTTTTCCCTTAGAGCGAAGAATCGTATAGGGCTTGTCAATTCGCATTATCCGAACATCGAAAGTGTCTTTGACTTTTTCGACAATATCATATACTTTTTTATCTCCAATATTTTGTTTGTCGAGAATGCTTCCAAAAGTATCGCCATCTTTAATAGTGTCTTGAACAACATCAAAATTATTGAGTGTAAATCCAAATGCTACTACAATAGGGACTTTTTTGACAGGTTTTGCTTTCTCCGTTTTATTGCAAGAAACTAGCGATAGTAGGAGTATTATTATAAATGGGATTCTTTTCAAACTGCTATTTTTTTTGTTTTAAACTATTTTTCTTCTCCCCAATTCTTCAATTCCTCTACGCTCCATAATTCAGGGAAAAATATTCGTCGTTGGTATTTTGGGTGCATGTATTTTTTCCAGTCGCTTCCACCAGTTGCTTCGCCATCGCCTTTTCCGCTTCCTTCGATATATTTTCTTGCCGCATTCAAATGTCCCATTACCCAAGTAATGTTTACCGTGTGGTCGTAGTGACGCATGGCTTTTATTAAATCTGAATTTTTTTGATCTTTTTCGGGTAATTGCTTGAATTTTTGCCAAAGGTTTATGGTATTGTATTCTTCCATATGGCGTAAAAACTGCGGCTTATATTTGCGTTCAAATTCTAAAATCAAATATGATTTTTCACCCGTTTCATGGTCTTTTCCGCCCGCTTGCCAGTACAAATGTTCAAGAGCATGTTCGAAGGGCGTGTTTCTATCAATGGTAGCTCTGAAACGATAATCTATTAAGTTTATTAAATCTGTAGATGCAAATTCAATTAGGCGGTATTGTGCACTTTGAAAACCACTTGCAGGTGTCAGCGTGTTTCTAAACTTCATGTATTGTTCTACTTCCATTCCATCACCCATGATATCAAATGAAGTGGTTAGCATATCAAAATAGCGGCTAATTCTCATGATTCTTTCGGTAAAAAAAGCAGTTTCTAATTTGTCGTTATGAGAAATTTGTTCGATTTCCCACAAAATCATTTTGAATAATAATTCATTGACTTGATGGTACATGATAAAAACCATTTCATCGGGTAATGTAGTTCGTTGCGTTTGTAGGTTCAAAAGCGCATCGGTTTGAATATAATCCCAATAAGTAATTGGTTTAGACCAAAGCAATCCTTCCAGATGCGTTTCCGTTTTCTGGTTTATTGCTTGAAATTTTTGATCTAATTTTTGAAGAATTTCTTCAGATATATTTGGGTTGTTCATTTTTAATTTACTTTAATTGTGAAAGAATTTTTCAATCCTTTAAAGGCATCTAAATCAGCTTTTATAGATCCAATTGCTAGTTCGGCTTTAATTCTTACAGGTAATTTATTATTGTCGTCTGAAATCCAAACAGTAAGACTTTCTTGCTCTTTAAAAACGCGTCCAGATTGAACCAAAGGGCGAAAAATCATTGTTGGAATTTTTCCAAATTTAGTATCTAAGTCTTCTCTACCAATGAATTTTAACTTAAATTTTGTAGTTTCATCGTCAAAAAACATATCGATTGCAATAGCTTCGCCTACCTTCAATTTATCAATGTTTGGGTGGTTTCTTAGATAGTAAAAAGTAGACACAATGTCTTGTGTGTTGTTTGGAATAATGAATGTTTTTTCAGTTTTTTTCTCGTAATCTTTGACCGTAATATGATCTGTAGCTTGGTTAAAAAATCCCTCTTGATTCTTGGTATATCCGCCTTCGTCAATTTTTCTTATAAATTGATAGGGGTTTCCTGTATTTTTGTCAAAGAAACTTTCATACAAGTCATCTACCTTAAAAAAGAAGCGTGACATTCCTGTGGTATATCCTCTGCCTATTACGTGAAATACTTTTTTGTTATTACGGACAGCATCTTGAACTTCTAGGGTTGCATATCCTGCGTTGATGATTCCGTAATGGATTCTGAATTTAAACCATTCACCCGAGTCAAATGCGTCTTCTTTTTGAGTATCGAAGCTTGCAAGAAATAGGAACAATAAGAAAATGATTGCTTTTTTCATGGTTGTATAAATTGATTTTAATAGTAAATGCAATTTCCGTTCCAAATGTATAAAAACAAAAAAACCCAATCAAATAATGACTGAGTTTTTATGCTATTAACCAACCAAAAAACTATAAATTATGAAAATTTATACAGAAAACAGGAAACCACTCCTGCTTTCTGAGTACAAAGATATTCAAATCATTGAATTATAATTAGCAAAAAATGAACTTTAACATTTATTTTGCAAAGATAACTCGTTTTTGGCAATAAAAATTGTGATATATTTATGATTTTCCTGCAAGTTATAAAGTCCCTCTCAAAGATTGCTCTCTTTCAATGGATTCGAAAAGTGCTTTGAAGTTTCCTGCTCCAAATCCTTTTGCTCCCATCCTTTGGATTATTTCGAAAAATAATGTTGGTCGGTCTTGAACTGGTTTCGTGAAAATTTGTAATAAATAGCCATCCTCATCAGCATCAACCATTATTGCTAATTTTTCGATGGCATTCAAATCCTCGGTCATCATTTCCATATGAACACCCAATCGTTCTGGAATTGCTTGATAATAGGCATGTGGTGGTGCCGATAAAAATTCAACTCCACGTGCTTTTAATTGTGTTACGGTCGAAATAATATCGTCGGTTGCAATGGCAATGTGCTGTACTCCAGGACCTCCATAAAAATCTAAATATTCTTCTATTTGAGAACGTTTTTTACCTTCGGCAGGTTCGTTTATAGGAAATTTAATACGTCCGTTACCGTTTGACATTACTTTACTCATCAAAGCAGAGTATTCGGTGTGGATTTGTTTGTCGTCAAAGGACAAAAAGTTAACAAATCCCATTACATCTTCATAGAATTTTACCCAAGTATTCATTTCGTTCCATCCCACATTTCCAACCATGTGATCGATATATTTCAGGCCTACAGATTCTGGATTGTAATCCGATTTCCACTCTTTGTAACCTGGCAAGAAAATTCCAGTATACTTTTTTCGTTCTACAAAAATGTGAACCGTTTCTCCATAAGTATAAATTCCAGAACGAATAACTTCGCCAAATTCATCTTTTTCAACTGTAGGTTCCATGAAAGAACGTGCGCCTCTTTTTGTGGTTTCTTCATAGGCGCTTGTGGCGTCTTCAACCCAAAGAGCGACTACTTTTACGCCATCGCCATGTTTTCTTAAATGGTCATTTATTGGTGAATTTTCATTTAATGGCGTGGTGAGAACCAATCTGATTTTGTCTTGTTTAAGTACATACGACGTTCTGTCACGAACGCCCGTTTCTAGTCCCGCATAAGCCAATGATTGGTATCCGAAAGCGGTTTTATAATAATGTGCCGATTGTTTTGCGTTTCCTACATAGAATTCTACATAGTCGGTTCCTAATAAAGGAAGAAAATCTTGTGCTCCTTCAAATATTTTTTCTAAACCGTATTCTACTGATTTTACTTCTTTTTTTGACATTGTATTTTCCCCACCTAACCTCCCCAAAGGGAAGGAACTCGAACTGGGTAAAGGAGTTTTGTTTATAATTTAATTAGCTTAATTTATTTAGGTTTTTGTTATTAATCGGAAACCCTAGCACTGATAGCAGTGGAAATCCCATATTGTTGTGAGGCACGAACAATAATATGGATTGCAACGAATAGCAGGAAATAGCTCCTAATTATTCTACCCAAGATTTATAATAGGCACCGTCGTCTAATCCCATAGCGGCTTCTGTGACCATTAATGGGCGAAAAGTGTCGACCATTACGGCTAATTCTTCGGTTACGGTTTGTCCAATACTTCTTTCCATTGCCCCAGGTGCGGGTCCGTGAGGAATTCCTTTTGGGTGCAAAGTGATGTGTCCTTGCTCGATATTGTTGCGGCTCATGAAATCTCCAGCAACATAATATAAAACTTCGTCACTGTCGATATTGCTGTGATTATAAGGAGCTGGAATTGATTTTGGGTGATAATCGTATAATCTTGGCACGAAAGAACACACTACAAAAGTTGCCGTTTCGAAGGTTTGATGTACTGGTGGCGGCTGATGTACTCTTCCTGTAATAGGTTCAAAATTGTGAATACTGAAACCGTAAGGGAAATTATATCCGTCCCAACCCACGACATCAAAGGGATGTGTTGCATAAACCATTTCGTGAATCATTCCTTCTTTTTTGACTTTGATTAGGAAATCGCCTTTTTCATCAAAAGTTTCAAGTTCGTTTGGCAATATAAAATCGCGTTCGCAAAATGGGGAATGTTCTAAATGTTGTCCTGATTCGTTTTTGTATCTTTTTGGGGTATAAAAAGGCGCGAAAGATTCGACATAGAACAACCTGTTTTCTGAAGTTTCAAAATCTATTTGATAAATGATGCCACGTGGAATGATGAGGTAATCGCCATATTCAAATGGGATATTTCCCAACATGGTGCGTAATTTCCCTTTTCCTTTGTGGATGAAGATCATTTCATCGGCATCGGCATTTTTATAAAAGTAGGTGCGCAATGATTTTTTGGGTGCAGCCAATCCAATGGTGCAATCTTTATTGACAAGCATTGGTTTTCTGCTGTCTAAAAAGTCATCTTCAGGTTGTAAATCAAATCCTTTTAAAAGTAATGATTT
>Ga0114974_10000982_pt1 | contig 22913 bp, 29 predicted proteins | sample S_130206_EF_Meta_FD_87318 | JGI IMG/M metagenome (GOLD analysis project Ga0114974, IMG submission 87318) | Freshwater microbial communities from Lake Simoncouche, Canada to study carbon cycling - S_130206_EF_MetaG | ecosystem: Environmental > Aquatic > Freshwater > Lake | place: Lake... | reverse complement strand
TTCCACGTTGAAACCGACGAAGACAGCGGCGAAACAATTTTGAAAGGAATGGGCGAATTACACTTAGATATCAAAGTGGACATTTTACGTCGTACTCATGGTGTTGACGTTATCGTAGGCAAACCACAAGTTGCCTACCGCGAAACCATTACACGCGAAGTGGAAGACGAATACACCCACAAAAAACAATCAGGTGGTTCAGGTCAATACGGCAAAATCAACTACATCATCACCCCAGGTGAGCCTGGTTCAGGTTTCGTATTTGAATCAACTGTTACGGGGGGTAATGTACCGCGCGAATACTTCCCTGCTGTTGAAAAAGGCTTTAAATCAATGCTTGATAAAGGTGTACTTGCCGGATTCCCTTGCCTTGATTTCAAAGTAAACTTAACAGACGGTGGTTTCCACGCAGTTGACTCATCAGCTATTGCGTTTGAGATTGCTGCGAAAGCCGCTTTCCGTCAATCAATTCCTAAAGCATCACCACAATTAATTGAACCGATTATGGCAGTTGATACGTTCACACCATCTGATCATGTTGGTGACGTTATTGGTGACTTAAATCGTCGTCGCGGGATGATTAAATCACAAGACGCGGGTGCAACAGGTGTACGTATTAAATCTGAAGTGCCTTTGAGCGAAATGTTTGGATACATTGGTGATTTACGTACTATGACGTCAGGTCGTGGCCAGTTCTCAATGGAATTTTCACATTACTTACCTTGCCCTAAAAACGTTTCTGAAGAAGTCATTAAAGAAGTTGCAGAACGTAATAAAGCAAAATCTAAGTAACGTTCGATCCATAAAGCAAAAAGCGCCCCTTTAGGAATCTAAACGGGCGCTTTTTTATGCTTAAATGCTCAAATAAAGCCCATTGTCACACGCGGTTGAACCGATAAGTCAAAATAGGTTTTTATATTTTTATAATTCAACTCTTTTAAAATTTCTTGTGTTTCTCGCGCTTGATTATACCCATGCTCAAACCATAACTGCCCACCTAGACGTAAATGTTTTTTTGCGTCATTCGCAATTCGTTTAATATCACCAAGTCCGTTATCTAGGGCAACTAAAGCAGACATTGGTTCAAAACGCACATCGCCTTGTGATAAATGTACATCATCTTGTGCAATATAGGGAGGATTACTCAAAATGAAATCAAAGGTCGCATCGGCAGACAACGCAGATAACCAATCACTCAATACAAATTCAATATGTTGGCAATTATGTCGAACCGCGTTTTCTTTCGCTATCTCAAGCGCATCGACACTTTTATCTACCGCTGTCATTTTAACTAGTGGACGCTCAGCAGCCAATGTAATGGCAATGGCACCTGAACCAGTCCCCAAGTCTAACACAGCGTATTTTTGGCTAATAGAAAGGCTATCTAGGCACAACTCAATTAATAACTCCGTTTCAGGCCGTGGAATCAACACTGCTGGCGACACTTTAAAGTCCCGTGACCAAAACTCACGCTGCTCCGTCAAATAGGCAATAGGCACACCTTCACGTCGTTTTTCAACTAACTCTGCAAATAGCTTTAGTGATTTTAATTCAAGCTGTTTATCATCCCAAGTACGCAAATAACTACGATTTTTGCCTAAAACAAATGCAAGCAACACCTCTGCATCAAGACGCGGTGACAGTGATTGATGCGCTAAAATATCATACGCATTATCTAACTGTTTTTTAATTGTAGTCATACAAAATGGCGTTAACAACATTTACAATTGTTGCAGTAAACGCTCAACCTCTACCACCGTTTTTTTACGAAATAATAAAAACTTCCAACGTCTACCACCGCATTGCTTCCAGAGCATCGCACTGCGAATACCCGCAAGTAAACAAGTTCGAATTTTATCCGCCACTTCAGGTCGTGATAAATGGTCTGGCACACCGTTAATCATAATACGCGGCTGAAATTTACTTACCGTCTGTAAATACACGTTACCCAAATTTGCCAACACATTTTCATGCGTTAAACTAAAATGCTCAGTTTGTGATCTAGCACGATCAAGCCCAACTGAAATAGTTTTTAGCATTGACGGAGTCTCCCTCAATTGCTGTTCTAAAAAAACGAGCGAGGCAGCGTAACGCGCTTGATCTGGATAAGCGATTTCATAACCCGTTAATTGACTTTTTAAATGGTTAAGCCCTATTTTAAGATTCGCCAAATCATTGCCATAAATATCGAGGACATTATCCGATTCGGTTTTGAGCAAGCAAATCACCGCCGTTTCAAGCCCTTTTGAATCAACTTTACCTGTTGTCGCCAATTCATGCACTAATGCAACTGATTGTGCAATACCTGCTAAAGCAATAACCTGATTGGTTAATGTATCGAGTTCCATATTTATTGTCCTAAATTTTAATACCGCGATGATTTATAGCGTTGACGTGTCTGTTTTTTTCCTGAAAAAATCACCAATAATGACCATGAAATTAAAAAACTTACACCGCCAATAGGGGTAATTTTACCTAACTCAGGCACATCAAGTATGGCAAGCAAATACAAACTTCCTGAAAACAAAACAATACCTAAAAACATCAACGAACCCGCCCACTTAAGTAACAGAGATTGTGGATCATATTGCTGCATAAGTGCAATAGCAATTAATCCAAAAGCATGCCACATTTGATATGTTACCCCCGTTTGATAAACAGCAAGGAGCTCGGGCGTAATCATTGTTGTGAGGAGATGAGCACCAAAAGCGCCAAGGACAACACCCAAAAACGCAAAAGTTGTACCGAGAAATAAAAAAACTGAAGGCATAATTATTTTTCCAAAAGCCGAGGCATAAGTTGAACCAAATTACACGGACGTGTGCGTGAATCAAGTTGTGCTTGTATCAAAGAATCCCAAGCCATACGACACGCACTTGAGGATCCAGGTAAACAAAAAATGTAGGTGCCATTCGCAACACCCGAAATAGCTCGCGACTGAATAGTTGATGTCTGTATATCCGCATAGGAAAGCCAGCGAAATATTTCACCAAAACCATCCAGTACTTTATCTAATAGTGGGGCAATCGCTTCAGGTGTGCCATCTCGCCCAGTTACCCCAGTTCCTCCTGTTGTAACAATGACGTTAATTTGCTCTTCAAGAATCCACTGCGAAACAACCGCCCGAATCATATATATATTATCAGCCACGATTTTTTTTTCTATTACCTGATGCCCTGCTTGTTGAATTTTCTCAACTAGCGTATGGCCAGAGATATCATTTGTATCATTTCGTGTATCTGAAACCGTTAAAACAGCAATGTTTAGCTCAATAAAATCATTCATTTTTTATCGTTTATTCCATCGTAGCGATTAATTTACCATCATTAAAAAAACGCTCTTTACTTTTGTTGCCATTTCTAAGCCATTCTGTCGATAAGCCGTCTAGTTTGCCATTTCTAAAATTTGCTTCATTACTCAACTGCCCGTTGTCATGCCAAAGTTTTGCAGTTCCCTCTTGCTTACCGTTTTTAAAATGAATTTCAGCCTTTTTATAGCCCGTTCGATAATACCCCTCAAACAACCCAGTAAAGGGCAAATCTTCATCTTTCACATAAGCGAGGTTATCTCTTTTTTCAATCATCACCGTGACACGTTCAATGGGCTCTGCCTTTTCTTTTTCACCACATCCTGCAATCACAAGATAACAAGCAAGTAAAAACATCATCTTCTTCATAATACAACCTAATTGACTAATTTACTTCTTGGATTTTCGACGGTGTTTATTCGTGTTTAAAGGCGCGACAATGACGTTCGCGCTATCACCAACACTATCATCAGGGGAATGCTTTATTTTGAGTCGTGCAAACAATAACCCTACCTCAAACAACAACCACATAGGGACAGCGAGCAGTGTTTGAGAAAGGACATCCGGTGGCGTTAAAAACATACCAACAATAAACGCACCAACAATCACATAAGGACGTTTATCTACTAAACTTTCAATCGTTGTAAAACCTGACCAAACAGCAACAATTGTAAAAATAGGGACTTCAAAACACAGTCCAAACGCAAAAAACAAGGTCAACACAAAATCCAAATAGGCTTCAATGTCTGTCATTACCGTAACACCCGCAGGTGCTGCAGCAGTAAAAAAAGAAAGCACTAAAGGCGCAACAACAAAATACGCAAACGCCACACCGCAGTAAAATAAAATCGTACTTGCAACGAGCAATGGAAAAATAGTGCGCTGTTCATTGCGATAAAGTGCAGGCGCGAGAAATCCCCAAAATTGGTAAAGGATAAAAGGCATAGAAATAAAAATAGCCGTCACCAGCGACAATTTAAAAGGCGTCATAAAGGGTGACGTAACATTTGTAGCAATCATCGTGCTATTTTGCGGCAAATGCGTCATTAATGGCTGTGCTAATAGTGCATAAATTTCATTTGCATAAATCGAAAGCGGCAGAGCAATACACGCAATAAATATAACAATACGCATCAAGCGATTGCGTAACTCAATTAAATGTGAAATGAACGGCAAATCAGCCGTATGAGAAGAGCTGTTATTCATGAGACTGTGGTGTTTTAGATATTGCCGGAGACGTGGAATGTGTCGCTGTCTCTGAAAGCGTCTTTTCTGCAATTTTATCGTCTAGTTGATACAGGGTTTCATTTTCTTTCAATAGTTGGCGAATTTCTTCCGCATGCAACTCCTGGCTAATTTCAAGTTTAACACTCGTCACCATCTGCTGCATCTTACCAATCCAAAAACCGACCACTCTCGCCACTTTAGGCAACCGTTCAGGTCCAATAACAAGTAAACTAACGAGTCCTACCATCACCAATTCTGAAAAACCCACTTCAAACATAAAATTAAACCCGTATCTGTACTTTAATAGCCCCATTATTACAGCACTTTTCACAACATACAAGGCACAAAAAGCTCGAATACGTTCACTGCAAACCAATTTTATTAACAGCCATAAATTTTTAAATTGCATGAAAAATTTACGCCCGATACATTAGCGCATAAAATAAGCGCATACAATCTGAATTTTTAACGAGTTTACCTTTTGAAATCCACTTCTTTCTCCAGACAGCATCCATTATTTTTTGCTTGGCTTATAACGAGTAATGTCGTTATTTTACTTTGCATATCATTGTTTTTATCTCAAAAAAACATCCACTGGCAACACCAACCCTTCTCTACTGCAGACCTTATTTTAGGGCGAACAGGATGTTACATTAGCGCTATTTTACTTTTACCCATAACCAATTTACTACGTTACATCTTTTTGCGTTTAAACCAAACCATGCCTCCACTAAAATCAACGCAAAACCTATCCAGACTTGCAAGAGCGCGATACACATTAACAGTGACTGTTTCGCAAAGTATTATGGTGTTAATTGGCGGCTTTGGCGCAATCATGTTCTTGCTAGGTGATAGCGTGAACACACTTTATATTTTAACCAGCGTAGCAGGATTAGGCGTTTTTTTGTATCGTCCACAAATCACTGAATACCAAAATATTATTGATGCTTTAACCCAGTTGGAAACGCAAAATGAATCAAAATAACAAACAAAAATTATTGGCTGTTGCAGATAGTTGCGTGAAATGTGGCTTATGTCTGCCACATTGTCCAACCTACACACATACGCAAAACGAAAACGAATCACCTAGAGGCCGTATTGCACTTATTCAAGCATGGTCAAATGGGCAATTACCTATATCACCAAATTTACTCAATCATATCGATAGCTGCCTTCTTTGCCGTGCATGTGAAAAAGCCTGTCCTGCGGTTGTGCCCTATGGAAAATTTATTGATGATTTTCGCGCTGAAGTTCATGAAGATAAAAAACCACCTTTTACAGCACGTTTACTCAAAAATATCGTTCAAAATAAAAATTCGCTACATATTTTGAAAAAAACCTTGAATTTTTATCAAAAACACAACATTCAAGCCCTCGCTCGAACGTTACGTGTTCCCACATTATTTGGTTTAAAAAAATTAGAACGCCTCATTCCCCCTCCTCAAGAAGCCCCTATATTGCAAACTTACTACCCCGCTAAAACAACTAAGAAAAAAGAAATACAAGGTGATGTAGGCTTATTTGTCGGATGTATGGGGGAATTAGCTGATAGTGAAACGGTTTTTAGCACAATTGATATTTTGACTTGCGTGGGATTTAACGTACATATACCGCAGCATCAAACCTGTTGTGGTGCGTTAGCTTTGCATGAGGGAGATAAAAATACGTCAGACCATTTAGCGACGCAAAATACAAACGCTTTTTCACAGGAAAACTTACAAGCTATTATCAGTATCGCTAGTGGTTGCGGCAGTACTTTACGTGAATACAATACAGTAGAGTTTTCATCAAAAGTCATGGATATTAGCCATTTCTTAATACAAAAAGAGATTGATTTAAGCAATCTACTTGAGCCACTTAAAGCAAAAGTAACACTGCATTCACCTTGTTCACTGAAAAACGGATTGCGCACCGAAAAAAGTGTCGTGAAATTATTGCAACAAATCCCTCAAATTGCATTAACAACACTACCTGAAACGATCCAGTGTTGCGGTGCAGCAGGAAGTTATAGTCTACGTCATGAGAAAATGGCTCAAACACTGCTTGATGAATTACTCGAAATTACATCGCCTCAATCAACAAATTATTTAGTTAGCTCAAACATTGGCTGCTCACTTCATATCGCCGCTGGACTTCGTGAAAAAAACATGAATATCGCTGTTATCCACCCAATGGTGTTATTAGCTCGGCAACTCAAAACGGCTAAAGCCTCTTAAAATTTAAGAAATTTTTCTCTAACCGTTGACTTGAATAATACCTTTATTCTTGTTGACGGTAGTTGCGACCATAGAAAATTTCAGTCACTTCTTTATCCACTTTTTTCTCGATTTCAATTTTTTGTTCACTGGATAAATTACATTCTTTTTCAAATAAATAATTTTCTAACGCACTATTTTTAAGCATCATTTTAGTATGAAAAATATTTTCTTGATACACGTTAACATCAATCATTTGATAACTGTTTTGTGTATCTAACGCAATGTAATTTTGAATTGAGGTAATATCATGATCAATATAATGTTTTTTACCTGAAACGTCACGCGTAAAACCACGCACGCGATAATCCATCGTTACGACATCGGATTCAAAACTGTGAATCAAGTAATTTAACGCTTTGAGTGGCGAAATTTTTCCACACGTCGATACATCAATGTCCGCTCTGAAGGTACTAATACCATTGTCTGGATGACTTTCTGGATACGTGTGTACGGTAATATGACTTTTATCTAAATGCGCTAAAACTGTTTCAGATAATAGTGGACCCGGTGACTGACTATTCATGTTTGGCGGTGGTGGCGAGTCGCCTTCCGAAATTAACATAGTGACACTTGCGCCTTGAGGATCGTAATCTTGGCGAGCAATATTTAACACTTGAGCACCGATAATATCCGCCACATTTTTTAGAATTTGCGTCAATTTATCTGCGTTATATGCTTCATCGATATACTCAATATATGCCTGTTGTTGCTCAGCTGGTGCATAACAAATATCATAAATGTTAAAACTTAACGACTTTGTTAAATTGTTAAAGCCGTGTAATTGTAATTTCGTTTTCAACTTATTTAAACCTCGATAACTTCAAAATCATGAGTAATTTCTACCCCTGCATTTGCCAACATAATTGATGCAGAACAATATTTTTCTGCCGATAATTTTACAGCACGTTCCACTGCGGCAATTTTTAAATCACGTCCACTAATCACAAAATGGATATGAATTTTACTAAATACACTTGGAATGGTATCAACACGCTCAGCGCTTAACGTCGCAACGCAGTTTACTAAATCACTTCGACCTTTTTGCAAAATCTGCACAACATCAAAAGATGAGCATCCACCCAAACCAAGTAACAACATTTCCATGGGTCGAATGCCCATATTACGCCCACCATGATCAGGTGGTCCATCCATTACAACCGTATGTCCGCTACCTGATTCGCCCAAAAACATCATGCCATCAACCCATTTCACTGTTGCTTGCATAAAAAATCCTCTTTTAAAAATGCGCTGAATGGTATCACACTATCTTTACAGCGCGTGTGACAGGATACATTTTTTATTTAATCCATCACATCAATGTTCAATTCATTCACTTTTCGCGTTAATGTATTTCTACCATAACCTAATAAAACTGAGGCCTCATGGCGTTTATTCCCTGTAAAGTCCAGCGCTGCCTTAATTAAAACCCGTTCAACTTCTGGAATAATATGCTTGGCAATTTCAGCGGTTTGATTACGCAAATGTTGCTCAATCTCTTGGCGCAGCAAATGTTGCCATTCGTCGCTCGATAACGTTTTTTCGCTACTCACCAAAAGCTCTGGGGGTAAATCATGTAGATGAATCTCCCTACCTGATGCCATCACCGTTAACCAGCGACACATATTTTCGAGTTGCCGCACATTTCCACGCCAATCTAATGTTACCAGTAGCGCAAGCGCATCAGGCTTTAAAATTTTTACTTCCATATCCAGTTCAATCGACGCTTGCTGTAGAAAATATTGCAGCAACAAAGGAATATCCTCTTTTCTATCCCGCAACGGTGGAATATGAATACGAATAACATTCAGTCGATGAAATAAGTCTTCGCGAAAACGCCCTTGCTCCACGAGAAGTTCCAAATTTTGATGCGTTGCCGCAATAATTCGAACATCCACTTTTGTCGAGGCATACGCCCCAACTGGATAAAATTCACCATCTGCTAAAACACGCAATAAATGTGTTTGTAATTCAGCAGGCATATCACCAATTTCGTCTAAAAATAATGTTCCGCCATTCGCCTGCTCAAACCGCCCTGCTCTTCGCTGAACCGCGCCTGTGAAAGCCCCTTTTTCATGACCGAATAATTCAGACTCCATTAAATCTTTTGGAATAGCTGCCATATTAAGGGCAATAAATGGCTTTTCACTGCGAGGACTGTGCCGATGCAATGCCTTTGCCACCAATTCTTTACCTGTACCCGATTCACCATTAATAAGCACGGTAATTTGTGAGCGTGCTAGTCGCCCAATAGCGCGAAAAACCTCTTGCATCGCTGGTGCTTCACCAATAATATCCGCCATGGCGCTAGATTTTATGGCAACTGGATTTTTTGCAATGCTTCGCTGCTGCTTTGAATGAACACAGGCACGACGAGCAAGATCAACGACTTCTTGAATATCAAATGGTTTGGGCAAATAGTCAAACGCGCCACCATGAAACGCTGCCACTGCGCTATCTAAATCAGAATATGCCGTCATAACAATGACTGGCAATTGCGAATATGTCAGTTGAATTTTTTCAAGTAACTCTAATCCATTCATACTTGACATTCGAATATCCGTAATTAACACATCGGGCAAGACATCATGCTCAAGCGCAATGAGTAATTCGTTCGCATTAACAAAACTGCGCGTTGTCATCGCCGCTTTTTGCAGGGCTTTTTCCATCACCCAACGAATGGATTTATCATCATCAACAATCCAAACAGTCTCTAATTCGTTCATGTAATTATTTTTACAGTAATTTTAAAAAAGTGATAACCAATTAATAAACAAACAAAAATTAACACAAAACTGGCCAGCATCAGCCTGTAATCTACGCAATGAATAACATAAAATGTAACACAATATCGATATTCACCATACATTTTATTGTGTATTTAGGTTGGACGATAAAGGTTGATTAGGTTATAATTTACCAACTCACACTCGTGCGTATTCAAGCATATCATTTCATTAATATTCTTTAATTTTCTTTTTATATCCCCCGTTGCGAATTTATTTCCTAACGCTTCCTTTCTTTTGAGCTGTCTTTTATGAATCTTACCGAACTAAAACTAAAACAAATCAGTGAAGTTATCGAAATTGCTGAATCTCTTGGCCTAGAAAATGTCGCGAGATCTCGCAAACAAGACTTGATTTTCGCCATTTTAAAAAAACAAGCAAAAGCAGGCGATGATATTTCCGGTGACGGTGTCTTGGAAATTCTTCAAGATGGTTTTGGGTTTTTACGTACACCGGGCTGTTCGTATCTTGCAGGCCCTGATGATATTTATGTATCACCAAGTCAAATTCGCCGTTTTTCCCTCAAAACAGGTGATACCATTACGGGTAAAATTCGCCCACCTAAAGATAATGAACGCTATTTTGCGATGTTAAAAGTGGATCAAATTAATTTTGAACCACCCGAAAACACCAAGAATAAAATCACTTTCTCTAATCTAACACCGCTATTTGCTCATCAACGATTTGTATTAGAACAAGGCAACGGCACGAGTGAAGATTTGACGGGGCGAATGATCGATTTAATTGCCCCTATTGGTAAAGGTCAGCGTGGCTTAATTGTTTCTCCACCTAAAGCGGGGAAAACGATGATTTTACAAAGTTTAGCGCAAGCTATTACCGAGCGAAATCCAGAATGTTATTTGATTGTACTGCTCATTGACGAGCGCCCTGAAGAAGTGACTGAAATGGAACGTTGTGTTCGCGGTGAAGTGATTTCAAGTACCTTTGATGAACCAGCAACACGCCACGTTCAAGTCGCTGAGATGGTGATTGAAAAAGCACGTCGATTAGTTGAACATAAACATGATGTCGTCATTTTACTCGATTCAATTACCCGTTTAGCACGTGCTTACAATACGGTGGTCCCATCTTCAGGCAAAATTCTAACCGGTGGTATTGATGCAAACGCACTTGAAAAACCTAAACGCTTTTTTGGTGCTGCGAGAAATATTGAAGAAGGCGGTAGTTTAACCATTATTGCCACTGCACTTGTAGATACCGGCTCAAAAATGGACGACGTGATTTTTGAAGAGTTTAAAGGCACAGGCAACATGGAACTCCATCTTGATCGCAAAATTGCTGAAAAACGTATTTACCCTGCCATAAATATTAATCGTTCTGGTACACGACGTGAAGAATATTTAGTCGATGCCGAAACATTGCAAAAAACATGGATTTTACGCAAAATTCTGCAACCGATGGATGAAACGGCAGCGTCAGAATTCCTGATTGGTAAATTAAAAGATTTTAAAACCAACAGTGAATTCTTTGAATCAATGAAGCGTTAAATCTATGAAAAAACGGTGTTCTGCATTTATGAGCACCGTTTTATTTCTTAGCTGGTGTCATTGATGTAAGCGAATCTGAAAAAAGAATATCCTCTTTGTTCTTTTCGATGATTTTGTCGCCTATACCCGCCACTTTTTTCAAATCATCAACATTTTTAAATTGTCCATTTTTGACGCGATACTCAATAATTGACTGCGCTTTCTTTTCTCCGATCATTTTGAGCGAATCTGCAATTTTTTGTGCATCGGCCTTGTTAATATTCACGGGCGCCGCAAAAACATTGGCTGAAAATAAAAGCATAAGCATAAATAATTTCTTCGTCATATCAATTCAATGTTTCTCGTTTTAAAATAAGGCTGGGATTATAATCAAAACACATCCATCCTCAAATCATTAAAAATTTCTAATACGCCTTAAAAAATTCATAAGGGAAAATCATGACGACATTAGCTATTATCGGCGGCACTGGACTTGGTCAACTTGCCTCACTCAACATAACGCACCGTGAAACTGTCAGCACCCCTTACGGCAATCCTTCTGCCGATTTTTTGATAGGTGAAATCCATCAAAAACAAGTTATATTTCTCGCAAGACACGGCAATCCACATACGATTCCACCGCATAAAATCAATTATCGCGCTAATGTGTGGGCTCTTAACCATTTAGGTGTTCAAGACATTATTGCCGTTGCCGCAGTTGGCGGAATCACGACTGAGATGCAACCCGCGCATATTGCCATTCCAGATCAAATTATTGATTACACCTACGGGCGTGAGCATACTTTTTTTGATGGAAATGATGGGAATGTCACCCATATTGATTTCAGTTACCCTTACTGCCAAAAATTACGTGCGGCATTAATTCATTGCGCCGCGACATTAAATTTGAAAATAAGTCCGATTGGAACGTACGGCAGCACACAGGGTCCACGACTTGAATCTGCCGCAGAAATCACGCGCATGGAACGTGACGGTTGCGATCTTGTTGGCATGACAGGGATGCCTGAAGCGGCATTAGCCAAAGAGATTGGCATTCACTACGCAAGCGTTGCCGTTATTGCAAACTGGGGCGCAGGAAAAACAGCAGGTGAAATCACCATGGCTGAAATTGAAGAAAATTTACATCACGGCATGGCAAACGCTGGCGCATTACTTCAATCTTTTATTTCTACCTATTAAACCGTGACAACTATTTTTCATTACGCTCAGAAGTGTCTTCACGACAGCACAGTTGAGCAATTACTGAGCCTAACTCATGAAGCGCAGCAATATGCTCAAGCAGGAATATTAACATTTGACTCACTTGATACAGTTCGCCCCATCGAGCAAGTCAAATTTCCTGAGCACCCGATTCTTCTTGCACCACGTGAAATGCCACGACGCAAACTGACAACACCAGCAGGACTCAACGCATTTTTTCATGCGATTGCTCATGTTGAATTTGTAGCGATTTATCTTGCTTGGGATATTATTTACCGTTTCCGTGGCTTACCTGAAGAATTCTACCGTGATTGGCTTCGTGTTGCCGATGAAGAAGCTCAACATTTTTCATTGCTACGCACACGTCTTAACACTGCTAATATTGATTATGGCTCATTGCCAGCGCACAGCGGTTTATGGGATTTAGCTCAAGATACATCGCACGATGTCCTTGTGCGTTTAGCACTCGTTCCACGTTGCATGGAAGCGCATGGTTTAGACGTCACACCCCCGCTTATTGAAAAGTTTAAACAACTAGGTGATGATGACGCTGTGGCCATTTTAACGCGAATTTTAACCGATGAAATTGGTCACGTTGGGCTCGGGTCAAAATGGTTTAACGCCTTGTGTCATGCACAACATTTAGAAAGCGAAAAGCACTATCAAACTTCATTATTAACTTACTACAAAGGTGGCGCGTTAAAAAGTGGCTTTAATCAAGAATTACGTCTAGCCGCCGGATTTTCACAATCTGAATTAGCATGGCTTGAAATACATAGTCATTAAAACACACGGTTTTAACGATATTTGATACAATTATGATATGATTTTTCGATATGTTATTTTTAAGTAGTTAGCGTTGATTACTTAACATTATTGATAATAAAAAAACCTAATTATTCATTTAATTGTTTAAACCCTTTTATTTTGGTAGATTGCATGGCAAAAAATTCTAGCTCTTTTAGGCCAGACCTCGATTGGACGCAAGTGCGTGAAACCTCAAAACTACTGAACTTGTCTGCAGGACAAGTTGATGATTTACTCAACAGAGCTGATGTCTCAGTTGACACATTAACGGATGCATTCACATCAATTGTTGAACACATGCAAACAATTTATAAGCATCTTGAGATGCTTGAAGATACGCCTAATCGAAATGAAGCACTCAAAAGCTGTATGGAAACAAGCGACAAAATTCAAACTTCCATTATCGCTTTTCAATTCTATGATCGACTCCAACAAAGTTTGCATCATGTAACATCTAATTTGAAAGGTTTATCTTCTTTAGTTGAAAGTCCAGATCGTTTATATAATCCTTTTGAGTGGCATAAATTTCAAATGGAAATACGTGAGCGCTATACGATGGAATCAGAAAAAGTGATGTTTGATGCCATTTTAGAAGGCAAAACAATTGAAGAAGCCTTTACCATCAAAGAATCCTCACAACGACAACTAAAAGAAGAAAACGATGTTGAATTGTTCTAATACCACGCTCATGCAAGCACCTATGAAAAAAATAATATTACTGAGTAGTTGCCTATCTATACTTCTGGCGACAGGCTGCACCGGGCTTAATGGCACTCAGCCTCCAGCGCCTGTATACAGTAGCTTACGACCCTACAATGCGCCGGTGCAACCTATTGCATCTTCGCCTGTTGCGGTAGCACCATCTAAAGTTGATGACGTTGTTCAAGTTCAGACAATTCAAGATTACACCCCTGTTATTGAACCGATCGATAAACATATTGAGCCTATCGAACAACCTTTGACGGCAATAAAATCTAACGTGAACACTACGGTAGACGGTGCAATTCATTCAGCGGATAGTGGGATTCCAAAAATCATTGAAGTACAAGCGCCTTCAAGACCTCTCCTGATGCCAACGCCGCCGCCAACAACGGGTATTATTCCAAAGTTTGAAGCACTTACGCCACCACCAGCACCAGCTGAATTCAAACCAGCTGAATCCACAATCTCAATGTCGCCAGCAGTCAGTGCGTTATTAGCAACAGCCAATCAAAATAGTAAATCAGGTGATATGGAATCAGCTGCTGCAGCAATTGAGCGAGCCATTCGTATTGAACCTCGAAACGGTGAGTTGTTTTATAAACTAGCCGTACTGCGTCTAAAACAATCTAAACCCGTTTTAGCTGAAGATTTAGCCAAAAAATCTGCCCTTCTTGCCGGAAAAGATAATACACTCAAGAAAAACAGTTGGTTACTTATCGCACACGCGAAAGAAATGCAAGGAGACACCACCGGTGCAAGTGAAGCAGAATCTAAGGCAGCTGGATTTTAGATTAAAAAAAAGCGACTTAAACAAAGTCGCTTGAGGTATTAGGAAGGATATAACACAACTTTCTGTATCAGCTACGAAAAAAAATAGTGAAGAAATTTCAAAAGTTGGTTCATTCTAGCAACTAACTATAAAAAATAAAATGTGACAAATTGTCGCATGCACTCATTTTGAAAGGATTAAGGCTGTTTAATTTTTAAAATCACCATTACACTATCCGCAATGTAAAACTTTTTAATACCGGTTGCGGGGCGTTGTGTTTTCTTATATTTCTTCAAAATCTGAATTATCCGTACGTCAGAATTTAAAATGGCTGTTTGTACTGCGGAATTTAATGCTATTTAGTGAAACTTTTTTAATTTTCGTTTCAATTTATGGTTTGCAAATTCATTTGCCTCAACGTGCATTGTGGTGGATTATCGCAAGTATTGCAGCCGTCAATATTTATACTTGGCTAAGGTTACAAGATCAAACTCCCGTCACCACAATCGAAATCTTTGTGCAACTCGTACTAGATGTTATCGCCATTACTGCATTATTATTTCCTACTGGTGGCGCATCTAATCCCATTATTTGGGTTTATTTATTACCGTTAATGATTACCGCCATTATGCTACCGCCTAGCTACGCGTGGTACATGGTCATTCTAACAACATCGATGTACACCATGCTCATGGTCTACAATATCCCCTTGCCCTCAATTGCGCCCCATTTAAATCATGCTAATGTAAATTATGCTGATGTGTCGCAACAGTTAGACTTAGTCAAACAAGCACATGAAATACATGATAAAAATTATTTCAATTTACATATTTTTGGTATGTGGTTTGGTTTTGTATTTAGTGCTGGATTAGTGGCGTTTTTCGTTGTTGAACTCGCAAAAACATTAAAAGCGCGTGAGCGAAGTTTAGCTGAAGCTCGAGAAAGTGCATTGCGTGATGAGCGTGTTGTGGCGCTTGGGACTTTAGCCGCTAGTGCAGCGCACGATATGGGCACTCCTCTAGGTACCATGGCCATTATTACCCATGAATTAGCACAAGATTATACTTACTGCAATTCCCCTGATTTGTATGAAAAGATAAGTATTATCCAAGATCAAATTCAACGCTGCAATGAAGCACTCTCTGTCATGTCTGCTTCTGCTGGTGAGATGAGAGCAGAGTCAGGTAACGTAATGCTCCTTAGCGACTATTTAGACGATGTTATCAAGCAATGGCGTGCCCACACCGTGATAACAAAACTGAATTTCTTTATTGATAACAACGTCGATTTGGACGCAAAACTCATTGCCGAAAGAACACTCACTCATTCAATTATTAATATTTTAAACAATGCGGCGCAGGCAACTAAACCTGAATTTGGTATAGAATTTCACGCGTCTTGGAATTCACAAACAGCCATCTTTAAGATTTGTGACTTTGGACATGGTTTTCCAGATAGCATTATTGAATTTGCTGGGCAACAACCCGTGATTAGTCAAAAATACGGCTTAGGTGTTGGTTTATTTCTAAGTTATTCCTCTCTGCAACGCCTAGGAGGGCAAATTCAACTCACTAACCGCGAAGAAGGTGGTGCACAAGTAACCATTATCCTACCTTTATTACAAAAAGAGATGTCAAATGAGCGATAACCCACGATTATTATTAGTAGATGATGATGAAACATTCTGCTCAGTTCTAAAAAATGCATTAGAAAAACGCCATTACGATGTACTCGTTGCTTATGATGTGGCAACGGGAATTATCCTTGCTGAACAAGATTTACCTGAATACGCTGTGATTGATTTACGTATTGGTTATGAATCAGGACTTGAACTTGTTAAAAAATTGATCTCACTCGATGACAATACACGAATTGTCATGTTAACCGGTTTCGCTAGCATCGCAACCGCTGTTGAAGCCATTAAGTTAGGTGCAACGCATTATTTAACCAAACCTGCAAATGCTGATGAAATTTTAGCTGCTCTACATAAAAACGAGGGTGATTCATCTACTACGATTAGTGATATACCACTTTCTGTTAAACGCTTAGAATGGGAACATCTTCAGCGAGTTTTAATGCAACATGAAGGGAATATTTCGGCTGCAGCGCGCGCCTTAAACATGCACCGACGTTCACTGCAACGCAAACTCGAAAAACGCCCTGTTAGAGACTAAATTGTAGAAAAATTAATTTCATAGCCAGAAAATTTACGTACATTCAAAACACCTCGATCAAAAATCAAATATTGACCTTTAATGCCTAGCAAAATGCCCGAAACAGAAGGTGTTTTATCAAAATTTAAAGCCGTTACTTTGAGAGGTGGCGTCGGAATTGGATAATGCAAATCCACTACATTTTCTCGCGAAAGAAACTCAATACCACCAGGATTTTGTTGCGCTAAAATCACTAATTCCTCTTCACAGAGTTTAATCAATCTATCCCGCTGAGCGATTAAATCAACCGGTTCAATTTGATGTTTTAACATACGTTGCCACTGTGTTTTATCACTAACATGGCTAGCAATTAACACTTCTATTTGCCCAGAAAGCCGACGTGAATTCACCTTAAAAATAGGCAACGCTTGAATTGCCCCTTGATCTATCCAGCGCGTTGGAATCTGCGTGTAACGAGTAATCCCCACTTTTAAACCACTTGTATTCGCTAAATAGACAAAATGCGGCTGAAAACAAAAACTTTCTGCCCAGAGTGGTTCGCGGCAAGTGCCTGCATCATAATGGCAGGTTTCAGGTTTCATCATACACATGTCGCACTGCGCTAATCGCGCAAAACACGGATAACAATATCCTTGATTGAAACTTTTTTTCATGAACTGACGGCAATGCCCGCAAACTAATCGCCCAGTATGCTCAAGAGTAATCGTTTTACCAAGCAGGGGATTGAGCGCAATCACATCGCCATTTAATACTAATTCATAACGCACTGAATCCGCGTTATGTGCGACCATTTTTTCTAATCTTCCGTGCATTCGTAAGCATCCCCGTTAAAAAGCCTTATGTAAGTCTGGTATAATGCTACCATTTATAAAATTAACCTAAAAGGATAACAATGTCATTTATGAAAGTACAATCAGGCAGAGATGTGCCTCACGATATTAACGTTATTATTGAAATTCCAGCCTACAGTGACCCTGTAAAATACGAAGTTGATAAAGACACAGGTGCACTTACAGTGGATCGTTTCATGGGCACTGCCATGCAATATCCGACAAATTACGGCTATATTCCACACAGCCTCTCTGACGATGGCGACCCTGTTGACGTACTTGTAATCAGCCCAGCACCATTATTAAGTGGTTGCGTCATTCGCTGCCGTCCTATTGGCGTATTGAAAATGGTAGATGAAGCAGGAAGTGATGCAAAAGTACTTGCAGTGCCAGTTGAAAAACTCACCCCTTGCTATAAAAAAGTCGCTTCTTATGAAGATATTTCAGAGGATAAATTGGCTAAAATTGCGCATTTCTTCCAACACTATAAAGATTTAGAAGAAGGTAAATGGGTAAAAATTGAAGGATGGTTTGGTATTGACGAGGCGAAACATGAAATTTTAGAAAGTATCGCACGCTACAATGCCGCTGAAGCGAAACCTGAATTTTAAAAAACGTATATTAGGTGGTGAAAACTAAAAAAAAATTTTAGTTTTCACCACCTGTGTTTTCAAGTATCCATGCGACACAAATACGAATTGATTTTATCAAATTTCCACATAATTTAGATTAAAAATCTAATGCTATCATACCGAAAACAATAATTTAAATGTCGTTCCTTGATTAGATTCAGTGGTATTCGACTGGACCATAATATGACCACCTGTATCATGGACCATCCCACTAACTACTTAGAAGCCGCTAAACGAGCTTTTATTGAAGAAAACGAATTATGTAAATAGGGTTTAATTAAATGCAGTCACACAAAAAAACTACTGATAAGTGATTTTAATGCGTGACTGATCCTTTTAGAATGGATAATTAAGCGTTACTGATGCTTAATTATGTTCTTCCTTTGATAATTTTAATTTTCTTTTTTGATACACTTTTTTAGGTACTTGCACTGTTGGTTTTTTCAAACTGCCACGCAAATCAAAAGCTGATATTTCATACGCTTTGCATAATGCTTTAACTTTTTCTAAAGCCGCGTCGCGCCCTGCTCTTTTGCATGCTTCAATCTTCTCAGCTAACTCAGCTTGCTCCATTTTCAACAATTCAAGTTCTGATTCATAGTTTGCATTAGCTACATGGTCGTTCATTTTTACTCCGAATAAATATAATTACTTTTAAAAAATTTAGTCTAAATCGACAATCATTCTACATCTTGATTAATCAATAAACCCATTTATTATAATCCATTAAATTCAAGTGTAAAGTATTGATGTCCATATAAAATAGACAAATCTATATTTCATTACTGATAAGGAAATAACAACCTAAATTTCGTACGAACACCCACTTCGGTTTCAAGTAAAATAGGCCTATCTGCGTTATGTAAAATACCTGCAATAACTGACAATCCTAATCCTTTCCATTAACCAACTGTTTTGGTCGTATAGAATGGATCAAACATATTTTTAACCACCTTAGGATCAATACCTGTTCCATTATCAGCCACACTAATTTCGACAAATTTCCCATTAAACTTTTCTAAACAACAGCTACAAAGACTGTTTAATCGTGTCTGACCTGTAGAAAATTTAATCATCCCTTTTGATCTGGACATGGCATGTGAAGCATTAACGCACAAATTGACAATAATTTGATTGAAGTTTGCTTCAACAAATTGCGGTATTGGAATGATTTTATCTGCTCAATTTAATTCAAATTGAATTGAGCTAGGAATCATCTTACGAATCATATCAAGCGATTCATGCAAATCATTATTGACATTGAATACGGGATTTTCTATTGCTTCACTTTGATCGCGCTGGCAATAACTGAGCATTTTATTAATTAATTTTTTAGCTTTGTTGCAAGCTATATCTATCTGTTTTGAATTTTCAATAAATTCACCTTTTGCTTGAACGATATTGACTGGCGCATCTTCTGTTAAATCCATTGCAGCCATTTTATTGAATTCGTTATAGCCTGATATTGCCATCAATATATTATTAAAGTCATGTGCAATAACGGATGTTAATCGCCCAATGCTCTCTAATTTCTGCATGTGATTAAGTTGGTTATTGAGCATCGATATCGAATCAACATGCGTTTTGTTCAAATAAAATTCAACTTCAAGTTCATTATTTTTGATTTGTAATTGTTCTCTTTTTTTGTTTACCGTTTTAGTAGAACGCGAATTAAAGGTAAAAAATAAAAATAGTAAATAAGTGGAAAATTGATGATCACAAATAGCGTTGCATCGACAATTGCACCTTGCCATTTTGACATTTCAGGTAAATCACTCATAAGCAACACAATGAGAATCTCACTAATAAATAGTGACCTAATTAATACTAGCAATTATTTAATTGCTGATGAATTAGTTATATTTTTCTTTCGCATAATCAATTAGATAAAAAATTAACGAGATAATTAACAATTTATTTTTTATTTAAACTGGATTTTATTGTCTGATATTTATTTAAAAAAACAAAGTATATTTTTTTATTTAACGTCGTTGCTTGGTTCAAATTGGTCGTGCATTACGCAACCACAGGTTAGAAGTTATTACTTACCTTCAGTACATTGATCTTTATTTTGAACCCGTATTTTTAAGTACCCAGCGCGTCTGATTTGAATTCAGTGTTTCACGTTTCCAAAATGGCGCGTTGCTTTTAAGCTCCTCCATGATATAACGACAAGCTTCAAAAGCGTCTGCACGATGCGCTGACCAAATCGCAATAAGCACAATGGGTTCACTGGGTAAAATACACCCTATGCGATGCACAATTAACGCCTCTAAAATTGTCCATTTATCTTTTGCTGTTGTAATAATTTTTTCCAATTGCTTTTGAGTCATTCCCTCGTAATGTTCAAGCGTCATCGCATGAACTTCATCACCTTCATTAAAATCCCGCATTGTTCCAATAAAAATGCTCGTCGCGCCAAATTTTCCATTTAACGCTAACTGCGTTTGAAAATCGTGGATTTCTAAAAAAGGATCAAAAACCGTGTCTACAATGTTAATCGTCACGTTACCCTCCTGTTACGGGTGGAAAAAAAGCAACCTCATCACCATCACAAATGTAATGCATTCTCTCAACATATTCCATATTAACCGCAATTAATGTGTTATCGGGCAGAGGCATCTGATGCACATATTGCCAGACGTCTAATACGTTGATTGAATCAGCAAGCATCAGCGTTTCTTGTGAGCGCCCTATTTGTTCGCGTAAACTGGCGAAATAGCGCAATGTAATCGTGATCATTGGTTAAAAAGCGTGTAAAAATTGCGCGTTGAAATATCAGCAAGTGAACTTAGCGAAATGCCTCGCAAATCTGCTACGCACTGTGCAACATGTTTCACATACTGTGGGTAATTGGGCCGACCTCTAAAAGGAACTGGTGACAAATAAGGTGAATCCGTTTCAATTAACAAACGCTCTGGTGGAATTTTTTTCGCCGCATCTTGAATCGATTTGGCACTGTTAAAAGTGACAATTCCTGAAAATGAAATGTAAAAATTCAAATCGAGCGCTTGCTTTGCAAACTCCCAATCTTCCGTAAAACAGTGAATAATACCGCCCACTTCTCCGGCATTTTCTTCACGCAAAATCTGCAATGTATCTTCTTTTGCTTCGCGTGTATGAATAATGAGCGGTTTTTTGACTATTTTTGCAGCCTCAATGTGGACTCTAAAATGATCGCGCTGCCACGTTAAATCGCCTTCACTGCGAAAATAATCCAGTCCCGTTTCACCAATTCCAATGACTTTTTTTTCTTGTGCCAGCTCAACTAATTTCTCCACCGTTGGTGCAGTAATGTCATTCACATTAGGATGTACACCAACCGTCACTGAAATATCATCATACGCATCTACTAACGCACGCATGGCAGGATAGGCTTCTAAGTCAATGGATATACAGAGTAAATGTTCAATTTGCTGTGCACGAATATCATTTATTAAACAAGCAAAATCATTTTCATAAGGCGCTAAATCTAAACGATCGAGATGACAATGCGAATCAATAAGCATAGGTTTCCTTTTTTATAGCGTATAGGTTGAATAGTCAAAATCTTGCATAGTAGCAAGATAAGCTTCAATTTTGGTTTTTAACGTGTATTCTTGCTCGGTGAATTGAATGCCGATGCCACAAGTTCGATAACTTTCTGACTGTTTAGGTGTCATCCAAACAACTTTGCCGTGAATATAAAACGGCGTTGTTTCTAAGAGTAAACTCAGCGTGAGAAACACATTTTGCCCCATCTCATAATGGTCATACGTGGGAATAAATAGCCCACCATGTTTAACAAAAGCGATATATGAAGAATATAAATTGCTTTTATCGTTAATCGACAAAAATAGTGTTGGCGCTTCATATTCATTTAACATCGGCTATTCTCGATTGAGTAGCGCCCAGGCAATGAGAATTTCTTCCCATAATGCTTGTTTATTAATTGGCGTTTCAAGACGTCCGCGACTTTTAAGCAGTAAATCATAAAAATCATATAATTTAATGACATTGATTCGCTGAGCAAGTTCGCTTAATGGTAATTGAAAATCAATATGATATAAATTCTTCGGTGCTAATTGATAACGATACCGCATAATATCAATCACCCAAGAATTCAACCAAAAAAGCAACGTAGTTTCGGGTAATTTTAACCATTGCTCTGCAACTATAACAGGGTGACTTTGCTGAGCAGCCACTGAAAGCCATGTATTAAAACAATCACGACGTTTTTCAAGATGTGAATCACTTGCATATTGCATTGCAAGCAGTGGAGCACCTTGAGCCAAATTCAGTACAATTTCTGCGTTATTACCTGCTAACTGTTTTTCAAGCCAAGGCAGAACCAGTGATCTATCCGGTAAAGGTAAAGTGAATTTTTGACAGCGACTTTTAATGGTTGCTGGAAGTTTATTCATTCTATGCGTCACTAAAACCAACACTGTTCGCTCGGTAGGCTCTTCTAAATATTTCAAAAATGCATTGGCTGCGGCATTATTAAGCGCATCAGCGGGTTGAATCATAATGACGCGATAGCGATCAAACTGCGGCTTTAAACTCAATTTCCCCATGAGCGTGCGAATTTGGTCGATACCAATTGAGGTTTTGGGTTTCTTTGTTTTTGCATCTTCTTCTGGTTCAATCACCATAAAATCAGGATGCGTTTGGGCTTTGATTAAAAGGCAACTACCACATTGACCACAACTCAGGCCATCTAGTAGCGGTTTTTCA
>Ga0114974_10000980_pt1 | contig 22981 bp, 20 predicted proteins | sample S_130206_EF_Meta_FD_87318 | JGI IMG/M metagenome (GOLD analysis project Ga0114974, IMG submission 87318) | Freshwater microbial communities from Lake Simoncouche, Canada to study carbon cycling - S_130206_EF_MetaG | ecosystem: Environmental > Aquatic > Freshwater > Lake | place: Lake... | reverse complement strand
CATTGAAATAAATAAATATAAGTAATAATATAAAAATATGTTTAAAAATATGTTTAAAATATCTTTACATAATATTATAGTGTTAAATAGCAATATAATGTTACATACCACATATAAGCCCCAGTCATGGCTGGTCGCTAATTTTAAGTTACTCTTTTTCGATATTTTTTATAAAAATAATAAAATATATTTGATAATGCCGATATACAATGTACCTGCATCTCAACAGCACATAACATTAACAGTGAATAATAAAATATTAAATCTAACAGAAAGTTATGTAAAAGATTCAAATGAGCCTATTTTAGTATATATTTACGAGTATATAACTCCACCAAATACAGTAATAAAAGTCAATATTAAACTTATTAATAATATGATAAATTCATATAATATTCAACACATCTACACACTTCCTGAACAAAGATTAAATAAAAATAGTAATAACTTTTTAGCGTTAACAACATTATTTAAATACGACTACTATTTGTTTCCACTATTTTACAATTACTATAAAGAACAAGGGGTTGACCATTTTTATATGTATTATAACGGGACTATTACGCCCGGAATAAACAAAATATTTGATAAGCCCGATGTTACGTTGGTTGAGTGGAATTTTAATTATTGGAATCCGCGTGGTGTAAAATACCCGCATCATGCACAAATGGGACAGATGCATCACGCTCTATACAAATACGGCAAAGATATATATGACTATATGATTTTTTGCGACTTGGATGAGTATTTGCATATTCCTAAAAATAAACTCATTGACTCTACGGTACCTAATAACGAAGTGCATACTGACAATACCATTAGACAGTTTATTACAAATAACCCAGATACTGATATATTTGGGTTTTGTAATTATTGGGCAAATACTCTTGACAATAATCTTCCAAACACACCATATTTGCCTAAGAAGTTCTTAGCTATATCTGAACCACATCAATATAAAGAAAGAAGTAAAAATATTTATAAAGTATCATTTATAAATACAATTGGGATACATCAAGTAGGGGGTGAACATTACAATTCGCCGAACGCATTAAGCGCGGTAAAAAGTATAACAGACTTAAGTATGTATCATTTTTATAATTGGTCATCTAAAAAACGAGTAATCGAAAATTGTACGAACATAGTAGAGTTACCGTAAAGTATTAAAGTAATACGACTCTACAAGTCTACAACTCTACATTAAAATAATGGTTACGAAATTTCTGCATTTCTTCATCGGGAAAATTATCGGTAAGAAAGTCTTCCGGTTTTTTAGTTTCTTTAAGCAAGTTAATAATCATAAAAAGAGAATATACTCCACACTCAGTAGGTTTTTTCTGATGGTGTTTTTTATTTTCTATGTAGCGAAAGTCTATTCCAGCAACTTTACCTTGTTCTATAATTTTTTTAATTAATTTTTTCACTTCTTTTGGTGGAGGGTTACCTGTGCTATCAAAAAAGAATATATATTTCTGTTTTATATTTACAAACATAGATATCCAATGTGAACCAGACAAATAATGAGGATCAGTATTAAAAACAAGTCCGATTTTATTTCTACCATTTCTTATCGAAATATTTAAATCAAAGTGACACAATTCTTCCCATACACATTCGCCGTACATTTTGGGAGAGTCAAAGTCTATAGGCGCAGCCCCTATAAAATCAAAATATGGATACTCCTTCTCATATTGCTTCATAACATTTTCAATGTCAATACTATTTAACCATTCGTTGGGGTTTTTCTTCCAGTCATCGGGGCTTTTCGGCGCAAATGTGTAGTTTAACATTTCTTTGTCTACACCGGATGAAGCAAAATTTTGTTTTAACCAACATGATTCTTTATTGCATACATTTTTTAAATGCTGTTTTAAAGAGTCCCAAATCTCACGCGGGTCATTCGTAGTTATCATAACATCAGGGTGACGAGCATTCCATAACTCTTTAAGCTTTATCAATGACTCATTGCTATAACACGTAAAATCATTTTCTTGTAGTTTTGGGCTACATTTTAATTTTATAAATCCATCGGGGTGTTTTTCTGTTCCAAGAGCTATATTTTCTATTTTTTTATTTAGATTTCCTCTATTTCCCTTATATCCTCTATTTCCCTTATATCCCCTATCTCCCTTATCTCCCTTATTTATTTTTATTTTATTTCCAACTTGTCTGTTTTTATTTTTTAATGTTTTTGAAACATATGTTCTTTTCGATGTTACACGTCTTCTTCCTCTAAATTCTGATTTAAATTTCATATTTTTATCTACAAATTTTAGAATATTCTCTATTTTTTTTGTTTTCATTTTGTATTTTATATAATCACGTACTTGTGTAATTACGTATATATTATTTGAGTATAATTATAAAAATATATTGTAAAATAATAATTATTAATTATTAAATAAAATTAAATTACGCTATTCTCACATTTAGTTACTTTAACTTCTATAACATCATTTGTATTCGTTAATTTTACACCATTATGCACGACACCCTTCGTAAAACCCTTTTTAATATCTTTCTTTTTATATTTCGGATCCTTCAAATTAAACTCTTTTGTTTTTGGTAATAGCATTTCGTCTTGTGGGGGCGAAGTTTTGGTAACAAAATTATCCATAGTTATCACTTTTTTATCTACTTGTTTCATAAACAACTTATTTGCATCATTCATTGACCAGTCATCTACGCCCGATTCACCATTCGTTGTTGTTTCTACTAAAACCATATCCTTATAGTCGCCTTGTATATTATCCATGGTATCCTTAAATTTAAAGTGCGATATACATAAACGCGAAAATGCGTTAAATGAACTTATTATAATATCATTTATTGGAGCATCGTTATTATTATTAATATTATTATTTAAAATATCTTTCACCATAGCTATAATACGTTTTCTATAAAATCTTTTTTCACTTTTAAGTACAGTATCGTGTTCCAAATTATTTTTTTTTAAATATTTATTATATGTATCAGCATTCGCCATAATTTCAAGAGTAATATAGTTAATATTGTCTATTTTATTCATACCAGTATTAACACTATGGGTAACACCTATACCTACATCTACACCTATACCCGATTTATCATTATTTTCCATTTAAGATGAATGCATATAAAATAATATTATTTTAAACACGAATGGTGTTATAAATAATATGTATCAAAAATAAATATACTTATTAATGAGAATAGAAAAGTTTCTCTTCTTCGGGTACAATATCTTTGTTCTCATTTCTAGTATTATTGTTAAAAAAACTATTCCCTAAATTATTAGGATTCGGATTACAATGGTCAAAAATTTCCTTTTTAAATAAACCAGGATAAGGTTGTTTTATGGGATTAGGGGGAACATACACATTATAAAGGTCGCTACTAGAAGAAGGAACATACTCGGACTGTTCGCAATCCTGTAGTGCAAAAAACTGTCTACGAAGCGTAGACTCAACATTTATGTTGTTAACAAAGCCCGACCAAGGAGCCATATTATTTCCAGGGTTAAAGGTGGTATGAGGGCTATATACGGGATAGTTATTGAGAGGTACAGCGGTCGGCTTACTTTGGTCTAAGATAGGCATATAACCGTATTTTGTGGAGACGGGTACCTGGTAGTAAAAAGGCTGCAACGGCGTAGATGGAATATTTCTTGATGATATTCTATCATTTATTTCATTTTGTCTTTCATACTGACATAAATATAACTTATTTGGAACACCATACATTTTGGGTTTATCATATACTTGGGAAACAGAATCCATGCGAATATACTATATATTTACTAATATTACTATATTACTATATTATATTTTGTTATAATATTTTAAAAATGGGTTAAAGACAATAAATAATAATATATATACGTATATCTACTCGATATCTACTCAATATCTACTATTTGACGCGGGATGTGTGGTATATTTTTTGTTCAAAATTTTTTAAATCCAGATACCCTGAAAGTATATAAAAAATCTCTACTAGAAAATCTAAAGTCATATCAAAATGATTTCTATAAACTGTCGCATCGCGGACCAGACAATAGTATTTTTCTAAATGATACACAATTTTCAAAAAACTACGCGTGTTTTTGGGGCTTCCATCGTCTTGCTATAAACGGACAAACACCCGAAAGCAACCAGCCCTTTTTCCTTAAAAACTGTCGTCTTATTTGTAATGGCGAAATCTATAATTTTCGCGAACTTATAAAGGAATTTGGTCTCGAAGAAGAATACAAAAGTCAATCCGATTGTGAGATTATTATTCATCTGTATAAAAAAATTGGTATTCGCGACATGCTTCGTCGACTCGATGGAGTATTCGCGCTTGTTTTGCATGACTACGAAACGGAAACTACATATGTTGCGCGAGATCCTGTCGGCGTACGTTCGCTTTTTATTTCAGGATATGACTATACGTACAGTAACGCCATGGTTATTTCGAGTGAACTAAAAGCAATAAATGAATGTTTTAGACCAAATGCTAAACAGTTTCCACCAGGTTGTTATGCTACATATTCTAAAGACGTCAACGGGTTTGACAAGGCGAATACTCCTTTTTTTAATTATTATGGTTACTATGAAAATGTGTATATTTCACAAAACAGCGCGACAGGTGCAACAGGAGATGTGGACAGAATTTACAACTACCCTACGGTGGAGGATACCGAAGAAAAAATTTGTGCGAATATCGCAACCTTGTTCGAAGAAGCGGTTGTAAAGCGTCTTATGAGCGATCGCAAAGTGGGTGCGCTTCTTTCGGGAGGGCTGGATAGTTCATCCGTTGTAGCAATCATGTGTCGTCATATGCCTGCAAAAGATTTGAATACGTATAGTATTGGGTTGAAGGGGTCGACGGACCTGGTATGGGCGCGAAAAGTGGCGGATTATTTGGGGACAAATCATCACGAAGTTTGTCTTACGGAGGAGGAGTTTTTGGAGGCGATTCGCGATACGATTAAACAAATCGAGAGCTATGATACGACGTCGGTGAGAGCGTCTGTTCCAAACTACTTGGTAAGTAAGTATATCGGCGCGAATAGCGACGACTGTGTTATTTACTGTGGAGATATGTCGGATGAGATTTTTGGATCCTATCGCGGATTTATGAAAGCGCCTGCTGAAGAAGATTTTAAACGCGAAAATGAGCGCATGGTTCGCGATGTTTGTTACTTTGATTTATTGCGGTCCGATAAGAGCATCAGCGGGGCTGGTTTGGAAGCGCGTGTACCATTTGCAGATAAGAAGTTTTTGCAATACGTGATGAGTATTCCGCCGCAGTATAAGATGTTTAGCGACGCGCGTATTGAGAAGTATATATTTAGGAAGGCGTTTAGTGGTCTTTTGCCCGACGATATCCTGTGGCGTAGAAAGGAGGCGTTTAGCGACGGAGTGAGTGGACATGAAAAAAGCTGGTTCCAAATTATTAAGGAACATGTAGATAAACAAGTTACAGATGAAGAGTATAATAAATATAAAGAATTTATCGAATACACAGAAGTATATAATGCACCCTATGATAAAGAAAGTTACTATTATAGAAAAACGTTTGATAGTATGTACCAAGGGTGTGAAAACGTAATTCCATATTTTTGGAGACATCCATTTTGTGAAGAGAAGGACCCATCGGCGCGTTTGTTAACATGTTATAAAAATACGGATTCATAATAAGGTTTAATAATAATGTTTAACAATAATGATTATTCCTAACAAGGCAATAAAATAGTTAACGATTTTATGATGTTTCATTGAAGGAGAAAAAAGTTTAGCAGTACAAGATATGGCCGAACATAGATAACCTACAGTAACTAGTACAATGATTGATAGAGGGATGGTTACGCGGTTATGAATCAATAGTATAAAAAGATAAATAATACCAATAGTTCGAACTATTATTCCAAAGTCTTTTAATTTCATTATATATTTTAGGTATAATAAAATTAATAATATTTTTAGTCTAGGTATCTTCGTAGTAAGCTAAAATGCACTTTTACATATACTCTTTCAAAATCAGTAAAACACCACCTAACGCGATTAAGTAGTTATAATAGCTAGAATGTAAGTAACTGTCGGTATTTTTGGACTTACAAGCCAAAGCCGAACCTAGGGAACCGAGACTGATTAGTATAACAATAGAAATAGGTATATTTACACTATTTACGTATTGGAGGTAAAATAGGTAAAGAATACCAATTACGCGCAAGGCCATAGAAAAATCTTTAAGTGTAAGCATTTTATATAGTAACAAAATATTTTATTATTATTATTATTATTATTATTATTATTATTTTATTTTATTATTATTTTATTATTGTATATATGTCTACAGTAGAAAAAAAAGAAGTTGTTATTAGTCGCTCGGTTTCTCCAAAACGCGATACGCTAGTAGTTCCTCCTGGGGCAAGAGGCGCTGAAAGTATGCATCCAGCGCACGTACATGAACCAGAAGTTAAAGTAAATCCTGCAGAACCAGCAGATATCGACATTTCTAAATTGGTAAAACGAAAGAAAGACGAAAAAATACTTAAAAAAAAGCAAGAACGAAGAGCTTTAGCAGGAAAGGCAAAAAACCCTAGTTCGTCTAGTTCATCTATTTCATCCGTTTCTTCCATATCACTATCACCGAATGAAATACTTGAATTTGAAGAGGAAGAGCAAAAAAAACAAGCAAAAGTTTCGCCTAAGTCACTTTCTCCGCGTTTACGCTTGTCTCCTTTAGCAAGAGGAGTCGGTGCACAAGCAAGAAGAAAAAAATCATCGAGTTCGTCGAGTTCATCAAGTTCGTCATCTTCAAAGTCACCAAAAGGAAGAAAACCGTTGACACCAAGATTTGAAAAAATAAAAGCAAGATCAGTATCTCCAAAAGGAAAAGGAAAAGGAAAAGGAAAAGAAGGAAAAGAAGGAAAGGAACATAGTGGTGGCGGAACGCGTAAGAAATATAAGAACAAGTTACGTAAAACGCATGGTAGAAAAAGGCGATGAACTAATATAAATATAAATATTTAAATTTAGGATATTTTATATTTATATATATATATATAGTAATAGTATGCCGCACGATTTAGATAGAAGACATATTCCTGGTAATCAAGAAGTAGAATCAGTTTTTTCAGGTCTTCCGAGAGGAAAAGACCTGAACACCGGCAGAACTCTGTATTATAATGCTGGCGTCACGACAATGTATGATAGGAATGGTAATCTAGTAGATAGTAGATTTCACTCGAGTGGGGGGGGGTAATAAATCAAGACGTAGTTCTCGTAAACGTGGTCGAAGAAATTCAAAGAAATCTAAACGCGTTCGCCATACTCGCCGAAAACAAACGCGTAGACATCGCCATCGCCGATAACCCGTTAAAATTCGTACAAATATTTTGCTTAATATTTAGCAATATATTTTGCTTAATAAATTTAATATAGCTATACTATATAATCAAACAAAGAAAATGGCTTGCGGATGTAGTATTGGTGGACAATCGGGCGGAACATATACTGGTCCTGCTCTTGCTCTTGCTCCTGGAAAACAAATGGGCGGTGGTAGAACTAGAAGACGCAAACATACACGGCGTCATCGTCGTAGTGGAACGCGTAAAGCAGGCTCTTGTGGGCGCAAACGCGCATGCAAATGTCCCGGAGGATGCAAGCGTTCTACCTGCCCTTGCTGTACGGGCAAAAGATTCTGCTGCACTAAAAGATGCCGCGGGCGTGGGTGTCGGTGTTAGATTGTAGACGAATAACGTATTTCGTCTTAGTATCACTCAGTCGCAGACTTATATTTATTTTATAATTTCCGTCGAATTACGGTTATTATAAAAATTGATAAACATAATAAACATAATTTGGTATATACAAACAGAACAACCATTTAGGTAACAACAATAGTAACCGACTAATCCTACACCGCCCAACAAACGAAACTAAATGTCATCAACCAGCGTACAAGCCCAAGCCCCAAAATACGACGTGTCATTCCGTTTATTAGACTTCAATATATTTGATGAAAAACGCGAAAAAGAAGAAGACCTCGATGACCAAGATGACAGTGGTCTACCTAACAAAGAAGACGAAGACCGTGGTGAAAAGAAATATAAAAAAGATGAAAAGTTAACAACAATTCAGATGTTCGGTCTTAATGAAAAAGGCGAAACATGCGCAATATTCGTTCGCGACTATCAACCATTCTTCTATATCAAAGTCGGCGATGAATGGACGATACCCCAAAAGGGGGCTTTTATTTCGCATTTAAAAGAGAAAGTCGGTAAATTCTATGAGAACTCTATTCTGGACACAGAGTCGAAACTCATCAAGAGGAAAAAGTTGTACGGGTTTGACGGAGGGAAAGAACACAAGTTTATTCTAATAAAATTCAAAAATGTGGCGACGATGAATAAGGTGAAAAACATGTGGTTTAAATTTGGTAAAGATGGAAAACAGCTACTGCGGCGCGAGGGGTATCCTTATTTCAATACGAGAACGGAAATATATGAAGCAAATATTCCGCCAATTTTGCGATTCTTTCACGTGCACGATATAAGTCCATCTGGGTGGGTTGGATTTGAGGCCAAGAAAGCGAAACAAACGCGCGGCGCGCTAAAAACGACGACGTGTACATATGAATACGAAATCGCTTCACTAGATATTGTTCCTCTAAATAGCAAGGAAACAATTGTACCTTATAAGATATGTAGTTTTGATATTGAGGCGAGTAGTAGTCATGGAGATTTCCCAATTCCAATCAAGACGTATAAGAAACTCGCTACAAATATTGTGGATGTTTGTGATGCAATTTGTCGCAAATCTGGGGCGACGACCTCCACCGAAGCGATGGAATACATTACTCCTTCACTTTTGAAGCAGCTTCTATATACCGCTTTTGGATATGGTGCACCGGCGCACCCAGATATTGACCGTATTTATACAAAGATTAAAGTATCAGAACAACGACTTGCGTCGCTATTTGAAGTATGGGTGTCATTGCATATACCTGATATTAAAATGAATGAAGCCTTGAAAGAAAGCAATACGATTGAGAAAATGTTTGAAAAAGTCGCCGAAAGTAACAAAGCACATGATGAAGATGATAATGGCGAAGATGTTGAAGCCGACGACGGAGAAGACGGCAATGAGGGAGAAGAAGAATATGTAGATATAGAAGAACGCGAAGAAGACGGTGACGACGGAGAAGATGGAGAAGACGACGAAACCGAAAAAGATAAAGAAGCAAATCGTTTGATGATGGCGTATGCGGGAGTAAAGTCGCCTTCATCAGCATCTTCTGCAAAACCGAAAAAAGCTACAAACGCAGCAAAACAGCCACCAGTACAAAAGGAAACCGTTATTCATCTTATTACATCGCCGCTAGACAAAATGGACCGCGAAACAAAAATAAATAAGTTGAATGTGTCGCTGCAAGAAATATTTCCTCAAGTAGAAGGAGACAAAGTCACATTTATTGGCTCGACGTTCTTAACATATGGCGAGAAACGCCCTTATCTCAATCACTGTGTCGTTCTCGATACATGCAACACATTGAAAGACGAGGTCGCGAATTCGGAGATACAGACATGTAAAACAGAGCGAGAATTACTGCTAGCATGGACGGATATAATCCAGCGTGAAAATCCGGATATAATCATTGGTTACAATATTTGCGGTTTCGATTTTGAGTTCATGTTTCGCCGCTCGCTAGAAAATTCGTGCGAGAATGAATTCCTGAAGTTGTCGCGAAATAAGGGCGAGTTTTGCGGTGCGCGTGACTACAATACTGGTAAGATATGCATTAAAGAAAGTAGTATTGTTATTGCAAGCGGTCAGCATGATTTGCGGTATATTGACATGAAAGGGCGGCTTCAGATTGATTTGTATAACTATTTCCGCCGCGATTTTAACCTTACGTCATATAAGTTGGACTATTGTGCTGGATACTTTATTGGCGACGGTGTGAAAAAGCTAGAACATCTGCCTAGCGGTAATACGCGGATATTCAGTTCGAATCTTATGGGTCTTGAAAATGGTAACTATATACACTTTGAAGAATCCAGTCACTCGACGGATACGTACAAGGATGGAGCAAAATTCAAGGTGACGAACGTGAATCTTGTCGATAAGTCATTCGAGGTCGAAGGTCACGAAAGCCCCGATATGACGAAATCTGTGCGCTGGGGGTTAGCGAAGGATGATGTAACGCCGCAGGATATTTTCAGAATGACGAACGAGGGACCGGCGGAGCGCGCAATTATTGCGAAATACTGTATTCAGGATTGTAACTTGGTTCATCATCTTATGAACAAAATCGATGTAATGACGGGATATATTGAGATGGCGAAGATTTGTAGTGTACCGATTAGTTTCCTTGTGTTGCGCGGGCAAAGCATTAAGCTGACGAGTTTTATTGCGAAAAAATGTCGCGAGAAACGCACACTGATGCCTGTGATTGAAAGATCGTTCGGTAACGAGAGCTACGAAGGTGCAATTTGTCTTCCACCGAAATGTAACTTGTACTTGGACAACCCCGTTGCGTGCCTTGACTACTCGTCGCTATATCCGTCGTCGATGATTAGCGAGAATTTGTCACATGATAGCAAAGTGTGGACGAAGGAATTTGACTTGGCGGGGCAACTGGATCGTGAAACAGGAATAAAAGACCCATCGGGTAACTATATATATGACAATATGGACGGATATGAATATGTGGACGTAACATATGATACGTATAAATGGGTTAAAAATCAACGCGGACGTGCTATTAAAACGCTAAATGGTACTAAAATTTGCCGATTCGCTCAACCAAGGGATGGTGTGAAAGCAATCATGCCGACAGTGCTCGAAGAACTGCTTGCCGCTCGTAAAGCTACGCGCAAACTAGCGGAAGCGACCGATGACCCCTTTATGGCGAATATTTTAGATAAACGGCAGCTTGGTTATAAAGTAACGGCGAATTCACTCTACGGACAATGTGGAGCGAAGACGAGTACATTTTATGATGTGGATATTGCGGCGTCAACGACGGCGACAGGACGCAAATTGCTAACATATGGTAAAAGGATTGTAGAGGAAGTATACGGGGATGCAAAAGTGGAGTCGAAGAAATTTGGATTTGTAAATACAAAAGCTGAGTACATATATGGTGACAGTGTTGCGAATTATACGCCGATATATATTAGAGAGAATGGTGGACAATTGAATATTATACAGATAGACGAGTTAGTTGAGTTATATGGGGACACTGCGGGATGGGTGTATAGCAAAGAGGAAGGTAAAGAAGGAAAAGAATATTGCGAGATGATTCCATCAATGAATATCGAAACCTGGTCAGATAAAGGATGGACGAAACTTAATAGAATTATTCGTCATAGACTAGCGCCTCATAAAAAAATGATTCGAGTATTAACTCATACAGGGTTAGTAGATGTAACAGATGACCATTCGCTTGTAGACATAAATGGTAAGGAAATATCTCCAAAAGATGTTAAATGTGGAACTTCATTGTTACATAATAATTTACCAGTTAATACTAGTTACTGTAAGTCTAATATTACAGTTCAAGAAGCACAAGTTATGGGTTTCTTCTTCGGTGATGGTAGCTGTGGTATGTATAACTGCGCCTCTGGAAAAAAAAAATCATGGGCATTAAATAACGCATCAATGGATATAATTAATAAATACGTTATATTATGTTCTATTTCATATCCAAATTTTAAATGGAAATATTTAAATACAATAGATAGTTCGGGGGTATATAAGATTGTTCCTTCGACAGACACATATGGTGATATTGCTAGATTTGTTGAAAAATATAGAAAACTAATGTATAATAACAAAGCGAAAGTAATACCACATGAAATATTATTTAATACCGAAGAAATTAGAATGGCGTTTTGGAATGGAATGTATGATGCTGATGGTGATAAAGACGCTAACGGATATATTAGAATAGACCAAAAAAATCAAATTAGTGCATCTAATATTTGTTGGCTCGCTCAAAGTTTAGGATGGAAGACATCTTTAAATACTAGAACAGACAAAGAAAATATATATAGAGTTACAATGACAAAATTACTTCAAAGAAAACCAGCAACAGAAGTTAAAAAAATCCATGAAATTTCATACCCTGATGGAGAATATGTATATGATCTCACGACGGAAAATCACCACTTTGCTGCCGGTATTGGTAATATTATAGTTCACAATACGGACTCGGTATTCTTTACATTTAATCTTGCTACATCTGATGGAATTCCGATACGCGGAAAGGATGCGCTTGAGATTACAATCGAGTTTGCAAAAGAGGTGGGTAATCTTGCTACGAAGTTCTTAAAGTCGCCGCATGCATGGGTATATGAAAAGACACTAATGCCGTTTTGCTTACTTTCGAAAAAGAGATATATCGGGATGCTTTATGAAGACAAGCCGGAAAAACCGAAGCGCAAAAGCATGGGTATTGTTTTGAAGCGCCGCGATAATGCGCCAATTGTGAAGGATATATATGGAGGCGTAATCGATATTCTCATGAAAGAACAAAATGTGGAGACGGCAATTAAGTTTCTAAAAACATCTTTACAAAATTTAGTAGATGAGAAGGTTCCGATGGATAAACTTATCATCTCAAAGTCGCTGCGAAGTGGATACAAGAACCCCGCACAAATCGCACACAAAGTATTGGCGGATCGTATGGGTAAGCGCGACCCAGGTAATAAACCAAGTATCGGTGACCGTATACCATTTGTATACATACAAAACCCGGATAAAAAAGCACTACAAGGAGAGCGTATTGAACACCCAGACTATATAATCGCAAACAAAATTAAACCGAATTATGCCTTCTATATAACGAATCAAATTATGAAACCGATACAGCAGGTATTTGCGCTGGTGTTGGAAAATATTCCGAGTTATAAGAGACAAGTACCGGGACTGAAGCGAACGATTGATGGGTGGATTGATAAACTGAAGGACGAGTCGAGTGATGAAAAAATAAGGAAAAAGATAGCGGATGTGCGTAATAAAGAAGTGAAAAAAATACTGTTTGACGATTACTTGATAGAGATAGATAACTCGACAAAAGGTAATCAGAATATAATGAGTTTCTTCAAGAAGGTATAATAGCACCGTTTTGTGCCGTTTTAGACTCTAATATATCGCATCGCGCTCGTATATAATTTTTTTTCTCCACGACTACTTGTTCCTATAGGCACGCCTGCTTTTTTATCTAAGCTTGCTAGCGTATCATCAAGTTTAAAGTTATAATCTTGTGGCCATTCATTATCCGATGGCCCTATCCATTTACCATTATCAAATGTATTTTCTAAAAATACATCTGGTAAATAGAATGCCTTCGTAAGAAGTCCGTTCCATCCGCGAATAAATTTCTCAGGCGGTATTTCTCTATCCCTATATAAATAAGTAATGGTGCAATATTTTATTGGAACATCAAAGTAGCGCCCTGCTGTAAGGCGGCTCATACTTTTTCCTTTCGAAACGACGTCAGCAATAAGTTCTTGTTCTTCTTTTTTAGACCATTTTTTATTTTCGAATTTCATCAAATCTCTCGCATCTGTAGCGCCTCTAGCGCCTACATCTCCCGGTACACCATCAAACCATTTACCCAAACACTCTCGAGCTGTCATATTTGCGTCATAACATGTAACAAACATCCCATCTGGAAGTTTATCCGGGCTAACAATATGTTCCTCTCTTATTAAAAATGATAAATATCCTACACCTTTTTTACCAGGACTACGTGTTCGCCCAACCCATTGAAGAACAGGATGCACGCTAGACGGCAAAAAAGAATATAAACGTTTAAACGTATCGCGATGGTCTATAATATCGGTACACTTCATGGGAGGGCTAGACGCGTCCGCACCCAAAACATTATGAAGGATTGAATTTGCGGCACAGTTTTCAGCTTCATATGCTCTTTGTAAGTCTAAAAAATGGGAAAAGTCGGCGGATACAATTACAAGAGATTTTTTGTATTCTTCTGCCGAAAGTCTTGGTAGTGTTGTTGTTACAATATTATACGGTATGAATGTTATAGTTTGCGTATTTATTTTCCATATTTTTTGGAAAACGGTCAAACACGATTTGTAGGGTACCTCATATTCATGTGCTGTTTCTTCATCATCGTTGGGATTTGCTGGGTAAAAAAGAATATATACTCGTGAGAACTTCTTTCTAGGCTTGAAACGCATCGTATGTGCAATAATTTGACCCGTATATTCTGTTCCCGCGTGAGGAAGAACATAACCGTTTAAATCTTTTACTTCTATTAGCGAAAAAGAGTTAATATGTTTTACTATGTCTGATTCATTAAACCACATATTTTATATAGAAGTTAAGAAAAAAATAATATATATTTCAAGTATATTATTTTTACAACATAAAGTATTTTACTTACTATTACGCAATATTACCCGTGATGGTTATATTATTTATATTATTTATATTATTTTATATTATTTTATATTATTTTATATTATTTTCTATACATTTGGTCTCCTTAACATTCTTTGAATCGCATATGCTCCAATTGCGACCCACATAGTGACAATAACATTTGAACCTTCGGTGACTAACCATCGCATCGCGATACAATGAGGCGCTGACACCATTAACGGAGAGAGAATAAACCCTACTATAGTAAGCGGTGCGCAATAGGTAGGATATAAATGAACAGCCAAATAGTGTAAAGTAATCCACATCAAATAATAACCAAACATTGAATGTATAACTTTAACCAAGGACCATAACATCGCACGCAATCTATTTACTTGATGCCGCAATAAACCGATACACGAATTCAAAGTACGATAGTAACCAAAATTGGGTAGTATATTAGGATCGTAAATATCATAGTCTCCCGCATCAGCATCAGCATCATCATTATCTGGATACATTAAGAAAGACCCTAGAGGCATTTATTTGACTGATGGCTTTTAAGTTTATTTATTATTAACTTACCATTTTATATTTCAATTTTACATATAATATAATTATTTACGGTATTACTAATATTAGTCATATTCAGGATAATTTGTATCATCGTCGTTACCGGAAACATCGTGTGTATCTTCTGGTGTATATGTTGTATTGTTAAAATTATTTCTAGATATTGAACTATTCATAAGTCTTTCAATTCGAGGAATAATATTTTGACTACTATTTGAATTTGAATTTTGCAAATTTTCGCTATTTAATGGTAAGTCAAAAGAAAACATTATAGAGTTATCATTTACATTATCTATCGACAAGTTATTAAAGTCGTTGCTTCTATTTTCAAGAAGAGTATTAAAGATATTTGATATAGTAATATTTTCAGCAGTATTTATATTGTCTGCATCATTAGTATTGCTCGAACTCTCTCTGTTTTCAGAATTCCCCGAATTATTACTATTTGTTTCGGTATTAGTAGAGTCATTTGTTTGAGATGCTTGTACATGTACCACATTTTCTCTACATAAAGGACACGTTGAATGTGTTTCTAGCCACCGCATCATTCTAAAAGGTACAAAACAATGCTTACAGCGTTTCACAGATAAAACTACTGATTCTGGTGTAAAAGTTTCTCGTGTAATTGGACACTCTGTATTTATAATTTCGTTAGAGGGTATTGCACCATAAGTTATTATTTCGGTATGTTCTTCTATTTCGGAAATAGTTAACCCTCCATTTCTTCGCCTATTTAATAATGTATTCTCGGTAGTAGGATTTAATAGTACAGTTCGAGGTATAGAATAAATTAAACTACCTATATCAAAAATATTGCTTCTTGCGTTTCTTGCGGTTGTTTCTTGCATGCCTCTAGTCGCTGTTGTTGCATTTCTTGCAGCCGCTCCACTTCTTGATGCATTACCCAAAGTAGTATTACGTTCTATCGCGTCTATTTCTTGTTCACTGTCGTCATTAACCATATAATTAAAACCGCGCGAGTATTCGGAAATAGAATCATTATCATTCGCATTATCATTCGCATTATCATTCGCATTATCATTCGCATTATCATTCGCATTATCATTCGCAGCCGGTTGTCGATGCAATGTATCTCTACTATTGCGTAAACGTTCACGTCTTCTAGTAATATATCTTCTTCTTTCATTTTGTGTTTCAATCATATTTGTTATACACCTTTCTATATTTGAATACATATCATGTGTTCTCGAAACAAGTACTCCAAAATTACTCATTAAATCAAGATAACTATATTCAAAATCCATATTAAAAGCATTATCATAATCAGAATGTCTACTACTATAACCTCTGTTATTAAGATTGTTATTGTTATTGTTATTGTTATTGTTATTAAGATTGTTATTGTTATTAAAATTAGCATTATTTATTCCATTTCCATTTCTATTATAAGACATTCGTCTATTATATAATTTAATATATCAAATGTGTTTAAATATTAAATGCATTTAAATATTAAATACTACTCGCACTATTAACGTATACACTATCTTCTTAAAGGTATAACTTTAGCTCTTAACAAAATATTAAAATGACAGACGAACACCATAAACGACAAACTAGATTTATTGAATACAACGACAAAGGAATAACAGGTTTAGCAAACTTAGGGAATACCTGTTTTATAAATGCATGTATACAGTGTCTATCACATACATATGAATTAAATGATTTTTTATCAAAAGAAGACGGAGAGTATAAGAAACATTTAAATAATAAACCCGAGTCGGTTCTTTTAGTAGAATGGGATGACCTTCGCAAGTTGATGTGGAGTCAAAATTGTATTATTTCTCCTGGACGTTTTATAAACACTATACAGCGTATTGCAAAAATTACAAACCGTGACTTATTTACGGGATGGTCGCAAAACGACTTGCCGGAATTTCTCTTATTTTTGTTTGATTCGTTTCATAGTGCGTTAACGCGGGAAGTTATTATGGATATTAAGGGAAATATAAAAACAAAAAAAGATGAAATGGGTAAGGCGTGTTATGAAATGATGAAAACGCAGTATACGAAAGACTACTCTGAATTTTTAAATATATTTTTTGGAATACATGTATCTGTTTTAACGTCTGTAGTCGAAAAAGATAAGCAGTTAACAAGTAACAGTGAGGATTTAAACTACTTGAGTTTGCGTCCCGAACCATATATGTTAATACATCTTCCGATACCATCAAAAGAAGAAGTAAATATAAGAAATACGGATAAAAATGTAACATTATTTGACTGTTTTAATAAGCAATGTGAAAGTGAGATATTAGAAGGCGATAATGCGTGGTTTAATGAAAAGGAGAATAAAAAACAAAATGTTAATAAAAGACTATTATTTTGGAGTCTTCCGAATATAATGATAATTGATATTAAGCGATTTATAACATCTATGAATGGAAGAAGTAAAAAAAATCAACAGTTTATTGATATTCCAATTAACAATGTAGACTTTTCGAAATATGTAGAAGGATATGCAAAAGAAACATATATATACGACTTATATGCAATATGCAACCATCATGGACAAATTGATGGCGGACATTATAGTGCTACAATAAAAACATCCAATGGTAAATGGTATAATTTTAATGATACTCAAGTAACTGAAATTTTAGTTAACGATAATATAATTAGTGGAAATACGCCATATTGTCTGTTTTATCGAAAAAAAAAAATTACTTGAATTATATATATAGAATAATTATAATAAATGAGTATAAGTTATAATTCATTAACCGGAATAGAAGGAAATCCAGTAACATATATTAGTGACTTGGCGATGGAAGGGAAAAGAAACTTAGATGCGTCTAGTGCAACAACTCGAATTGTTATTTTACTTGCTTTTGTTGTTATAACTATTTTATACTACTTTTTATTTTCATCTTTAGGAAAAGGTAATGGAAGTGGTGTAGGAGATTCGCCCGGATCAGGTTCTGGTTCAGGCATGGGTAGTGAAACCACGAGTAAAAGAACATTAGAAGTAATACTATGGAGTATTTTTGTTATTCTTATCATTATTAATGGGTTTCAATATTTTTTCAACGTTAATTTTACCGCGTCTATTAAAGATATTTTTACAGACAAACCGAAAGTAGATCTCACAATTCAGCAACCTCCAAATGAAAGCGTAGTACCCCAGCTAAAAATAAAAAAAGAAGTATATAATATCCCGAGCAATAACTACACATACGATGATTCGAAGGCGATATGTCAAGCATATGGCGGTGGTCTAGCGTCATATAAACAAGTAGAAGAAGCCTATAACAAGGGTGCTGAATGGTGTAATTATGGGTGGTCTGATGGACAAATGGTTCTTTTTCCGACGCAACAAAAAACATGGGACAAATTACAAGGTATTGAAGGACACGAAAACGATTGTGGAAGACCGGGTATAAACGGTGGTAAAATAGATAACCCTAATGCTCGTTTTGGGGTAAATTGCTACGGTTTTAAACCGCTTATAACTTCGGACGAGCGTGATAACATGAAGAATACACCGGTTTACCCAGTTAGTATGAAAGATATGGAGTTACAAAAGAAACTGGACTACTGGAAGAAACGTGTTCCTGAAATAATTCTTTCCCCATTTAATAAAAACAGCTGGAGTATTTTAGGGTAATATTATTACAAGAAGCATTATCATAACGTTATGATACCATTATGATACCATTATGATACTATTATGATACTATTATGATAATGTTATCATTACCATAATAAAATTGAAATTAATATAATAAAAGTTTATTCATATAACATTGCAAACAAATATCCACAATATGAAATCTTTTATTAAGCCTGTAAATGCCGCTGTTCGCAATATCATGAGCACCATGGTCGAAAAGATCGCGGTTACTGCCGACAAAACTAATACTACTTTAAGTAAACAGCGTGCGGTTAGCGCGGCATTGGGGCAAAATATTACAAAAGATCACATGGCGATATATTGCGAAATTGAAAAAAAAATAGGGGCAACGAAAAAGTGCACGTTTGGTCATACGCGTGGAAGCAAAACAGGCGTGAAACATGAAGGATGTATTGATGTTCCAATAAGAGAATTCGAACTAAGGGGCGCTACCATAAACGAAGACAATACCGTTACTATAACTGGCGGAGATGGCCTACAAGGGTTTTGTAAGGTCTGCTCAACACGTCGCAGAGAAGCAAGAATAAATGCAGAGAAAGAAGCAAAAAAGGACAAAACTACCGAGGAAATTTATCAATTATATATTACCAAATACGGTAAAAATACAAAAAAATGTTCTAGATGCAGTAAGGACAAAACACTAGAGGAATTTAATTTATCGATAAGTATGGAATGCGGGCTTCACAACACGTGCAAGGTGTGTACGTACGAATATGGTTCTTCGGTAGGCGACCGCTGGATTATATATATGCCGGATGGAAACTATAAATACGATAAAAAAGAGAAAGAACAACACGATGACCATATATTTCCACTATCTCTTGGTGGTTCAAATGAACAAATAAATCATCAGTTGCTTAGTTCAGCGGAAAATTTAGAAAAGTCGAACGACATTATGCATTTCGGAAGTATACAAAATATAAATCCGGAAATGTTATGTTTAAGATACAGGTCATCCTTAACAGAAGCCACAGATATAAATAACTTAAAAATTATACTAAGTCAATATGTACACAAAGACATTTTAGAAAGAAGCAAATTGTCAGACAGTGAACTACTTGACCTCTATAAAAAATATTGCGAAAAATATAACTTGAGACGTGGCGCAGAACGCGCCGTTAAAAAATTTAGAGAATATTGCAAAGAGCGCAAAATTCAGTAAGAGTAGACTACACAATACTAAATATACGACAACTATATATTGTAAACTGCGTCACTGAATCTTTTTTTTACGATTTCTTCGGTATCTTTATTTATGTCGCAAAGAATACACTTCCTATTTAACTTATCCGCGACGAATCCGGTGGTCCCAGAACCGCAAACAGGGTCTAGTACGTAGCTTCCTTCATTTGAATATATTTTAATTATCCTTTCTAATAATTTTTGAGGTTTTTGCGTAGGATAAACGCGAGGGTCCTTTGACGTTCTTGTAATCGAATGAATATCGTTCCATAAGTTCGACAAAGGCACGCCCTTGTGCTCATGTTTATATATTTTAACATACATATTTTGCTGGCTAGGGACAAAATGAATTCTGTTTTCTTCAATCAACTTTTCAACATCTTCTTTTTTTTGCTTCCATCCGTATTTGTTTTGATAGGTAACGCCACTATTTACAATAGAATATAAATTTCCAACTCGCGTTCTATCGTGTTTCAATGCTCCTAAACTATATTCTCCTCTGTCATCTTTATTTTTAAATGCCCATTTGCTATCCTCATCGATCGGAATATACATCATATTAAATATATTATTACCGTTACTACACGCGAACAACACATCAATCATTTCACCTAGTTTATTTTTTACAGTATTCTTTCCGTGACACCTTTTCCAGTATATTTTTTGTATTTTTTTAAAGTGTTTTCTTAGTATGCTTTCTGCTATGAAACTATTTTCAGATGATATGTGGAATACCAACGTCCCAGATTGCGTTAACATTGGCGATAAATGTATAACTAATTTGTTTACCCATTCAGAATATTTGTCTTCTTCCCATACATCTGTAAATCCCGTATCATCGTCTAAACTATTCACCGTAAATGTTCTATTCGTTTCATAAGGTGGGTCCAAGTATATTAAATCGAACTTCTTTTCAGCACTAAATTTTAAAATATCGGTATTAAAATATGAAACATTGTCGCTTATATTAACTTGCGAATCATGGGAGGGCTGTGGCGGTACAACAGTATTCAAACCATTAAATGATTCTAATAATTTGATAATTTCATCTTTATTTTTTGTACTAAAACCTGTTATGTTTTTTTCTTTGCAAAGGTCTTTCAATTCTTTCTGTGATTTTTTTGTATAGTCCATTGACGTATTGTCTGTATTTGTGTATGCGTGTATGCGTATCTTTGTTATATTTGATATAATATAATATTTAGTTTCAATTTTATATTATAATATGCGCCGCGAAATATGTATTACATAATATGCTTACTCTAAATGAACCTTACCTTTTTAGTTTTACTATTTTTATTTTTTTTTACACCTTCTTCGGATGTACTTTTTTTTATAGGTGTATTTTTAGTATCTTTCTTTATATTTATCTTATTATCTTGGTCTACTTTTTTTCTTGTTTTTTTATCATATTTTACTTTATTACTAGGAGTTACTAAAGATAGCAACTTATCGTACAATGACTCTTCGATTACATTATCATCGCTGTCATTATCGCTAGATGATCTACTACCCTTTTTAGACTTTTCTCTTTTACCTTTTTTATAGTTAAATACTTTACTATTGTTAGTAGATTTGCTACAATATAAACTAGATGGAATAACTAAATCTTCCATTAACTTTGCGGTTTTAATTTCATTTTCATTTGCTTTATTTTTACCATGTTCTTTTTTTGCATCTTTACTACCGCCACCCATCATTGACATACTAAGCGTAGAATTCAAAAGTGCATTACTTACTTTATATCCACAACTTAAGATACCGTCACGATTTTTACTAAAAACAAGGTCTTCATTCCGTAAAGGAAATATTTTCAAATCATTATTTTTATCTCCTTCTCCTCCTCCTCCTCCTGATTGATATTCGCTCATATAATATTACTACCTATATTATGTATATAAATTAGTTAAAATGTTTAAACTATTTGTTTACCATATTTAATATTTTATTTTATTTTAATTATAATATCTTTTAATTTCCGGGACCATTTTTGTTTCGCGTTTACTTTTAATATAATCTACGATTTGTTTTACTTGACTCTGATTCGCAATAACTTCGCTTAGGCACTTTTCTAAAAATCCTAGCGTAAGCGGTGATGTCTGTTTTGTCTCACAAAACTTAATTTTCCCATCGCTTATATTTACAACACTGTTATTCATATTATTATCTTCAACATAAGTCATCAACTTATCTTCTATGTCATTTTTTCGCGTTCTTATATCCTTTGCTTTTTCATTTAATCTTTTCAACTCGTTATCTAATTCAACCCAATTTTGAATTGATTTGTCTAAATTATTTGATGTATTCGTGGGCGGAGGTTTACTCATTGTTAGTATTTATTGCTATTTATTATATTATGACAAATAATATCTAAACTATTTACATATTATTTTAGTATTTTAGTATTTTAGTATTTAAAAACCGTTACCGTTACAACTACTGTTAATGTAAGAAAATAAATTATTTCCTACTCTTTCTGGTTCTATTTTTCCTATCGTAACTCTTTCCATAAGTTTGCTGTGCGGCCAACAAACCGAGAGGTACAAGAGCTTCTTTCAAGAGAGCTCCAAATGTTGCAAACATACCACCGGATTGGCTCTGGCCTTGTGCCTGTCCTTGTGCCTGTCCCTGTGCCTGGCCTTGTGCCTGTCCCTGACCCTGTCCCTGTCCCTGACCCCGTGAACGACTCATGCGCATTCTTTTACTACGCTTATGATGGCGTCTATGACGCTTTGAACCACCTCCAGATTGTCCTCTCAACGCATAACTCGACGCCATTTCTCTAGCTAAAGCCGGATTTACGCCAGCACCACCAGATTCAGTAGCAAACTTCGAAAGAAATGATTGATATCCACTTGCAGCTGCAGCGACGGGGTTACCGGCAACTTGGGACGACCATTGTCCGCCAGTACTAGTTACACTTCCGGGGTAATTTGCGCCTTCTAATGCACCACCTTTTCTACTTCTACTTCTTTTACCGCAATTTTTAGCTCGGCTTCTTCCTTTCATGACTTATACTATCTAATTAGAAAAAATAATTATTTATATAATGGTTGTATATTAAATAGTTTTGCTACTTTTAATTAACATAAAAAAAATTCCTAAAACTAGAAAAAAACTAATTACGACTAGAAGTAATGATAAATAAATATATGGATATATTTCTTCTAATATTAAGTTGACGATTGGTTTAAATAAATTT
>Ga0114974_10000979_pt1 | contig 22988 bp, 23 predicted proteins | sample S_130206_EF_Meta_FD_87318 | JGI IMG/M metagenome (GOLD analysis project Ga0114974, IMG submission 87318) | Freshwater microbial communities from Lake Simoncouche, Canada to study carbon cycling - S_130206_EF_MetaG | ecosystem: Environmental > Aquatic > Freshwater > Lake | place: Lake... | reverse complement strand
GCTGAGGCTGAGGCACCTCAATAGTCTGCTTCTTCCACGAAGGCGGGCAATCCGACCAATTTTCCGCTGGGATGAGCCGATAGGGGGAGCCCCTCGCCCTGCCTTCCCCGCCTATGCTATCGGTTGTCGCCACCCACCGGGGATCACTCATGCCGACACAACTTCAGTCCCCCGAGATTCAGGCCTTCGCCACCGGGTTTCCGCTGACCTTGCTGCACGCGGGCGTCACCATGCTGATCCTGGTGTTGGGCACGACGCTCTGCGCCCTGCTGACGCCGCATAAAGAAATCGCCCTGATCCGCGATGGGAATGCGGCGGCCGCACTATCATTGGGTGGGGTGATGATCGGGTTAGCGATTCCGCTGGCGGTGTCCCTCAGCGCTTCGACCTCGATTGTGGAGATCGCTGTCTGGGGCGTGGCGACCGTGGTGGTGCAACTGCTGGTCTTTCGCATCGTCGATATGGTGCTGCGTGGCCTGCCGCAGTGCATTCAGGACGGCGAGGTGGCCGCCGCCGCCCTATTGATCGGGGCCAAACTGGCCACCGCCCTCGTGCTGGCCGCCGCCGTCGCCGGCTAAGACGCGGTGCATTTTCCCAGGCTTCCCGACTGGCTGGTCTATTCTGCCGTGGTCTCTGCCCTGGTAGTGGCCGCGATCGGCCGCCGCGAGGCGGCCGACGCCCCTGCGCCGCCGCCGCTAGCCCCCAGTCTGGAAGGTTTGGCCTTAGGGCCAGCGTCGCCGTTTGACCCCGCCATCGTCGTCAAGGTGCCGGCCAAGTCTGATCCGGGCTCGGGCACGGCCTTCAGCATTGCCGACAACGGGGTGTGGCTGACCGCGCGGCATGTGGTCGATGGCTGCAAGCAGGTGGCCCTGATCGTCGCGCCAGGGCGAGGCGTGGCGGCTAAGGTTCATCTGGGCCGCCGCGGCGAGGCAGCGATCCTCACCACCGAGGGTGGCGCGCCCGCCATGCCGATGGGACTGACCCTGCCGTTGCGGCGTGGTGACCGAGCCTTTCATCCGGGCTTTCCGCAGGGCCGTGCCGGGGAGGTGACGTCGCGCCTGCTCGGCCGCGAGAACATGGTGCTCCATGGCCGCGGGGCCCATACCGAGCCGGTTCTGGTCTGGGCTGAAGTCGGCCGTACCGACACGCTGGTGGGCAGTTTGTCGGGCCTATCGGGGGCACCGGCGCTCGATCCGGCCGGCCGCGTGATCGGCATAACGATTGCCGAGGCCCCCAGACGGGGCCGCATCTATACCACCGCGCCAGAGACCGTGACCGGCTTGCTGAAGTCCACGCGCGGCGCATGGGCGGGGTTCGCCCAGGGCGAGCTGATCACGACCGAAAACTACGGGCGGGTGGCAGACAGCCTGCGGCGCGACCTGCGGGTGGCGCAGGTAAGCTGTCTGAAAGCATGACCTACAGAGGCTAGTCCGGGCGTTCGCCTGGGGTTTCGGTTAGGCCTAAAGCTTCAATCCCCGTGCAGGCTTAAAGCCCGCGATCAGGGCGGCCAGTTCGGGTTCGGCCACCTGTTCGGCGGCCTGATGCGGCGGCAGCCATTGCAGCTGGCGCTGACCCTTTTCCTTGTATTTTTTAGCCTGGCGCTTCAGGGCCATCGGATAGACCTGAACCCGGCATAAGGCCGCCGTACCGTCCTTCATGGTCTTCTGGTAGGTGTAGGCCCCTAAGGGCGAGGTGGCGACGGCACCGCGTATTCCAGCCTCCTCGAAGGCTTCGGCGGCCGCAGCTTCCGAGCCGGAGCGCCGCTTCATCAGCCAGCCCTTGGGGATCAGCCAGCGGCCACTGTCGCGCGATGTGATCAGCAGGACTTCGATCTCGCCCGAGGATATGCGGTAGGGTAGCGCGGCTACCTGGGCCAGCAGTGCCTCTTGCGGGATATCGTCCTCGTCGTTCACTTCATCCACAGTCCGGCGACGAAGTAAGACGCCGACGCGATAAAAGCGGCGGCCGGCATGGTCACGATCCAGGCGAACACGATCGACCGTGCCACGCCCCAGCGCACAGCGCTTACACGACGCGCAGCGCCCACCCCGACGATTGCGCCGGTGATGGTATGGGTGGTCGAGACTGGCACTCCAAGGTGCGTCGCCAAGAACAAGGTGATGGCTCCTCCCGTTTCGGCGCAGAAGCCCTGCATCGGCGACAGTTTGGTGATTTTCGAGCCCATAGTGTGGACGATTCGCCAACCCCCGAACAGCGTTCCGGCAGCCATGGCGGTCTGACACGTGATCACCACCCAGAAGGGCACCTTGAACTCACCGCCGCCGCCCAAGCCGTGGGCATAGAGCAATACGGCAATGATCCCCATGGTCTTCTGAGCGTCGTTGCCGCCGTGGCCAAGCGAGTAAAGCGAGGCAGAGACGAACTGTAGCCGCCGGAAGATCTTATCGGCCCCGAAAGGCGTCAGCTTCAGGCAGACCCAGGACGCGACCAACATCAACAGTAGGGCTAGGAAAAAGCCCATACTCGGAGAAGCGATGATGCCGGCTACGGTCAGGCTGACGCCATGCCAGACGATGGCGCTGAGGCCCGCGGCGCTTAAGCCTGCGCCTACCAGACCGCCCACCAGGGCGTGCGAGCTAGACGAGGGAATCCCTCGCCACCAAGTGATAATATTCCAGGAAATGGCACCGATCAGCGCCGCGAAGATCACGCGGTCGTTGACGACATTAACGTCGATGATGCCCGACCCGACCGTCTTGGCTACATGCAGGCCGAAGACCGTAAAGGCGATAAAGTTGAAGAAAGCCGCCCAGAATACGGCCCAGCGCGCCGGCAGCACGCGGGTCGAGACAATGGTGGCGATGGAGTTAGCTGCGTCGTGCAGGCCGTTGAGAAAATCGAAGGCGAGGGCGACGCAGATCAGGAGAACGAGGGTGAGCGTGATCACCGGCGTTATACCTGTTCGATGACGATGCCGCTGATTCGGTTGGCCACGTCTTCGAGTCGATCGACGACTTTTTCCAGGTGGCTGTAAATGTCGACACCAATGATGAAGGCCATCGGGTCGCTGCCCTTGCCGCCCTTGCCGTGCAACTGGAACAGGGCCTTGCGGCCGGCATCATAGATGGCGTCCGCCTCGCTCTCGAGCAGGGTGATCTTGGCCTGCTGTTCGCTCAGCTTGCCGACATTGGCGCGCATGGAACCCAGCAGGCTGACGGACTCGGCGGTGAGTTGGGCGGCGGCGAGAATGATGCGGCCCAATTCCTGGGTGGCAGGATCGAAGCTGGTGACCTCGAACAGGGTGATGACTGTCGCGGTCTTGCGCATCTGGTCGATAGCATCGTCGAGCGCACTAATCAGGTCCTTGATGTCGCTTCTGTCGAAGGGGGTGATGAAGGTGCGCCGCACCGCCAGCATCACCTCGGCGGTAATTTCGTCGGCCTCTTCCTCGGCGGCGATGACCTTGGCGCAACCGGGCACAATCGATTCACCGCCTTGCAGCACCTCACCCAAGGCCTGCGCCCCATCGACCAAGGTCTTGGCGTGGCGGTCGAACAGGTCGAAAAATCGCATCTCTTTGGGCATTACCGCCTGGAACAGACTGAACATGGCAAAATAATCCTTTTCCTGAGGCGATTGAGCCTTGGGCTATAGGAGCCTTCTGCAAAGGAAATGCGACAAATACGCGAAGGTCACATCTGAGCTTTCCTAGTCGGGCCCAACGGCTCATCGTGTCACCGATGAGTGGGGAATAGCGAGATGGTCGGTACCCTGAAGGGAAAAACCCTGTTCATAACCGGTGCCAGTCGAGGGATTGGCCTGGCCATCGCTCTGCGCGCCGCCCGTGACGGGGCCAATATCGCGATTGCCGCTAAGACCGATAGGCCGCACCCCAAGCTTCCCGGCACCGTCTATACGGCCGCTTCAGAGATCGAGGCCGCCGGCGGTTCCGCCCTGCCACTGATCGTCGATGTGCGTGATGAAGAGACTATGCGCGCCGCTGTGGCCCAGACCGCCGAGCGGTTTGGCGGCATAGACATCTGCGTCAATAACGCTTCGGCCATCAGCCTGACGCCAACCTTGGCAACGGATATGAAGCGCTACGACCTGATGCACCAGGTCAATACCCGCGGCACATTCGTCACCAGCCAGGCTTGCCTGCCCTATCTGCTCAAGAGCGCCAATCCGCACATCCTGATGCTATCGCCGCCGCTTGAGTTTCGGGCCGACTGGTTCGCCCCGCATCTGGCCTATTCTATTGCCAAGTACGGCATGAGCCTCTGCGTTTTGGGCCTGGCCGAGGAGTTCAAGCGTCAGGGCGTCGCTGTCAATGCCCTGTGGCCGCGAACAGCCATTGCCACAGCGGCGGTGGAGTTCGCGCTCGGCGGCGGCGAGATGCTACGCCGTAGCCGCAAGGCAGAGATCATGGCCGATGCCGCTCACGCCATCTTCATGCAGCCGTCGCGGAGCCTGACCGGTGAGTTCCTGGTTGACGACGAGGTGCTGGCCGCCGCTGGGGTCACGGATTTCGAGCCCTACAGTGTCACGCCGGGCCTGCCGCTGGTTCGCGACTTCTTCCTCGATCCAGACCGCCCGGCCCCGGCCGGGGTGCATTTTGCGCGCTAGGCATGGCCGACATCCAGATTAAACGCGACGCCGGGGTGCTGGAGCTCACCCTGACACGGCCCGCCAAGAAGAACGCGCTGACTGGCCCCATGTACGCGGCCATGGCGGATGCCCTTAACGAGGCCAATAGCGATCCGGAGCAGCGCTGTTTGCTGATCGCCTCGGAAGGGGCGGACTTCTGCGCCGGTAATGACCTGCTGGATTTTATCCAGTCGGGCCCCAACGCCCTATCGCCAGGAAGCCCGGTGTTGCGCTTTCTGCATGCGCTGGCGGCGCTCGAACTGCCGCTGGTTGCCGCGGTTCAGGGACGGGCGGTCGGGGTGGGGGCAACCCTTTTGTTGCACTGCGATCTCGTCGTCGCGGCGCCCGACGCGAGTCTGATCATGCCCTTTGTGAAGCTAGGGCTCACCCCTGAGGCCGGATCCAGCCTGTTGTTGCCGGAACTGGTCGGCCACCGGCTGGCGGCGGAAATGCTGCTCCTGGGCCGGCCAGTCGGTGCCGAGCGGGCCCTGCAATTGGGTCTGATCAACCAGGTCGACACCGATCCGTTAGGCGCTGCACGCGCCCTCGCCCAGGCGATCGTGGCCCAGCCGGCCGGAGCGGTGCGCGGGTCTAAGCGCTTACTGCGCCTGCAGGCTGATAAGCTGCATGAGCGTATTGATGCAGAAGCGGCCGTTTTCGTGGCCCAGCTGGCGACGCCGGAATTCCGGGCGCAAGCGGCGGCTTTCTTCTCTAAGGGTTAGACCCGCGCCCGCCGCCCTGAGGCCAGCCCGCCCGCCATGGAAGTGGCTAGGTGATTCGCACCCGCACAGCGCTTTCGGGCAGGTCTTGGCCAAAGGCGCGCTGGAAGAACTCGGCCACCGTCGGCCGCTCCAGTTCATCGCACTTGTTAAGGAAGGTCATGCGGAAGGACAGCGCCAGGTCGCCGCTGAAAATCTCGGCGTTTTGCGCCCAAGTAATCACGGTACGCGGGCTCATGACGGTACTGATGTCGCCGTTCATGAAGGCGTTACGGGTCATTTCGGCCACCCGGACCATCGAGGCCAGAACCTTGCGGCCCTCCGGATTGTCGTAGAACGGTGATTTGGCGGCGACGATCTGCGTTTCCACGTCGTGGGCGAGGTAGTTCAGCGTTGTGACAATCGACCAACGGTCCATCTGGGCCTGATTGATCTGTTGTGTGCCGTGATACATCCCCGTCGTGTCGCCCAGACCGATGGTGTTGGTGGTGGCAAACAAGCGGAAATAAGGGTTGGAGCGGATCACCCGGTTCTGGTCGAGCAACGTCAGCTTACCGCCGGCCTCCAGCACGCGCTGGATCACAAACATCACATCGGGCCGGCCCGCGTCATATTCGTCGAATACGAGGGCTATCGGCCGCTGTAGGGCCCAGGGCAGCATGCCTTCGCGGAATTCGGTGACCTGCTTGCCCGCGCGCACCACGATAGCGTCCTTGCCGACCAGATCGATCCGCGAGACGTGGCTGTCGAGGTTCACCCGCACCATCGGCCAGTTCAGCCGCGCCGCGACTTGCTCGATATGGGTCGACTTACCGGTGCCGTGATAGCCCTGGACCATCACCCGGCGGTCGCGTGCGAAGCCGGCGCAGATCGCCAGCGTCGTTTGCGGATCGAACACATAGGCCGGGTCCACCTCCGGCACATGTTCATCACGCGTGGCGAAGGCCGGGACCTCAAGGTCGCTATCGATACCGAACAGGTCGCGCACCTTGACCAATCGGTCGGGCAGAAGGCCGAGCAGGGCGTCCAGCGTGTCGGGAGATGTTTCAGCAGTTTCAGTCATGACAGTTTTGGCTTATCTTTTTTGGATCGGTTGGGAAACGGCCTTTCGCCCATATCCTGGTGAAGTGAGGCTGTAACGAGTGTTGAGGACGCGCCGGCCGTATTGAAGGTGGGCTCACTGAGGAACTCATGACTTGCAGCCAAAACCTTATCGCCGTGATCGCCGCCGTGCTGGCGCTGTCTGGCGCGTCGGCGGCTAGCGCCCATCATGCTCTCGACGCTCAGTTCGATCTCAACAAGACCAAGACAATGACAGGCGTGCTGACCCAGGTCGATTGGATCAGTCCGCATGTCATCTTCCATTTCATGATCAAGGCGCACGACGGCAAATACACCCTGTGGGTGTTCCAGGCGCCCAGTCCCGCCTTGCTCAAGCGCGCCAGCATGCCGGGGATTGATGGCTATAAGGTCGGATCCACCTACGGAATCATCACCAATCCCGCACGTAATGGCTCCAACATGGGCACCTTTGGTGTGGTGACCTTCCCCGATGGCCGCAAATTCAATGTCGGCTGGGCCGATCCGAGCTTCAGGCCGTGATAATCCGCAGGGGCTTGTTTTGAATCGGCAGCCATAATTGACGCCGATGCTTTTTGCCCGCGCCGCCCGCGCTAGATCCGGTGCCCTAGCCGAAACTAGGCCAGGCCGGCCTTGCGTAAAATCTTGTAGGCCTTGATCACGTGCTGCAGCTTGGTCTCGGCCGAGCGGTCGCCGCCGTTGGCATCTGGGTGGCAGCGCTTGACCAGCTCTGTATAGCGGGCACGGACGGCTGCGGGTTCGACCGATGCCTCCAGATCCAGGTCGGCTAAGGCGTTTCGTTCCAGCCGTCCGAGTTTGCGGGCCCGTTCGGCCGCCGGATCGGCGGCTGCGGCGGGGCGGCCGCGGCTAAACTTGGCAAAGGCGTCGGCCAGGCCGCGGGCGCGGCTGGAAGCGGCTTCCCGCGAATTCGCGCTGGCGCGGAAGTCCCAGGTGGGGCGATCGCCGGTACTGCGCGCTTCCTGCGCGGCCCGAATCTGCGATTCGTTCATGCCGGCGAAAAAGTCCCAGCTCTTGTTGTACTCGGCCGCGTGCCGCGCACAGAACCAGTAGTGCTCGTTCAGCATGTCACGCGATTTCGGCGCGCGAGTCGCAGCCGCAGTGCGGCAGCCCGCGTGGTCGCAGGCTCGCTCCCCCGGCTTGAGGGTGAAGACGTCGGCCTTGGCCTCATCCTCGGATTTGGGCGGCCTCACCCGTATGTCGATAAACTTCGGCCGATATTCGAACGCGCCACTCATCGGAGCACTGTAAGGTGCCTGTTCGACGATTTAAAGAATGCACAGCGATGGAGATGCATTAGTGGGACCCATAGCCGCAGCTATTCGCGAAAAACTGACCCTGGCCTTACAGCCCATGCGCTTGGAACTGACGGACGATAGCGACAACCACGCCGGTCACGTGGGGCACAATCCCGGCGGCGAGAGCCATTTTTCCGTGATTATCGAATCGAACGCTTTCGACGGCCTCTCGAGGGTTGCGCGTCAGCGGGCGGTCAACCAGGCGCTCAGTGCGGAACTGGCAGGGCCGGTTCATGCGCTGTCGATCAAGGCGATCGCGCCGGGCGAGCCGGTTTAGGCCGGTGGTGGTGCCGCTATAGAATAGACTCACGGTGACCTCGCGGGTGCCTGTTTCCGCCCGTGACGCGGAATTCAGCACGGATTTCCCAGTTCCCGCGTTCGGGCCTTGCCCCTAGGCGTCTGAACCATCCTCAAGTCGGGCGCTAACGCGGAGGGCGGTAATCTGATTGCGGGCCCGCTGCATCACTTGGAAACGGTGGTGGTAGAAAATAAAGGTCTGGCCGGGGTTGGGAATGGTCTGGGCCTCATGGATCACAAGACCGGCGACGCTCACAGCTTCATCCTCGGGCAGATCCCAGTCCATTATGCGGTTCAGGTCGCGGACCGCCACCTCGCCGTCGACATGCACCGATCCGTCGGCTTGGCGCCGCACGCCGGAGACGCCGGTGTCATGCTCGTCCTCGATCTCGCCAACGATTTCCTCAAGGATGTCCTCGAGGGTAACCAGTCCCTGAAGGCCGCCATATTCATCGACCACCAGGGCGAAATGGTTGCGGCGCTTGAGGAAGGCGTTGAGCTGGTCCTTCAAGTTTGTGGTGTCGGGAATGAACCAGGGCTCGCGCGCCAGGGCCACGACGTCGAGGGCCTCGATGTCGACGCCGGGCCGCGCCAGCGCACCCATCAGGTCCTTGCCATGCAGAACGCCAATGATGTTCTCGAGTTCGTCGCGGTAGAGCGGAACGCGGCTGTGACCGCATGCCAAGAGCTGGTCGACCAGGGTTCGCGGCGTCTCGTCCGCATCGAGCAGCGCGATCGACTTGCGATGCACCATGACCTGGGAGACGTCGCGGCCCGACAGATCCAGCACTCCGCCCAGCATCCAGCGGTCGCGGCTTTCAACCAGGCCTTCGGAGTGATGGTATTCCACCGCGCCACGGATCTCCTCGTGCGCGGCCAACACGTCGGTCTCCATGTCCATTTTGATGCCGAAAAGACCCAGGGTTTTGCGCACGATCCACTGCGCGGCATGGGCAAGGGGTCCGACCAGTTTCACCAACCAAGTCGTCGGCAGAGATAGGGTGCGGGCCACGTTCTCGGGCCGACCGATGGCCAGGGTCTTGGGCAGAATTTCGCCGAACACGACGATGAGGATGGTCATGACGACGGTAGAGATCACCGCCCCAACGGGACCAGGGAACGTCACGGACAGCACGCTGGTGGTAAGGGCCGAGGCGCTGATATTGACCACGGTGTTCGACAGCAGGATCGCCCCGATCATGTTCTCCTGATTGGACATCAGCCTGTTGACCCGGCTGGCGGCTTGGTCGCCGTCACGTTCCAGCTGGTGCATGCGGCCCCGACTGGCGGCGGTCATGGAGGTCTCGGCCGCGGCGATCATGGCACCGATGCCCAAGAGCAGCAGCAAGGGGGGTCCAAGGCTGGCGATGATGGCCCAGATGTTCAAGACGACGCTCCTTGGGCGATGAGGAATTGGCGCAGTTTCGCCGTATCGACATCGTGGGCAACGAAGGCCTCGCCAAGGCAGCGCGCCAGGATAAAGGTCAGCTTTCCGCCGGCCGCCTTCTTGTCCTGGGCCATATGGTCGATCAGGGCGTCGGCGTTCAGATTTTGTCTTGGCAAGTCGGCCAGGGTGGTGGGCAGGCGAGCCGCCTTGAACACGGCGACGGCGCGCGATGCGTCTTCCTGTGTGCAAAGCCCAAGCTGGGCCGAGAATGCAAAGGCCAGGACGCAGCCGGCGGCGACAGCCTCGCCATGTTTGAGTTCGTCGCCAAAGCCGGTTTCAGCCTCAAGGGCGTGGCCGAAGGTATGGCCTAGGTTCAGCAGCGCTCTGCGTCCTGTCTCGTGCTCATCCTCCGCGACAATTTGGGCCTTCATCTGCACCGAACGGCCGATGGCGTGCGCCAGAGCGGCGTTATCGCGCGCCAAAACGGCGTGGCCGTTGGCCTCCAGCCAGCCGAAAAATTCGGCGTCGCCAAGTAGCCCGTACTTGACCACTTCGGCATAGCCACAGGCCATCTCACGGTCAGGCAGCGTGGCCAGAACATCGAGGTCCGCCAGCACCAGACGCGGCTGGTGGAAGGCACCGATTAGATTTTTGCCCTGCGGCGTGTCGATTGCCGTCTTGCCGCCGACCGAACTATCGACCTGTGCCAGTAGGCTGGTCGGAATCTGGATGAAGCCGATGCCGCGCTTGTAGATTGCCGCTGCGAAGCCGGCGAGATCGCCGACAACACCGCCACCGAACGCGATGATCAGGTCGCCGCGGTCAAGCTTGAGCCCAAGTAGGCGGGCGGAAAGGTCTGACAGGCCGTCCCAGTTTTTCGTCGCCTCGCCCGCCGGAACGACGATGGTGTTGACCGCGATCCCGGCTTTTTCGAGAGCCCAAGCCAGCTTTTCCGCATGATATTCGCCGATATTGGAATCTGTGACGACCGTCACGCGCTGTGCCTTCAGCATCGGTGCGATCAAGGCACCTGCGCTATCGACCAGGCCTGGCCCGATAATTACGTCATAGGTGCGCGCACCGAGACCGACTGAGACAACCATCCTGTTCATGTCGCGGTCTTTTCCAGATGGGCCTGCAGGGCTTGGATCACAGCATCGACGGCCGCCTTGTGCGGGGTGTCGCCGATTTTTAGCGTGATGTCGGCCTGGGCGTAGACGGTATAGCGCTGTGCGGCCAGATCGCGCAGCACCGCGCCAGGGTCGCGGCCGGCCAACAAGGGGCGGGTGTCCTTGCGGCCGATGCGGCGTACGAGAACGTCTAGATCGACCTTGAGCCAGACGGAAATAGCCTTTTCCTGGATCAGGGCGCGGGTTTCGGCGTTCATGAAGGCACCGCCGCCGGTGGCCAGCACATGCGGTGGCTCGTCCAGGAGTCGAGCAATCACCCGGCGCTCGCCATCGCGAAAGGCGCTTTCGCCCAGGTCCGCGAAGATCTCAGCCACCGATTGCCCGGCAGCCGTTTCGACCTCTGAATCGGAGTCGCGGAACGGCATGTCCAGGGCGGCGGCGATGCGACGGCCAATGCTGCTCTTGCCCGAGCCCATCAGCCCGACCAGGGCGATGGTTCGGCACTTAAGGGCGGCAACGACGTTCATGGGCTATCCATTTACATGTCCGCTGGGCGCCCGCCAATGGCCAGGGTTTTCCGATAATGCGGGCTGGCGTATCGTGGGTTGCGTTGAGTGAGCCCAACGGAGACCTTTTCGCGTGAATCTAACACCGCATCTGCTCGCCATCGTCCTGCTGTTGGTACCGCTCGCCGCCCGATGCCAGGAGGCGGTTTCGCCCGTCGCGTCGCCCGCGCCTGGCGTGGAAGTCTCAAACCTGCAGACGCTCGATCTGTTTTCCGGCGGACGGCGCGACGCGGGATTGCCGTCCGACCTCTGGAAAGGCTCCAGCGCCGGGGTCGCGCGCGATTTGATCCCGCAGTTGGGAACCAAGCCGCTTTCACCCGCGGCTAAGGCCCTGGCGGTGCGCCTGCTGGCGACGGCGGCCAGTGCCCCGGACGGTGCGGGGGCGGACCAAGCGCTTGCCGCAGCCCGGGCCCAAGCCTTGTTGGCACTGGGCGACGCAGCCGGTGCCCAGGCGGCGCTGGACCAGATGAGCAATATTGGCGGCAACGGCGCCCTGTCGCAGGCGGCGGCAGAGACCGCCCTGGTGCTGGGCCATGACGACCAAGCCTGCCGTATTGCCAATGCCCTGACCGTGGATCGGGGTACGGCCTATTGGCTGAAGGTCCGCAGCCTTTGTCAGGCGATTGGCGGCCAGACCGACGCTGCGGCGGTAACGTTGAGCTTGGCCACCGCCAGCGACAGGGAACTCGCCTTCGCGCGCATGATGGCGGTGCTGCTGGCCGACGCAGGCGATCCCGGCCCTGCTTCGCTGCGCGCGGGCGCGGACTTTGCCCTCTCAAAGCGGCTGATGCTCGACCTGGCCCCGGCGATGACCACGGCGACCCCAGCGATTGCCAATGTGCTGAACGGCGGCGGCACCTCCGCGCCTGACGCCGACATCACCGTCAGTCTGGGTAATTTGCGCAAGGCCAGAACCCTCGATGCCTTAACGGCTGCGGCCAGAACCGCCGCCCCGGTAATCGCCGCCCAGGCGGGTGCCGGCGCGCCGCTGCCCGATGGCGTGCTACTCGCCCGCGCGGCCCTCGTCGCCGGCGATCTCAAGACGGCACTGGCCGTGCGCCAGGCGATTGTCGAGGCCCCCGCGGTGGATCTCGCCCTGCTCGACGGGGCCATCGCTGTGGCTTCGGGGCGCAGCGATCCGCAGACCTTCGATCGTTTGGTCGAGCGCGGTGTTGCCGGTTCAGTTCCGGCCCAGTCCGGGGCCTTGATCCTCAGTGTTTTTGCAGGGGCTTTGGGTCCGCAAGCACGGGCCGAGCTAGCCAAATTCACTACAGCGCGGGGGGCCGCATTGCCCGGACGATTGCTGGCGCTCGATCTGGCCGCCCAGGCTGGGCTCAAGGGCGAAACTGCGCTTTTGGCCCTGTCGATCAGCGACGCCGCCGTCGCCCCGGCCGACCGCGCCCGCACCGTGCGAGCGCTAAGCCAGGTCGGGCTTGATCGTGACGCGCGCGCCTTGGCCATCGAAGGCCTGATCGTGCTGGGTCTCAAATGAGTGGTCAGGCAAACAGCGCGGGGTGGCCGGAAGCCTTCCTGGAGATGATGGCGGCCGAACGCGGCGCGGCCCGCAATACGTTGTCGGCCTATGGCCGCGACTTGGCAGACGCCGCGGGCTGGCTGAAGAGCAAGGGCGAGGATTTCGCCACTGTCGAGGCCCCGCGCATTGAAGCCTATTTCGCCAACCTTGCGGTGCGTGGCCTTTCCGCCGCCACAGCCGCTCGGCGACGCGCGGCGGTGCGGCAGTTCTACAGATTCGTGCTGGGCGAGGGCTGGCGGATCGATGATCCTTCGCGGCGTGTGGCTGCCCCGCGACAGGGCCGGCCCCTGCCGAAGGTGCTGTCGCGTGACGAGGTGGTGCGGTTGATCCAGGCGGCGGGGGCACAGGAAAGCCGGCAGGGCTTGCGGCTGGCCTGTATGGTCGAGCTGATCTACGCCTCGGGGTTACGCGTTTCGGAACTCACCGCCCTGCCGCTGGCGGCTCTGGCGCAGGACCCGGCCTATCTGATGGTAAGAGGTAAGGGCGGAAAGGAGCGACTGGTCCCGCTGAGCGGCCCCGCGCGGGCCGGTGTAAAGGCCTATCTGCCGGTGCGGGCGGATTTCATGAAGGCGGGACAAACCAGCCCCTGGCTGTTCCCGTCGCGCGGCGCTGCTGGCAGACTGACCCCACGTCGTTTCGCCCAGTTGCTGGACCAGGCCGCCATCGCCGCCGGCATCGAGTCCGACAAGGTGAGCCCGCACGCCTTGCGGCATGCCTTTGCCACCCACCTTCTTGAAGGCGGTGCCGATCTGCGTGTGGTGCAAACCCTGCTCGGCCATGCCGACATCGCTACCACCCAGATCTATACCCATATTGCCCAAGAGCGCCTGCGCGAGGTCGTGGCCACAAAACATCCGCTGCGGGAGCCATGATAGGCACGGGCCGGAAGGCTGCTGATCTAGGCGCTGACACCGCCCATACCCGCGCAGACAAATTGGCCATCCTGGCCGTATAGACCTAGGCGCTAGGCCTTCCGCATCAGGTCCGCGAAGCGCTCAAACACATAGAGGCTGTCGGTCGGGCCGGGGCTGGCTTCGGGGTGGTGCTGCACGCTGAACACCGGCCTGTTCTTCAGGGCGATACCCGCATTGGTGCCGTCAAACAGCGATATATGCGTTTCCATCACGGCCTCTGGCAGGGTCGCCCGGTCGACTGTGAAGCCGTGGTTCATAGAGACGATTTCGACCTTACCGGTGGTCAGGTCCTTCACCGGATGGTTGGCACCATGGTGGCCCTGCTCCATCTTCACAGTCTTGGCACCCAGGGCCAGGGCCAGCATCTGATGTCCCAGGCAGATGCCGAATACGGGCGTGCCGCTCTCGACCAGTTTCTGGATTTCTGGAACCGCATATTCGCCGGTGGCGGCCGGATCGCCCGGGCCGTTCGACAGCAAGACACCATCGGGCTTGCGGGCCAGAATGGCTTCGGCGGACGTGCTGGCCGGCACGACCGTTACCCTAGCACCGATAGAGGTCAGGCCACGCAGGATGTTGCGCTTAACGCCGTAGTCGAGGACCACAACGTTGAACCTTGGATCGGTCAGCGGCGCGTAGCCCTCTTCCCATGACCACAGGCCTTCGGACCAATCGAACGGCTGAAGGCAGGTGGCGTCCTTGGCCAGATCCAGCCCAACGATACCGCTCCAGCTGTGGGCCTGGGCCTTGAGGGCTTCGAGGTCGAACAGGCCGTCGGGGCTGTGCGCAATCACCGCATGCGGCATGCCGCCCTCACGGATGGCCAGGGTCAGGGCGCGGGTATCGACGCCGTAAAGGCCGACAACGTCGCGTCGCTTCATCCACTCGTCGAAATCCGCCTCGCTCCGGTAATTGGCCGGCGGGGTCGGGGCGTCGCGGAAGATCGCGCCGCGCGCCGCGGTGTCGCTGGCCCCGGAGATCTGTTCGAGGTCCAGGCTATTGGTCCCGACATTGCCAATGTGCGGGAAGGTGAAGGCGACGATCTGCGCCATGTAGGATGGGTCGGTCAGGATTTCCTGATAGCCGGTCATGGCGGTGTTGAAGCACACCTCGCCAACCCGTGATCCGATCGCGCCGCAGCCAAGGCCCGCTAGGACGGTTCCGTCGGCGAGTACGAGCACCCCGGTGGTTCTGGGCGGAAGGGTGTTTTGCGCAGAGGCCATGGCGGCGACTCTTCAGGTGAAAGGGGCGGGCGCTAGGTAGGGGTCGCAGGGCTCGCGGTCAACTCGCCAACAGGGTTTCAAGCTGTGCGAAGGCGTCGCTCCAGTCGCCATCGACGCCGCTGCGCAGCAACCTTAGGCTTGGATACCAGGGTGAATCCTCACGACCGTGCATCCAGCGCCAGTCTGTTGCGAAGCCAGGAATGAGCACAATAGCGGGCTTACCCATGGCCCCAGAAAGGTGGGCGACCGAGGTATCCACCGAGACCACAAGGTCCAACCCGTCCACAATCGCGGCGGTGTCGGCAAAGTCCTTGGCCCCGCTATCCTCGGGGTGAAGGCTCACAGTCGGACCCAGAATTGCCTTCAGCCGTTCGACATCACTGACCCGCAACGAGCGCCGAGCGTCGTTCTGGTGCATCGAATTGCCCTTTGTGGCGAGACCGATACGGGGGGCATCATCGCGCAGGCGTGCGCCGGCAGGCGCACGAAGGTAAGGGGCGTTTGGGATTGTCTCCAGGGTGCAACCCAGCCATCGCGGCAGGGAGCCGAACAGCGCCCAATAGTCCGGCTCGCCCATCTCAACCTGACCCTCGGCGGCCAACACCTCCACGCCGTCTAGGCTCTGTTGTAAAAGACTCCGTAGCGGCGGGCGGCACAACATCAGCACCTGTGCCTCGCGGTCGCGCAGGGTCAGGGCGAAGCGGGCGAACTGGATATTGTCGCCGAGCCCCTGCTCAGGAAACAGCACGATTCGTTTGCCGGCCAGGGGCTCTCCTTTCCACTCGGGAAAGCCCAGGATCGGCGCGATGACCTTCAGTGCGGGCAGGTCGCGCCGCGACTCATACAGCGGCCAGCCAGCCGGATAATCGCCCAGCCCCATCAGCACCATGCCGAGGGCATAACGAGTTTCGGCCAGATCCGGCTCGCGCACCAGCACGGAGGCCAGCAGGTCGCGCGCCTCCTCAAGGCGCCCAAGGCTTCGCAGCAGGGCCCCCAGATTGTGGCGCGGTTCGCTGCGGCCCGCGACCATGCCGATGGCGAGGCGGTAGAGTCGTTCGGCCTGGACGACGTCGCCACTGGCACTTGCAGCTAAGGCCTTCTGGAACAGCCGCTCCGCCGCGTCGCCGATTTGTTTGGATTTCATCGGGGCCCCAGAAGCCAGGGCCAATCCCCCAGCGCGACACAATCTGCTAGAGACCGTTCATGGCTGCAATCACCACGGTCGGCGTCGATGCCGATGACACGCTTTGGCACAATGAGACCGTCTTCCGACTGACCCAGGCTCGGTTCATCGAACTGCTGGCTGAGTTTGGTGATGAGGTCCAGATCATGGCCCGGCTGGCTGACGTGGAAAGCCGCTATCTGCGGCTCTACGGCTACGGTGCGAAGGGCTTTACACTTTGTATGATCGACAGCGCCATGGAGCTGACGGACGGGGCTGTATCGACCCGTGTTATTCGAGAAATCCTCGCCGCCGGGCGCGAGATGCTGATCCATCCGGTCGAGCCCCTGTCGGGTGTGGAGACGGCGCTTTCGCAACTTTCCGACAAATACCGGCTGGTGCTGATCACCAAGGGCGACCTGCTGCATCAGGAGCAGAAGCTGGCGGCCTCGGGCCTTGGCGATCTTTTCAGCGGCGTGGAGATCGTCAGCGAGAAGACCACCGACACCTACAGCAAAATCTTCAGCCGCTATGGGCCAGGGCCCGAATGCGCGGTCATGGCCGGAAATTCGGTGAAGTCCGACATCTTGCCAGCCCTGCAGGCCGGTGCCTACGCCGTCTATATTCCCTATCCGATCACCTGGGCGCACGAACTGGCGGAAATTCCGACCGGGCACCCGCGCTATGCTGAGCTTGCCACCCTAGCTGAGTTGCCAGGGTGGATCGACAGCCTGTCCTGCTATGGGTCAGTCGCCGCCGCCGCTCGCCTCGCCCGTGGTCAGCTTGTGCCTGAAGTTGGCTTCGGAATCGTTGATCATTTTCTCCCACTGGCCGGGCGCGAGGGTCAGCGGGCTAGGGCCCTTGCCGGCCCAGAGGGCCTCTAGCTTGCCCTTGAGCAGATTGGCTGGATGGCCCGTGATCATGATTTCGGGGTGCATCTGCCGCAGGGCCGCGTAGGCGGCGAAGGCGTCAGCGGGCCGCGTATCGTACGCAGCGCTGCCGGTGTTGGGGTTGGGCGGGCCGCCGAAGACCACCTGAACCGGCTTGCCGTTCTCCATGGTGTTGATGAAATAGGTTGCCGCGCCGGGGGTATGGCCGGGGGTCCAGACCACAGTGATATGCGTGCCGCCCAGTGCGATATCATCGCCGCTCTGAAGAATCCGGCCGACTTCAAGCGGCTCCTGGCCCCAGGTCTCGTTCGGCCCCAGGTCGTGGCCGCTGGTCAGGGCTTGGAGCTCTGGCTCAAGCGCCGCCACCGTCGCTCCCGTCAGGCGGCGGATCGTCTCCATCGTCTCCATGTGGTCGTAGTGGGCGTGGCTTAACAGCATCAACTTGATGTCGGCCGGTTTGAAGCCGAGCTTGACCATGTTGGGAAAAACCACCGAGGCCATTTTCTGAGTGCCGGTGTCGATCAGGATCAAGCCCTTTGGCGTGGCGATCAGGATCGAGGCAATGTTGTTTGCCCCGATATAATAGACATTCCCAGCCAGTTTGAATGGAGCCTGTGGCTCACTGTCGAGGTCGGGCCGGTTGATCCGATCCATAAACCAGGCTGTATCCTTGCCGCCGATCGCCAGCGGATCGGTCGCCTTGGATGTAGGCGTCTGCGCCCAGCTTGAGATCGCGATGGATGTGGCGATGGCAAGCGTGGTCGCCAGCAGACTCTTCCGCATGATGGTCCCTCCCAGGGTCGGCGCTTGAACGCGTCGTTGACGTGAGACGATAGCCTAGCCGTTCCAATCGGCAAGGCCGAGCTTACGGCGTCAGGACGCAGCGGAAGCGCGCCCGGTGGAGTTTTGCCAGGCTCGGGCGAATTTGTTCCCGCTTTGCTGTGGCGCAAGGCTGCGCCAACCTCGGCTTCATTTCCGTCTCCCGCCTGAACGGCTATAAGGCGATGTGCGGTTCGACGATAAATTCCTGGATGAGCTGAAATCGCGGCTTCGCCCGTCTGACGTGATCGGACGCAAGGTCAAGCTCAAGCGGCAAGGGCGCGAGTATGTCGGCCTCTCGCCCTTCAGCAAGGAGAAGTCTCCGTCGTTTTTCGTCAACGACGACAAGGGCTTTTTCCACGACTTTTCCAGCGGCAAGCACGGCGACATCATTACCTTTCTGCAGGAGACTGAACGTCTCAGCTTCATTGAGGCCATCGAGCGCCTGGCGGGTGAGGCGGGCATGGCCCTGCCCGCACCCGATCCTATCGCCGCCCAGCAGGAAAAGACCCGCGCCGGCCTAGCTGATTGGTTGGAACTGGCGGCCGCCTGGTTCGAGGCTGAGCTTCGACGCCCGGTTGGCGCAGACGCACGGGCTTATCTGGAGCGACGGGGGCTGCCGCAAAGCGAGTGGCCGCGTTTTCGGCTGGGGCTGGCACCCGGCGGACGTACGGGTCTGAAGGACTATCTGATCGCGAAGGGTGCCAAGCCGGGCGAGCTTATCGAGGCTGGGCTGATGATCGCGCCAGACGATGGGACCGCGCCCTACGACCGCTTTCGCGACCGGCTGATGTTTCCGATAGCCGATGCGCGCGGGCGGCTGGTTTCGTTCGGTGGGCGGGCGCTCGATCCCAATGCCAAGGCGAAGTACCTCAATGGTCCCGATACCGCCCTGTTCGACAAGGGTCGTACGCTCTACGGGCTCGCCGAGGCCCGCAAGATTCTGCACTCGGTGCCGGCGGCCGAGCAGGGTGATCTGGTGGTGGTCGAGGGCTATATGGACGTGATCGCCTGCCAGAGGGCCGGTATCGCCGCCGCGGCCCCCATGGGCACCGCCCTGACCGAGAGCCAGATGGAGCTGCTCTGGCGGCTGCACCCCGAGCCGACCTTGTGTTTCGATGGCGATGCCGCCGGCCGGCGGGCGGCGGGGCGCACCATCGACCGTGCCCTACCGCTGCTGAAACCCGGCCGCAGCTTCAAGTTTGCCCTGGTGAGCGGCGGCAAAGACCCCGACGAGGTGCTGCGCGAGCAAGGGGCGGCGGCGCTTAAAAGTCAGCTGTCGAATACCGCCCCCTTGGTCGAGGCCTTGTTCGTGCGCGAGCGCGAGCTGGAAACCCTGGATACGCCCGAGCGCCGCGCCAGCCTCAAGGGGCGGCTGCGGACCTTGTCAGCCTCGATCGCCGATAAGGACCTGGCAAACGCCTATCGCGACGACCTGTTGGGTCGTCTTGACGCCCTATTCGCCCCGGCCGTTCGGCCCGCGTGGACCGGCAGGCCCTACCGCCAAGGCCGGTTTGGCGAACCGCCCCAGAACCGACCGCCGACCGCCGAGGGCGTCGCTGCTGCGCGCCGCCTTGCAGATGATCTGGAACCCTTGGCCGCCGCCTTAGCCAAGGCCGCGCTAACAGACCCGCACTGTATCGAAGATTGCCTGGAGACTCTGGAGCGGCATGGGTTCGGCGATCCGGCACTCGACCGCCTTGCTCAAACGATTGTTTCCTTAAGGATTGCAAGTGACTCGCTTGACTCTGCAGCGCTTCATCGCCATTTGCGGATAGGTGGATTTGATACGCTGCTGAATGACATCGACCGGGCCGCTGCGAAATCGGGCGCGCCCTTCCTCAAACCGGATGTCACCCTCGCCGCCGCCAGATCCCAGTGGTCGTTTGCGTTTGAAGTTCAATGTCGCCTCGCGGCGCTAGAAGAAGCCATTGCCTCCGCAAAGAGCGATCTTGCGGCGGGCTCGGATATGGATGGCTTGCGGCGTCTGAAAACGGAGCGTGACGGACTGAGACGGCAATTGAGATCAGGGGATTTGTGGACGGAAGGCGGCGCTACAGCCCCAACCCAATAGCAGGCCGCAAAATGGCCGCGCCTTAACCATCTTCGGCGTCGTCCTTGCACGGGCGGCGCGCCGAAGCGGAGACTTTGCATGACCACAAATACCACAGCCGAAGCCGAAGCGCCCGAAGCCACCAGCGATGGTCCGCTGCTCGACCTGACCGATGCCGGCGTCAAGAAATTCATCAAACAGGCCAAGGCGCGCGGCTATGTGACGATGGATGAGCTGAACAAGGTGCTTCCGAGCGAGGAAGTGACCTCTGAGGCCATCGAAGACACCCTGGCTATGCTCAGCGAAATGGGCGTCAACGTCGTCGAGGCTGAGGAAGACGTCACAGACGCCGAGGGCGGCGAGGTGGTGGTCCGAGAAGAGCAGGCCGTCATCGAGAGCGACAAGCCTGCGGCCTATGACCGCACCGACGACCCTGTGCGGATGTATCTGCGCGAGATGGGCAGCGTCGAGCTGTTGAGCCGCGAGGGCGAGATCGCCATCGCCAAACGCATCGAGGCCGGCCGCGACGCCATGATCCGCGGCCTTTGCGAAAGTGCCCTGACGTTTGAAGCCATCATGGTGTGGCGCGAAGAACTGGGCACGGGGCGCATCCTGCTGCGCGAGGTGATCGATCTCGATCAGACCTACAGCGCGGTCAACGGCGTGGCCGCTCCCCTCAGCGACGGCGCTGCCGCGGCGGGTGCTGAGGGTACAGAAGAGGATGTCGAGGCCAAGCCTGAGCCCGAACTCGGTGCCGAGCCCAAGGGCGAGGGCGACGACGATGACGATTTCGACGACGGTGCTGGCCCCACGGTCAGCGCGATGGAGGCGGAGCTGCGCGAAGGGGTGATGGAAACCCTGGATGCCATCGCCGACGCCTTTGGGGTCTTCCGCAAGCTGCAAGACAAACTCATGGCTCAGCGCCTGCAGGGTGCCGAACTCAGCGACAAGGACCGCAAGGCCTATGACGCTGCCGGCGGCCTGATTGTCGGCAAGCTGAAGACCCTGAAGCTCAACAACAACCGCATCGAGGCCCTGGTCGATCAGCTCTATGCGATCAACCGCCGCCTTGTGGCGCTGGAGGGCCGGCTTTTGCGCCTTGCGGACAGCTACGGCATCTCGCGCACAGAGTTCCTAAAAGCCTATTTCGGTGCGGAGCTGCATCCGGAATGGACCACCAACGTCAAGACCCTGGGCGTGCGCTGGACTAAGTTTGCCGAGAACGACGCCGGCCAGATCCGGGAAATCCGCAACGAGGTCGCCGCCCTTGCGTCGGAAACCGGCGTGCCCATCGATGACTATCGGCGCATCGTTCAGACCGTGCAGAAGGGCGAACGCGAGGCCCGCCAGGCCAAGAAGGAAATGGTCGAGGCCAACCTGCGCCTCGTGATCTCTATCGCGAAGAAATATACCAACCGCGGCCTGCAGTTCCTGGACCTGATTCAGGAAGGCAATATTGGCCTGATGAAGGCGGTTGATAAGTTTGAATACCGCCGCGGCTATAAGTTCTCCACCTACGCCACCTGGTGGATTCGTCAGGCCATCACCCGTTCGATCGCCGACCAGGCCCGCACCATCCGCATCCCGGTGCACATGATCGAGACGATCAATAAGATTGTTCGCACCAGCCGGCAGATGCTGCATGAGATCGGCCGCGAGCCGACCCCCGAAGAACTGGCCGAGAAACTGGCCATGCCGCTGGAAAAGGTGCGCAAGGTTCTGAAGATCGCTAAGGAGCCGATCAGCCTCGAGACACCGATTGGCGACGAAGAAGACAGCCATCTGGGCGATTTCATCGAAGACAAGAACGCCATCCTGCCCATCGACGCGGCAATCCAGAGCAACCTGCGCGAGACGACCACCCGCGTTCTGGCATCGCTCACGCCCCGCGAGGAGCGCGTGCTGCGCATGCGCTTTGGCATCGGCATGAACACCGACCACACCCTGGAGGAAGTCGGCCAACAGTTCAGCGTGACCCGTGAACGTATCCGGCAGATCGAGGCCAAGGCGCTGCGGAAACTCAAGCACCCAAGCCGTAGCCGCAAGCTGCGGTCGTTCCTGGACAGCTAAAGCGCATTAATCCCGTCACCCTGGGGCTCGTCCCGACGGGCATGGCGGAGATGATTTGAAGGATTTTGGCGCTCCGCTTTCGGCGGCGCGCCTTTTTCTTTGCGGCGCGCCGAACGGCAGACCTCCGGGAAATGCCAAGGCTGAGGGGGTGAGGGTTACTGTCCGCCCGGGTCCTGAAAGTAGACCAGGCTTAGCGCCGCAACCATCATCGCATCTCGGTCAGTGGCACCCTGGGATGGCAGGAAGACACTGGGTGGCGCCACGCCGCCGCCCAGATCAAGGCCGCCAATTTCCGCATTGTTGCGGCTAAACACATAGCCCAGTGGCTTGCCGCCGCTGATCGGATCGGCACCTGCCTGTTTGTGTCAAACCGGATGCTCATCCCGTTCCAGCGCAATTCGCCGGCGCGCAGCGGCGGCCGTTGCTGTTCGCTGCTACTGGCGATGGCCAGGGTGAGGGCCGCGTCGGCTGGCGCGCGGCCGCTGAAGCTGCAGTTATAGGTCAGGTCCTGGCGCATCCAGGTAATCCAGGTGAGCCCAAGCTTGCTATCTCCGCCTTCGCAATGGGCAATGACGGGCGCGCTAAAGCCAGGCACAGAGACCTGGAAATCCGCCCTGTTGAATGCCTTTGGGCCCAGACCGTCGCGCTTGAAGGTCGCGGCGTCGGCGAAGCCGCTGAATTCGCCGACCTCGAACCGCGTAACCGTCTGCTTGGGAGGGTTTTTGAACTTGAAAGTGATCTTCTCGATCGGGTTCAGCACCACCTGAGACCCGGCCGAGCGGGTGCCAATCAGGCTAAGCATCAATACAGCGACTAGCAGCTACTTTCGCTGGACCATGGAATGCATCCTGACGAAACTGATCGAGCTTGCCTCAGCGCGTGCGTGCCGACAACTCGTCGGCTCCGGGCCCCTGGTATCCTCCTGATTCCCGGAGCAATCTCCCGTTAAACTCGTTGCGTTAGGCTGTGGCCAAGCTCCCGCTGTTGGGGAGCGCAACGGAGGACAGTCAATGTCTGTCACACGCATCTCCACTGTCCGCCCGGCTCATAACAATTTCGAGCCGGAGGTGAACGAAGATTCTCATGCCCAGCGCCGCGTGCGCGGCCAGCTGGAGCAGATTGATTATACGGCCTTCGCCGCCAACCGAGCCGCCATCTCCCTCATCATCAGCGGCGGACATGTATCGGCCGCCAAGTTCCAGCGCCTGGCCGTGGCGACG
>Ga0114974_10000978_pt1 | contig 22989 bp, 10 predicted proteins | sample S_130206_EF_Meta_FD_87318 | JGI IMG/M metagenome (GOLD analysis project Ga0114974, IMG submission 87318) | Freshwater microbial communities from Lake Simoncouche, Canada to study carbon cycling - S_130206_EF_MetaG | ecosystem: Environmental > Aquatic > Freshwater > Lake | place: Lake... | reverse complement strand
TGGGCTGCCGCTTTGTGAGCCGCATCGCTCCCCAGAACACCGTCCACCCTTCGTGCCCAAGGCACCATATTCCTAATCTTGATCCAAAATTCTTCTCGTTGTGGTTCATCATATGTCAAGTATATGCAGTCTAAATCTGCTATGTCAATTTGATTCAAGGCCATGTGTTTGTTTGCTCCAATGTGTTCCGTTTTGAGTGACCACAACCGCAACGTTTTGCGGGTGGCACTGTGTGCCTGTGTTACCGGGCACAAGTTTGTCTGATGTGCGAGTAGTAATGTATTTGAGCTGCCCATTAACCACACGCACATTGTCGGGTGCTAGGCCAAATGTTTCAGCATCAATGTCAATGTAATTATCTGGCAGATCTTCCATGCTGTAACAAACAGGTTGCCCTGCATCATTGTAATACAAGCGATAGAACACCGGTTGGGGTTCTGGCATGGCATGCAGTATATCCCAAAACTCTTCAGGTGTCATGATGCCAGTCCTTTACATGGTAATGAAACGCACCCCATTGTGCCTGAGTTTGTATACGCATGGGATTCAATTCCCATACCAGTTCATTGGTCCATTGCTGTGTCTTTGTGCCAGAGTGTGCTTGTTTCATATGCACAATTTTTGGGTATGTAGCAAATGGCATGGTCACTAATTCTCTGCCAATTATGTCTGTAGCCATGGCATACACAAGATCAGTGCTGGGCACATCTTCAGGAAACTTGATCAGCTTCCGAAACTCTGCCCAGTTGGCAAATATGTCACGCACCAACACAAAAAAGTCTCGCGCTGTTTCGCTCAACCTCCAATATGTTATGGCATTGTACACATCCGGTAAGTTGTTGGCATCAAACACTTTTCTATAGTGTCTGGCCCCACTGACCTGATCCTGCCATGTTCTGCATCCTGTGCTGATCACAACGTCTCGATGTCTAAACATGGTCCACCAGTGATCAATTGAGCTGGCAATCATCATGTCTGCTTCTAGCTTGATAGTTTCACGATAGGGCGAATTAAAAAACACTTGCCAGTCGTTTGCATACAGGTTATCGTAATTAACGTTCTCAATCACACGATAGTGATTGTATAATGGGTCATTGGCATGAATCTTGTCCGTGATCAAGCACACACTGGCATGGGGATTCCACCGTTTGATTGTTTTTGTCAGTGTGCGAGCACAGTCCAAGTAGTCAACTTGTGGTGTGTTCACGGCCATGATCACATAGCCTTGCTCTTCTATGGGTTTCAACTATTTCTCCTAAATCTCGTTTGCCCATGGCATGAAAATCCAACCCGACATATGAGACTGTTTTGGGTTTGCCTTGTGCATCCAGATACTCAATGTCCCAGAATGTGTCATTACTGAGTGTTAGTTTGTTTTCAGGTACCACACTAGGCATGCCCCAAGGTATTGCGTCTACTTTTAGTGTTTGCCCACTCACAATGCCCAGTGCTATGCTTAGTGCGTAGTCATTTCTGTATGTGGGCTGTGAGATGTGATAGAGATCTCTGTAGTGTGTCCAGTTTTCACGAATCATCTGCATGGAATCAAATATATACTGTGCTGTGTTACCTTTGCGAAACATCATCACAGTGGCCCAATACATGGGATACCGGTATGTGCCAAAAGTGTTTAAAAATTCTTCCTCTGGTCTAGCAAGATTGAATGCTGATCGAAAGCACATGAACTCTTGTGAGCTGTCGAGCACCACTCTTAAATCTTCACTGTTGATTACAAAATCAGCATCTAACACTAGGGTTTGATCCCAAGGTGACAAGTTGTAGGCATCTACTCTGTTGCTGTTGTGCCAGGTCACATGTTGTTTTAGGTCGCCGAACCAACGTGAGTTCTCGCCCAATGGGTCAGCATATATCACACGATCAAACACAGTTTCGTGTTCAGCAGCAGGATTGTTTGTGACCACTGCTGCAGGAATGTTTAAGAAGTGTTGAACTCGTTCAGCACAAAAGGCTGCCATGTCCAAGTAGCGTGTGTGTTCAGTATCAAACGCAAAGATTAGTGCGCCGGTAGTCATCGTCGGGTGCTGAGTTCGTTGTGTTCTGTTAGCCAAGCATTCATTTGCTCTTGCCAGCGAGTCATGGCCACGCCACGCAGTTCTTCAGGCCTAACCTGCACAGGAGTTTCATACAAATCTAGTATTACTGCATCTCCTGGAGGCACAGTGGCCAAGATGTTTAGGAGTTCAGGTCCAGCTCGCCACATGCCTCCAGAGTGTGCAAATATCATTCGAGCTTCGTACTTCTCTCGGAGTATGCGCTTTGCAGCCACATGATCAAAGCGAGCACGGCTGTGCGAAATTAAATCGTCAGTGTTCATGTTACGATTATATAGGATTTACAGGGAAAAGTAAAGGGACAACGGCCCCTTTTGGTTAAGCTACTGAGCTTGCTACTGTGGGTGTGCCCCACGATTCAGTTGTTAGAACAGTGGTTGATGGTGGAACGTAACGGCAAAGCACTGTGGGTGCTGTACCGTATGCTGTGAATGGAGAGGCAGTATTTGTACCACCTGTGATCTGAGTGTTTTGTCCAGCACCAGTTCTGGCTGTACTGTTCCATGTTGTGACAAGTGTTAATGTGGTTGCGCCAAGATTTTTGGCGGCAGTTATAATAACAGTATCGCCTGTGTATACTGACAAATCATCATTCAATTGAAATATAGTGGTAGCGGCTGCACCGGCTGTTAGTGCATACCACCCTGTAGCTGTGGATAAAGTAGTTTGAGTGCCACCTGTGCCACCTGTTCTTGTGGTTCCAGTATAAGAAGTACCGGCTAGAGATTTGGTTCCGGCAATACCAGTAACGCTAATTGTGCCTACTTTGGCAATAAATGCATTCCAGTCAGCATCACTATCTAGACCAACAGATGACTTGTTCATGGTAATGTAAATTCTGCCACCACCATTGAAAAAATATCTAGCAGCATCAGCAGATGCAAACGTCACAGTTTGTGTCCAAGTAATAGTCCATGCAGTGTTACCTGAACCAGTGGTTGTAGTTTTGGCAGCTGACCCAGTCCAGGAATTTGATGTTGTACCAACAGCGGCAGCGTTGGCACGATTGGTATTGCAACTGCTAATGTCTGTAGCAACAGCAGCCAACACACTAATGGTTTGTCCTGCGGTGGGAGCAGATCTAGAGGTAATGGTTGTGCCAGTTTGGCTGCCCATACTGGCAAGTGTATTGACCAAACTGGCCCAATTTGTAGCAGTCACTATTCCACTAACACTTACTGTGCTTAGAGCGCTTTGTCCCCAGCCGCTGTCGGTTGAGCCTGTGCTCCAAATGTTATTGATGTTTGGGCTTCCAGTGCTTACAAAACCGTTAAAGTCTGATGCTTCAATTAACCCGCCTGCTGAATATGTCATGTTTAGTTCCGATTACTTTATAGTCACAATTGCTTCTATTGTACCTGGTCCGGTAGAGGGTTTGTCAACCAATGCTCGTCCAATTACGTTGAATGCTGTGGCTTCGCCGGGCTGAGCAGCTCTTGCCATGCCTGAGCCTGCTGATACCAATCTGTCACCTTTGCGCACTACACCAATTACTTGCACCGGAACACGGCCAGTCATTGCAACTGGTGGATGCGTGTTGTCTTCTCCAGCGCCACCATTCATTAGGTAAGCAGCTCTTGTACTTATAACGCCAAACACATTTTCGCTCAAATCTTGTTGAGATCTGGTAATTTCTGCTGTGCCACCTAATTCAACCACTGTGCCTGGTGCCAATTCTTCGTCGGCTGCAAAACGTTCTGCAACGTCAGCATACAAGGCCGTGGTAGCTGTAGCATACAATCGATTAAAGTAACTACTAGGAGACCCAATATTTCCCACAGCATTTGAACCAGTGTGTTCAATACTAGGTGTGCTTAATCCAGTAACAACAGCACCAGTAGTGGCCAAGACCATAACGTTAGCAACACCAGCAACAGTAAATGCAATATTGCCGCCTGCTGATCCAATAGCACCTTCTGAACTACCATTTTCAATTTTAGTAACACTCACAGCAGAACTTAATCCAGTAAGTTGACTACCGTTGCCCAAGAAGAATCCAGCACTGATATTGCCTACACCAGAAATTCTACCTGACCCAAACAACACATTGCCACCAGTGATATTGCCTGTGCCAGAAACAATGCCTGATCCAAATAATACATTACCACCAGTGATATTGCCTGTGCCAGAAACAATGCCTGATCCAAATAATACATTACCACCAGTGATGTTACCAGTTGCACTGATCAATCCACCTGTTAGGACATTACCACCAGTGACATTGCCAGTTACTGTGGCCAGTCCAGCTGTGACCAAATTACCGCCTGTAGCATTGCCAGTAGCTGACATTATTCCGCCAGTTAGTAGATTTCCGCCAGTGATATTACCTGTTGTACTTACTGCCCCGCCTGCTGGGGGGATTACATTACCAACAAAGTTGGCAGCAGTAATATTACCTGTTGCGCTGACCAATCCTGTGACAAACACACCTGTGCTGGCCACTGTTTCAATCACGCTGCCATTAACTGCTAGTGCAATGTTGCCAGGATTGCTAATGTTGCCACTGGCGTTACCGCTATTGTAAACAGTAAAACCTTTGTAAATTTTAGGAAAGACAGCAGCAATACCAGCATCAACTGGTATAAAGTCATTAGCATTACTAATAATACCCACCAGGCCGTTGCTGGCGTATAATCCAGTAACAACAAAAGTTGCACCAAGGGTGCTGGTGATGGAAACTGGTATTGCGCCAGATTGTCCTTGTGCGCTAGAATAAGCTGGTCCAACCACAATAAATGTGCCTGGGGCGCCGGCTAATGAACACACTTTAAGTTGTTGATTTAATATATCATACCATAAATCACCTTGCACAGTTGGAGTGGGTTGTGTGTTTGATGCTGTAGCACCACCAACAACTGTCCAAGTTACTCCTGAATAAACTTTTAATAAAGTGTTGGCGCTATCCCACCAAAGTTGTCCGGTAAGCGGAGCAGGGGGTGCTGTATCTTTGGAGCTATTCTCCAACATACGAATAAAGTTGTCGTCTAAGAACTGGCCGTATCCAGCATAATTTTTGCCAATTAACGTTAATGTTGGTGCGAGCGCAGTGTTTACGGTACCATCTGTAATGGTAGCAAACGTTGTGCCGTTTGTTAGATTAATTGTATATGCCATGTTTGTCGCCTTGTTCCTATGTCTCTCTATATTTATACAGCATTTATGTTGCTCAGCGTCTGTATACGCAGAGTATAATCAATTTGAATCTGTCGGTTCAAGCTCTTTTGCACCGGATGGAAAATCACATGAGTGATCAAGCGCAAATCCGTTGCACTACCATTCCAGGATTTTAATCCCAACTCGTCAAACACATATTCACCGTTAAAGTTGGTTGAATTATCAAACGCTTGTTGTTCAGGTGGTTCACCATAGTCTAGCAAACAAGTTACCAAGATATCTGTATACACAGTGCCAGAAGTATGTAGCACTGACATATAATTAGTTTCGGGATCTGTATTAGCAGCTGAATTATCATCCACAACTTTGGCATAAGTTTCGTTATAAAGTCCAGCATTTTGTCCTGTGGTATTTGGGGGCAAGTATGTGATCACGCCTGTGGGATCTACAGAACTTCCGCCGTTGCCAAACGCCATAGAATATATAATTCCCAAACGGCTGCCGTTTGCATCTAATCTATTGCTCAAAGACTGTGCCATGGCAATTGATATATTTTCGTAGTGAATTGCATTTTTCTTGTCTACAAAAACTTCACCATTGTTGGGATCGTAAACTTTTACAAAACCTTGAATTTGAGCCAATCCTGGAGTGATAATCATGCTCGTTTCTCCACATAAACTTCGCGTGTTTTTGGGTCAAAAATACGCACATGAGCTTCAACGGAAAAAGATCCTTGCTCGTTAGGACGCTTGGGCTGAGGCTGCTTTTGCTCAGAGATTGCAGTTACTGGCTGTTTTGGCATAGTAGTTGACATGATCTTTTATTTACCTTGTTATAATCCACGTAAGAACCTTGCGGCATCTGTCTCTGTAAGTTGCAGAGGTTGGCCATCACTAGGTGTGTTAATTCCTGGAGCATACCAAGTTACACCTCTACGTTGTAAAATAACCACTTCAACTCCAGCAGCCGGAGGTGGTAAATCGTTAGCAGTAAGGAACTGTATTGCTAGTGGGGTGTATTCACTCTCTTGATAATAGTTGCTGGCCAAACTGGTGCCAGCAACGCCTGTGCCAACTACTCCAGAAGCTGTTCCTGTGCCATAATTGTCTAGCACTGTGTTGTTTCTAGTAAAGGAGCCACCAACTGTGGGAGTGCCCACAAACCCTATTGAATTCCAATCAGTTGTGCCTATAGTTAAAATTGTGTAGGTATATCCTGTTCTAAAACTATTAGCGGCAACAACATTATTGGTAACTGTAAATACCACGCCAGGTGCTGGATATACATCGCTTGGCAATCCAATTGCATACCAGTCAGTGTTACTCACGCTGGCAATAGTATAAGTTTGTCCAACCACAAGCTGGTCAGCATAATAACCTACTCTAGCACGATTACCACCAACATAAACTTCAACACTGTTAACTTCAACGGAACTATCAGCTAAATCAAAATTGATAGTTGGAGCATAGAATATTGTGGTAGATCCATCGCCTGTGCTGGTATCGCTCACAATGTAATTTTGGTCTTGTTGTGGTTGTCTATTGCCAATGCCCATGTCATATACGTCAGCACCTATTGAGTGAGTAGCAGCAGCAGTACCAGCTGTGCCACGCTGTAGACCACTGATTGAATTTGTGGCAATGTCTCTCACACGATATAGGATACGCTCACCGTCAATTGTGACCACACCAAAAATACCATCACTCAAATTAGGTTCGGTAAGGGCCAATGCATCTGTAACATATATTGTATCTGCAATTGCAGAAACTTCTTGAGCCACAGTAGTTGTAGTAGAAGCAGTAATACGGAATGTGGTTTGTACTCCGCGCATGTCTTGGAACAATCTAAACGCCATTGCATTGGGCACAATACTTTCAGTAAATTCAGTAACTGCCAACACTTGTGCTTGTCCAATGATGCCCGAGCCCAATATCAAGTATTGTCCTTGCACAGAATAATCTACACCAGCATATAATCTGTTGCCATTGAGTGTAACCCATAGTCTGTTGGCCGACAATCCTTCTCGACCCAAATTAAAGTCATTGTCAGGAATAGAAATACCAAGACTAAAATCAAAACTTCCAGCAGTGTTGTTATAATTGCTGGTTGAAGGATCTCTCACAGTGATAATGCCACCCGCAGTGCCATTTCCTTGAACAGCAGTTCCTGTTCCTAGACCAGTTCCTGTTGCATTTGCAGTAAATGTTATATTAAAAGTATTACTTGCTGCTCCTAACAACGTCCAGTCAGTGGTTCCTACGTAATTGATTGTATATGATCTTCCAGAAACTAATCCATTGGCGTTAACTGCACCGCTTCCAGTTGCAACAAATACAGTTCCTGGAGTATTGCTGGCAGCTCCTAAAGCAACAAAGTCGGTGTTTCCAGCAGTGTCGATAGTGTAAGTGTTGCCTACTATAAATTGTCCAGCTGGGTATGTTCCAGTGCTGATACCATCTACAAATAATGGATCATATAATGTGCTGTCATAAGGTTCAACCAGTGTGAGACCAGTGGTCACAGGACCTACAAACACCAACGTCAACGGATCTTGTTGAGATGTATCATTCCAGCTGGTAATTGCAATTTGATCGCCTATGTTCAATTGCGGAGTTATTATCAACCTGCTAGGTGATCCCACCACAACTAAGTATTGAGCATTAGTGCTAACTGATATTAAAATTTGTGCGCCATCTGCTGGTGGAGTAAAGAATACAACTTGTCGGCCCGGAGTGTTGCTACCAGTCCAATTAGTGACATAATAATCACCAACCACTGCACCAAAGTTTTGCACTTGTAAAACGTTGTCAACCCAAACTTGAACATCGTTGTTTGGAATAATTGCAGACTGTGGGTATCCGCTGCGTTGTGGCAATCCAAAACTGCTACTTGTACCATCACCAGTCCATTCAATACCTGCTGGTGGTTGCAGACGTTTGCCATTTACTGTGACCACTATATTGGCCACATTAGTGCCTTGCATGCTGTTTTCAAGGGTAATGTTATTGGTCAATGTATCAGACCGAGTAGCAGTGTGATATTGTGTTGTTGCGGTGCTCCAGCTGTAATTTGTAGTGGCAGTCCCTGTTCCGCTACCGTTGCCAGTGGCAACAAACACAGTTCCTACAGTGTTGTTAGCAGCACCAATTGCCACAAAGTTAGTAGTACCAACAGTGGCAATGGTATAAGTGCGATCAATTACAAATTTGCCAGCTGCAACTGTTGATATTCCAATAGCAGTTAGAGATATACCATCACCTGTTCCGTAAGTGGCCGGCAAGGTAACCAATGATTCTGTAGTAGGTGTAAACTCTGCCCAATACAAAATATTGTTCAACAAAATTCCTGGCGGCACAAGCTGCAAAGCTCTGTAATAAGATCCGCTGTTGTTCACAACAGTTTTTTGTACGTAACTGTTTTGATAATCCCAAGGCACACTATTGATATAAGGAACCCAGGTTGCGCCAGAAACATTTTGGCCATTTGCAAACAATACCAATTGATAAATTTCACTAGCATCTACAGGAATTATCACAGAATTACCTGCTTCAGGCCCGGTATAGTTGCCGCGGAACAATTGATTGCCGCCGCCCATTTCGTAAGCAGCAATGTTGATAACGTCACCATTGGTAATGCCACCGCCAGGGATGGCTGTAACAATTTGAGTTTCCCAATCTACAACGTAATCTACATCTGGTGTGAGATCAGAGTCTGTAGTTTCATTAGAAACTTCAATGTTTACAGGATTTTGTATTAGATTGCTCCAGTCCAATGCTACCCCTTGGTAAACATAATTGTAAGACCCAATATCAAAACCGTGTCCACGACCAGTCCAGTCTGCACCTGGGCGTGTGTACACACGGAAGTCTAGTGTGTCGTATTCAGATCCATTGACCAATTCTTCTGGAGCATAGCCTTCGTATGGTCCAATAAATTCGCCACCATCCACATTGATGTCTGTAGGACGTCGTCCCAAATATTGATCGGTAAAGCTGCTGGCATAGATTGCATCAATTGGTTCTGGTACATCTGCAATCATGTTACCACTAGCAGTGGTTAAACTAAATGGTAATCCATCTGGGTCTAATGCAATTGTAAAATTTGTAGGATCAACAATGCTGCTGACATAATAAACTGCACCTGCTACAATGCCTCCAAACACAGTGCCGTAGAATCTAATTGGGTCATTGATTGACAATCTCACTGTTTGGGTACATGTAATTTGGTTAGTTGTTGCATTGGTTGCAGTGCATACCAAAGTAGGACTTGTCGGTGCGCTACCCAAGAAGTAGTCGCCCCAAACTTGCACGCCCGGGTAACTAGTGCCATCGACTAACAAGTTAAGATCCAATCCGAGTTCGTTAACTCCAGGAACATAAAAACCCATGGTACGATTTACGCCACTAAGAGTGGCTGCATCAATAAGAGTCCAATCTTCAATATTAAAATCTGGACCAACTACTGCACTACTGCCGTCTGCACTGTTGGCTTGCCACACGCGATTGTCATAACGAACCAATGTACCATTTTCGTAATATCCATCAGTGCTCCAAGTCAACACAGATGTTTGATACTGATAACGGTCGTATTTGATAACAGTTTTAAAACTACGAACCAAATTGTAAAATTCTGATTGGGCTGTTGACAGATTGACAGCATTGCCCAAGCCGATCATCACAGGATAAGCAGCAGCTCCTGTGCCATTGCCACCATCAAACACCACTGTTGGTGTCACACGATATCCAGACCCTGCTTTAATCACTGTTATGGATACAATATTACCCAATGAGTTAAGTACTGCAATTGCTTCTGCTCCTGAACCAGTGTCGCCGTCAGCAGGTACAATCAATATGGTTGGCGCAATAGTATACCCTGTGCCCTGATTGGTCACAGTAATTGATCCTACTTCTAACAAATAGTTGCCAAACCATTGGCTGTATGGCCATTCGGACCAAAGTGTGCTGTTGGAAGCAGTATCGCTAAGTGTGTTGAATGCCTGTGCAGTAGCATGTTGGTATGGCAACAAGATTGGACTCACAAATTGTGGTATGGTCAAATCTGTGTTGTAATAGGCTGGCAAATCAAAATCAGTCAGGCTACCTGAGTAATCATCAGCACCGTCATAGGTCAAATTAAACTCTCGAACCTGCACGTGATATGGTTTGACTTCTTGAATATAATCACTCACAAAGTCTTGATTGTCTCTAATGTAATTTTGATATGGCACTAGATCTCTAACTTTGTGTTGTACATCGATCAAGCTGGTTTTAATCAGCCATTCTGGTGCCAGCAATTCACTTAGAATAAAATTAAACATCAAAGTAAGTGATTTGTTTCTTTCAATCTTTAATTCGTCAATGAACAATTCTTCATTAATAGCTTGAATAATTTTACGAGTCTCAATCACTGGCTCTTGGTCAAAATATTGTGCATCAAACACTTCAACGTCAAATCCAAATCTGCCTAGTGCATAATCATAAATTTCAGCAGAAATTTCAATGGTGCCGTCTTCAAGTGCCACACGGTCCCATCCTGTGTCTGTGCGCAGATAAATTTCAAATTTACCCTGTGCATTTGCAGTTACTTTAACACTTGATCCAATGGCTACAGTAAGAGTAGTCAATGTAGCATAGTTTGGTACTTCTGCCACAACAGTTGAACTGGAATTGTATCCTGGTTTGTACCAGTTTACATAACTCCAATATTGACGTGTGTTATAGTTTTGTACGCGACTCAATACCAACTCTCTTATTGACGGATCAGCAACAGTGGCCGTAACTTCGTTAATAGTCCATAGTCCACGATTTAAACTGTTGGTGACCACAAGATATTTGTAACCCAGTGGCACAGCATAGATATTTTGGAATCCCAAAATTTCCAAATTAGCCACACGCAGATTCCATTCACCACTAGCTATATTAGGTTCTGGCTCCTCACTATTCAGTAAAGTAAAACTTCTGCTTTCGGTTATCGGATACAATGCAAACACATCATTGGCACGTTGAATGTAATTTTGCAGTGCAAGGAAACGATCTATAAACATGCTTTGGCGTGGACGGAATTGTACACCGTATCGTTGAGCATAGTTGAGATTTGGATCAGGTACTTTGTTACCAAATGTATCTACTCCACAGAAGCTATCTTGTAGCTTGCGATACAAATTGTCACTTAAGAAAGCGTCGTCTTGTCCTTGTGCAATCAATTCATACTCTGTGTGTACATTAGCTTCAGTAAGGGCCTGATCAAATTCCACACTGAGAATGCTATCAAATGCCACAATATAATCTAACCCATTGTATATTGCAATAGTGCTGGAATTAATTGGTGCAATATAACTGATACCACTGGCTTTGGGTAATTGAATATACGAAGCAACTGTGGCAACGCTGAGCGTTTTGCCCAGTTGTGATGCAGTTTCAGTTATACCACGCACCCAGAAGTAATATTCAGTTACAAAAGTTCCAGACTGATTCAATCGACTGCTTACCACATAACTGGTAGTACTATATGGCGTGCCAACGCCAGTGTAATTTGCAGGTGGCACGGAACTAGAAATCCATTGATACACATCAACTCTACTGCCCGGGAATACTTGTCCCCAACGACGGCTGGCATAAGTTGGATCGTCTTGATTGGGATCAATGAATCTTACAGTACTGATATCCCACCAAACTTCACCTAGGTGTACTATAGTCCAAGTATCGCCTTGATTGTTTGCTGGGCCAACATTATACGAAGCAGGATCAACTGCACTGATGTAATCAATATTTTCTTGAGCAGCACCTAGTATTTTTCCTTGTAGTGGATCAAAGAAATCAAAGAATTGACTCTTAGCAGAAGTAAGTCGGTCATACATATACACACTGGTCAACAGTCGTATATCAACCACTGGTTGCTGAATAGCAATCGGTTCCCAGGCCAGGCGTCTTGTGAGATTTTCAAACACATAGGCAGCACCATAATTGCTGAGTGTGCTGTCTTCAAAATCTTCACTAGGTGCTGTAGAAACTAGCACACCAGAATTATAACTTACTGCATATCCATATTGATCCAAATATGATACTGTATTAGTTTCAACTTGTTGACCAAATACAAATTTACCTGGATTGGCCACGCTGAGACTGTTGCTAGGCAAATAGTCATAAGTGTAAACTGCACCTGATTGCACCAATGATCGAGTGAAATAATAAGATGCGGTTCCTGTGCCTGATCCAGCACCAGTTGCAACAAACCTAGATCCTACGCTATTAGATGTTGCACCAATTGCGGTAAAATCAGTTGTGCCAACAGAAATAATTGTATATTGTTGTCCTATTACAAAAGATCCAGCAGTAGCAGTGTTAAGGACCATGACCACTGAGCTAAAGAAAGAAGTAGAGTTGCCATCAAATGTGGTGTCTGCTTTTTCCGTTGTGGTGTTATAGTCAAACACCATTGGCAAATATAATGTAGCTTTTGGCGAGCCAACCACAAGATTCAAGGCAGTGTCGTTTACAGCTACTGAGTAACCAAATTGACCAAACTCTACTGGACGTGGGCTGGCAATAGTTTGTGTGTACACAAACGTTAAAAACCCAAGATCAGCAAATACTGTGCCAGCAGATCCAGGTGCCACTTGTAGTTTGTTGCCTTCTGGTGCAGCGTTAGTGTTGGTCACAAAAATAGTCAAGTAGCCATCTGTAGAAACCACTGCTGTGGCATTAGGAGCACCTGAATTGGTTCCTGCTTCGCCGCCATTGATAGCAGCAGCAAGTCCAGCTACTGTGTTGTTAGGGCTTGCTGGTACCACAATGTCAACATTGTTCACTCGCAACGTCTGCCCGGCAGTCAGACTAGGATTAGCAATAGTAGAAGTAATTGTGCCATAGCTTCTAGCTTGATTCACACTGCGTTCAACCACACCACCTTTCCAGACAATGCTGGAATCTTGCGGCGCACCCACATACAAACTACAATTGTACGGACACAAGTCCAAACTTTGACCAAAGTTTGTATATTCAGCTATAGTGTTTCCTCCCCCAGACCCAACAAATTGCTGTCCAACAAACTGATTGATTTCAATTTCAATTACGTCGCCTACAAACAAATCTTTGTTGATGGTAATATTATTGCCACTCACTGAGAATGTGTTGTCGGCACCAACAATGCTGTCAGTTTGGTTGGTCAAGAACTCATTGTTGACTAGAACACTAACTGGTGCCGTTACGGTTCCTAACACAGTGTATGTGTTAGAGCTGTCATCTTGACGAATAAATTTTTGTACGTTTCTGTCAACTACAACAACCAACCCAGCTTCAGTCAATCCGTTAATGTCAGCATTAGGACCGCCAATTATAACTTGACGTCCATCTGTGCTGCATTGAACGCTGGCGCCAAATCTTGATACTGATTCTGTAATAGTGCCAGCAAGTTCGTAATAGAATTGTGATGTTACATTAATATCTGCGCCTGGCGCAGGAACATTGTAAAATGTCAATGTACCAGCAGAGTAAGTGTAATCAATGTTAGGACGTTGCAACACAGTGTTAACTGTGACTGAGAACGAATAAATGTTGTTCACTGTGAACAAGTATGGTAACAATGAATATGTAGCACCACTAGCTGTAAATGATTTAAAGAAGTTTCTTCCAATGTAAATTATATCATCAGCTGCTGGCATTGAAGTAAATGTCACTGTGGTAGCAGTTGGAGTAATAGTAACAGTGTAGTCCGTATTCAACACCAACACAACGGTGTTTTTAGTTACAATAATTTGTCCTGGTTGATTAATTTGTATGTTACTGGCTATGTTAACAGTGTTGCTAGTGCCGCTGGCTGCATATTGCAAAAATTGATTTTGCCATTGCACTTGGCCGTAAGCGTAGACTGTATTCAATCCTGGTGCACCAACATACAGCCAACGCTCGTCAAGGCTCATAGCCACACTGTAGCCAAATTCTCCTGCACCTGGTGTTGTGGTGGTTGTGGTTCCGGGCAAAGTCAACAACTGTGATTGAACCCAAGGACTAGAATTGTTTCCACCAGCAGTTGGATCGCGCCATAACACCACAGCATATCCATTGTTAACCGGTGATCCAGCTGCTGCAGGACCAAGGCTGGCACTTGCGCCAGCTATAGCAAATGTTCGAGAACCAGCATCTACAGCATTACCATACCCGCGTAGTCCTATGGTGTCTAACGTAAGAACTGTGTCTTGACCAAATATAGGACTGATTGGTACGTATTGATCGCTGAAATTTTTTACATACAAATAGACACCACCTTTGGCGGTGCCTGTGCCAAACCCATAGCGTGGACTACCAACAAATAATGCTGCTCGGTCTAAGGCTTGAGCCACTGACGCTCCGTATTGTTCGCTGGCATCAAGTATGACTGGTGCCAATATTAAACGATCTGTAAAGGGATTTTGTTTTTGTAATACTTCCCATAATCCGTCGCCATTGTCATCGACCCAAACTTTTGCACCGGGCAAAAATTGTTGAGCATAAGGCAAATTTAGCACATCGCTGGCCTGTGCCACCCGCATGGTTTTTAGTGTAAAGCCTATGCCTGTGCCGTCAACCACGGTGCGATCGCCCACAAGATCCAATAGAATGTTTACTGTGGTTATGTTTGGAACACTTAACACAGTGTAAACACCATTGACCTCTGTGTCAAAGAATCGTATGATCAATCGATCACCAGTGCTTAGTCCATGCTGACCACTGAATATAACCCTGCTGGTGCCATTGAGATTGTCACAAACGTGTTGAATCTGTCCTGGTATTGCTTCTGCGCGATAGATGTTCCAATCATAGTCATTGACCTTGGCAACCCAAATACTGGTTCCAACTATGATGCTATTGATATTGGCATTAAGGCTTGTGGGATCATCCAAATTAAACACTGTGATGTCAACATCATCAATATTGACATATCCTGCTGACGGCAATGCAATGTCCGTTGGCAATGTGGTAGTAGTTGGCAACAATGCCGGAGTAGTTAATGGAAAACTGCTTTTCCATACGTCGCCAAGCAAAATCTGTTGATCCGCAGTGCTTGGTTCGTTTGGTACAATAACTTGTACCAAACTAGGATCGCTTGACAATACTGCACGATTCAATCTCAAGTCAAAGAAACTACGATTGGCGTTGGCGCCATAAACTCCACGTTGTATTGCCCAATTTTCATAAATTTTATAATCAGCAACTTCTTTGTTGAATTTGGCTTGTCCAAATAGGTCAACACTGTTTTTGGTTCCTTTGGTCCCAAGGAACTCTCTGTAGATATTAAGTTGACTGACATCATCTAGATTTAGTGCAGCCATGTATTGTCTAGGTCTAAAACCTATCAATCCATAACTCAACAAATCATTATCTTGAATCAAGTTGGCTGAGTTGATGTCATAACTGTTGCTAAGTTGATCAGCTTTGTTTGCAAGGTTGGCTAACAACCCTTGTTCAATAAATGTGTAATCACTTTGATTCCAATCATTATAGTTGAACTTGGTGCTAGGTTGTACAATAGTTGCCGCACTCCAGTATGCACCCTTGTACGTTACTATTTCACCTTTAGCATAAGTTTTCAATCCAGTCCAAGCAGGAATGTTATTTTGATTTAAAATAAAACCTTGTGCATTTACACTGCCGTCCCACTCTGTAGTAGTAGTGCCAGCAATATACAGTCTGCTTTGTCTAGCACCAGTTACTGGTTCAAAAATCAAGTCACCAAACAAACTGGCATTATCCAACACAATCATACTTTCAAAGCTGGTATAACGCATGTCAATGAAACTTATGCTTTGATTGTTTAACGGTTGGATGCTAAAGTTGTTGTCTACTCGCACAATGTTGAGATCTCTTACAGGAAAGTCTCTGCGATTCTGATCTAAAATAACATGCTCAGCAGTTTGTGATGTTATAGTATCTACTACTGCTTGAGCTTTGAACACTGACAATCCGGTGGCCAATGGATTCAAGTTGATCAAACTACCATCGCCCCAGCCTTGCTGGCTCCAGTACATGAATTCATATACCATCTGTGACCAGGTCATTAGATAACCATTAATCTGATTGTTAAATTCAAAGCCTTGTGATTCTAAAAACTTTCCATAACTCAACAAGAAGTTGGCCACAGCTGATTCAGTTGTGAATACAAATCCGTATGGAATTTGGGTAATGTTGGTTGTGTAATTGGCAGGCACTTGGATGGTCTTGCCGGCCACGCTGTATGTTTGGAATTGCCCAACTGGAATGCTGGTAAATGTGTTGAAGAAAGGTCTTGCAGTGCCGTAGCCAAACACAGCCCATCCACCATCCACAACTTGAATCACAACTGAACTGTAAATCAATCTATCAAATGGTTGATTTTTGTAAACCAGCAGTTGATAACTTTCTGGCGGAATCTGCAAACTAGCGTTGGTCGAGTTAGGACTTGACTTTTCAGTGTAAATTTTCAAATACTGTTTGTCAGAGAATGACGCCATTCTGTAGCACAATCGCACATCAAGATTCTGCAGATCTTTTTCCAATGCTACGGTGCTGTTAGTGCCTGTGATGCGATTGTAATCCACAATCCAGTTGATGTAACTGGCTTTGCTGGTGCCATCGCCATACACTTGCACGCCATTGGCATCAAGTCTATAGCGCTCATTATACAGATATTGATCAAATTCTGTGCTGTATTTGTACAAGTCTCTGTCAGCAAACAGTGCAAAGAACTTTGCTGGACGAGTTAACGCCAACAGTCGCATGGCTGCAAATGGATAGTCACTTGAGTTCCACCACGAAGCTTCCACCGGACCACCGTCACCGGGCGCCCAACTTTTCTGGAATGACTGTGCGCTATACCCAGCCACTACTGATTCTAATGGCGCCAATAACTCACCAGCGGTATCAGTTGGCAGTACAGAAGTCAAACCAGGTCTGGCATAAGCTAGTAACGTGTATGCTCCTACTGGATCTCTCACAAGACCAAGTTCTAGGTCATCCCACAAGTTCATGTTGTCAGATGCGTATGGTGCAGGACCGTAGGTGATTTCCCACCAGTCTGGCTGAACTGTAAAACCAAGCATTTCCCAAGGAGTCAATTCAGGTTGCTGAGCATCGTAGAAATAGCGATAGATACCACGCCAGGCACCCAACAACGTATCACCATTGAGCTTGTTGGTTGAAGAACTGTAGTTGTAACTAAACGGATTGCCGGCACTGTAATTTTGTGCAGTGTAATCCAACTTGTTCCACCCCACGTAAGTCAAAAAACTTGTTTCTAGTATGGTGTTGATTTCAGCAGAAGTATATCCAGTGTCTCTAAACTGGCCAGGCAACACATCCACAACATCAAGCGGCACAGGGTTGCCGTCTAGTTTGATGTTGTTGTAAATTCTAGTTTCAAATTCCAACAACACTTCGTCACGGATGTCACCAAAGATTGGAGTTTGACTACCGTCATGTCCTAATATGACCAATTGGTCACCTGTGCTGGTTTTAACTGGCACAATGGCTGGGCGCCAAGCAGGATACAATCCCATCTTGCTGGGTGTGTTAGGCACATAGGTGCCGTAAGTAGCACTGTATTCTTGAATGGTAACAGTGTCACCAATAACTAGATTAATTAAAATGTTAATGCGTGGACCATCTGTGGCCACTGTGTATTCAAGATCTCTAGTTAAAATTTCATTATTAACATACACATTCATACCAAGGTAATTGGCTGATGTGTAGTTATAAACTTGCACAGTGTCAAACACTTGACTGGTAGTATAACTCACTGGATAAGTTGTTGTTGTGAATACTGCGCTGGCTGGCAGCATGTCACTCCAGTAGAATGGATTGCTTGAAGTTCGTCCTAGTGTAAGGTCGGCTATGACCAAGTCAAGCACTTGTGACGCAGTTTCGTATTGTATGGTTTGTCTGGTCACTGCTTCCAGCAGTTGATTTTTGTATTTTTGGTATTCTCTGCTGTTGTATTCTAACGCACCAAAAATGTTATACTGCTGGGATCTCATGAAGTATCCAGCAAGAGTCAACGGAGAACTTTGTTGTAAAATTACTTGACCGTAAGGTATGATATTACCCAAGTCTCTAGTGTTATTGGCACCATTGATTGTTCCACGCAAGGTGGTTAAATTTTGACAAATGCTATTGTAATGAGTGCGCAATGTACCTAATGTAAAACTTGGACTATTGGCATTCAATGGGTTGTTATTGAGATTTAATGGAACCTGATAAAACGCCACTTGGCTAACTTGATCGCTGAGCACCTCAACTTCAATTACGTCGCCTACTGCATGAACAGTATTAAATGTGATAGTTGTGGTATTAGCAGTGGTGGCTACTGTATATGTGCCCGGATCTTGAAATATTGATCCCACAAATACTTTTACACTAGGAACAAGTGTTACTGTGTTTGATTGGGCAGCCACGTCCAATTGTAATGGTTGCAAATTGTAAACAAATTTAAACTGTTGCGGCATCAGTGTTGGCACCGGAGCAGTTTGCCAACCAATTAATCTTTCATACACAGTTCTTGACGCATATTCATAAACAAATCCAGAACTAATTGGCGCTGTATTACTAACATTGTTGATCACATACACAAATGTATCTGAATACAAATTGTTATCAAACACAATGTCTCCCACATTAGTCAATGCAAGATATTTGAGTGCAAGTTTTAATACTGGATCTGTAGTCCCCGAACCAGTAGCGTAACTAAACAGCTTGGTTCCTACAAATGTAGAACTGGGATATGTAATTCTATTGCCTAAACTTACGCCATCTGCATCAAATATATCAAATAATGGTGCTTGTTGTATTGCGGTTTTTTGTTGTGCTTCTAACCAATTTAGACCATCATACCAGTAGGTAATGCCAACTTGTGTTCCACTCAAACACACTGTATTTTGGTCTGTAAAAATTTCACCATCAGGTGCTTGAACCAGATTGATAATTGGTTGTGAAAAATTTGCTGTGCCTGTGCCAGTGCCGACTACTTCAACTCGGATTGAATCACCCACTGCATAAGTTTGGCCAGTGGTGCCTGCCACTGTGTTCCAATTTGTATTGCCAAGACTTACAATAGTGTAGGTCAAACCAAATTGCAAATCTGTGGCATTGGTTAATACTACAGTATCAGGTAAGACAAAATTTACCACGTAAATTTTACTGCGAACAGCAAGATCTTCGTCAGCTGCAAACACAACACGACTGCCGTCAACAAATGTATACCCGTTTGTTGAATAACCGGTGCTACCTTCAACATTGCTAAATGCATCTGTCTCAGTAAAGTCAATTATATTCACCGGTTGCTTGGCATCTGTGCCCATGTTATACAATCTAACACCGCCACGGAATTGTATAATTGGTCGCTTGCCTTTCTGATTATTGTCTATTGCAACTGGAGTGTCATTGTATGTACTAGTGGCATTAAGAACATCAATATGGAACCAACGATTGCTGCGACTCCATGCGTTTAGATCAGGACTGTCTCGGTTGATGGTAAGATAATCTATATCTTCAGCAGAAGCATATTCTTCTGGAGTGATATAATTTGTTACCGGCAACAATTCTATCGCAGTCCCCACTCCACTCACATAGTATTGTGGATTTTGACTGGCAACGGCAGTCATGGTGCCATTGGCTGAAGTCAATGTCAGTGCTGGACCGCTTTTGGTTGCACTTACTTTGAATTGACTACTGGTAAAAACTGTGTGAACATAGTAAGTTACTCCAGCACTAACTCCGCCAAATGCTGTGCCAGTAAAAATAATTTCTTGTCCTACTGCCATTCCTTCAGTAGATTCGGTAGTAATAAGATTGATACCTGCTGAGGTGTTTGTGCAGATAAAAGAATTAGACCCTGTGGCGTAGCTGGCAGGAGATACGTTACCTAAAAACTGAACTTTTAACCCATTGGTAAATGTTACACCATTGGGACTGGTATAATTTTTCTTTCCTAAAATATCTTCAATGTATATTGTGCTGCTGTTATCTTGCTCAATCAGTCTTATGGTGCCAAAAATTTCTGGGTCAGTTCCATCTTGGTAATACAATGTGTCCAGCTTGGCAGTAAGCACTGGCATTTCAATAATGAAACCAGCTTGATTTTTATACCATTGAGTGCTGGCATATTCTGTACCATAGCGTATAGACCATCTTTCCAAGTTGAATATAGTTTGTATGCTGCTTAATGAAAGATAGGTATAGGGCTCAACACCAACTATATCTATTGATGGTTGTGAAACACTTGCACTGATGGTATATGTGCCTACGCCACCAGTAGTACCAGTCAGTTGATTAACAATGCGTGTGCCAGCTGGAATTGTTCCGCCGGTCATGCTCATTCCTGCAGTGATAGTCCCACTTGCAACTGCTGTTACTGTTAGTGTTGTTCCTAAACAACTACCGGTAAATGTTGCACTACGATCAACATAAGTTATACGCCAAACATCATAATAATCAGTAGCAGGATCGCCCAAAGGATTAGCAAACACCAAAGTACGACTGTTGAGGCTAGTGATTCCATCAATACCACCATAGGTAACATTAAATTGATCTAGTCTAGCACCATCAATATTTTCAAAATACAAATCAGTAACAAGATCCACAGTACCAATACTGGTAAGATTGTAGAAGAAATCTTGTGCTGTTTTTTGTGGCACGTTAAAATTAATTGTGCCAAGGTCAGTACCATTGTCAGTAACACCATATACAGATCTAGAACTTATGTTTGGTGTGATGGGATTTTCGCCACTAATGCCTGGATCAGTTTGAATCCAAAATCCCGGCCCAGTGCCAGGTTGTGCATTGATGATGCTGATGGTCCCGCGCATGAGACTTTGATTCTGGCAATTATAATAAAGTGTGTCAGGTGCATCTTGTGGCACAACAAAAGTTACTGTACCAGTAGTTGAACCGTTGCGTGTGACTCCTGAGTTATAGGCATCGCCTGTGCCTGTGGTAGGAGTAGTTTTGATCCAGAATGGAAAATCACCTTGTAAAAACAAATTGAATGTGTATGTGTTTCCACGAGTTAAAGTGATTGGAGCATTAGGTTGATTATCAATGTTGTAACTGGTAACATTGGTTCGTGTTACTCGATAGTTAACAGTTTCTTTATTGTTTTGTGCTACCTGGAAAGTATAATTACCACCACGAACTAAATTTACTGCGGGGTTGTTGCCAGTTAATCCAGAAAATGTGTATACACCATTAGCTCTGTTTACTATGAAATTTTGACTTAAGGCCACACCCGGCGATTGAACTGTAACTACATCAGGCCCGTTGGGCACCCAGTAGTACTGACTGAAGTTCACAAATGTATCAAAGTCTATAAAAGGATCAAGACTGTAATAGTCGCTGGTATACAGTCGGCTGGGTTGTGTTGATGGACTGCCTTGGTATACCAACTAATCAGTAATTCCTAGATAGGTAATAGCATCTACAATTTTGCTATTGTCTTCAGGATCTATACTGATCACCCCAGGTTCAAGCTGATAATCAGCACGAGTCTTATCCGGCTCAATCACATACTTGTCGTTGGGATTTACACCTGGACCAACTGTGCGGCCAATATAACCTTGAGTCTTTTTAAACTTTGGTTCTTGAATCAACTGATCCAAAGTAGCAGCCAAAAACTGCTTGTTTGCGTCAGTCTGAAAAATCTCAGGAAGAAAATCTACACTGCGTACTGTTGCCATCAAATTACTCCGCTACCAGGTGCAGTACGCAAGTTGGTACTGGTCAATGCATCAATCACAATAATATTGTCAATGGTAGCGCCGTTGACAAATATTTCACTAGGTTCTGCTCGCACTTCGTACATGTCGCCAAAGTATTTTTGTGTGTCTAATGGCACTAACACCACTGAACTGATAATAGTTCCAAGATATCTGTGCAGGTAGGCTGCTAACTCTGAGAAATAAAAGGTATCACCAAAGTTCCATTTGTCAATGCTAAAATACTCATTCATGGCAGCCAACACAGAACTTTTGATTTCACTAGTACTGGCTGTGGAATTTTGAGCACGAATAACTTTGATTGTGGCTTGTAATGTTTTGGCTGCTTTTGGACCAAATAAAGGTTTAAACACTACGGAGTTTAAAATAATGTTGTCGCTCAACATCTTGTATTCGTTAAGACCTTGATACTCAGTGCTAAGTTCATCAATAGTTGGCACGCTGGGTTCTGTCACTGTGCCAGTGGTATCTGTCAACCAATTTTGATAGGCAGTGTAGTATGCTTGTGTCACAACATACAAGTCAATAATGTTAGTGGTACCTGGATCAATTCTATTGGTCAATGGTGAGTTGTGTCGATATTGGAAGTACAATGCCTGGCGGCCTGTTCTAGCAATCCATTCACCTTGTGCATTTTGAGTTATGATTCTTACGCCTGCGGTGTTGACTGTTAGTGTATAAAACAATTCATCGCTGTAGGCATAAAACACTTGACCTGGTGAGTATTGGAATTTTACCAATTCAATACTATCGTAAGTAGGATATTGTGAATTTACCACACCAGGTTCAACCAGCAAATATCTTTGCAGATTGTCAAAGTCCACAGTTTGTTGCAAGAATACTAATTTAAGATTGGGATTGACTGTTGGTGCAACAATTTCATCAAAAAAGTCTGGGTTGTCAGGCACGCCGTCTGAGTCTGAATCTCTATAACTGATTAACACTTGGAAGTCATCAACATAACCATCTGACTCTACAGGCTGACCGATGATTGTGGTATAAATGTCGCCAGGCAGTGGAGATGAGCTGTCTGGCTTGGTGTTTACTGCCAGCACGTTAACAAAGTCTCTGATTGTGGTGCCTGTA
>Ga0114974_10000977_pt1 | contig 22996 bp, 25 predicted proteins | sample S_130206_EF_Meta_FD_87318 | JGI IMG/M metagenome (GOLD analysis project Ga0114974, IMG submission 87318) | Freshwater microbial communities from Lake Simoncouche, Canada to study carbon cycling - S_130206_EF_MetaG | ecosystem: Environmental > Aquatic > Freshwater > Lake | place: Lake... | reverse complement strand
TATCAATCAGACTCAAACCCACAGAATTTGTAAATACCGTATTTGTAGTCACACCGCCCACGCCAGCTGCAGTAAATGTCGGCGAGGTGAGGTGCTCAACTTTTAATAAGAAGTCTGGGTCTGGGCGTGGGGTTGTTGAGTTATCCGCAAAGCCGGGCATTTGCTCAAACATAGTTGCCTCACAATTTGCCTCTGAACGAATCTGTAATTTGAGTCGAGCGAAATCTGGGTCTTGCTTAATTAAATTAAAAGGGGCAGAAAATCCCATGTCATCAGATATAATCGACTGCAAGGCATTATTACGAATCAAACCAGTATCGATTGGATTGCCGTCCAAAGATGTGTACTGCACCGCCAATACTGACAGCTTAGCATCATCCCGGCCTTGGCTCTCGAAAGAGAAGTTTAACTTTGCTCCCTCGCGCAAGCGATTGGTATCACGCTTAATTTCATCTGAGAATTCGCTTGCAACAGCGACTGCAATCTTATCAGTAGCGAATTTAACGGTAAATCCATATTCTTTACCAGAATCATCCTGCGGATAAAAATCTGCATTCGATTGAAAACCAACTTCACTACCCCGATCAAAAATGAAATAAGGACCATCTTTTGCGATCAGTGTCACCGCAGTTTGTTTTGGCGAAAAACTCTTAGCAGCCAAGCCAACTAAACGATCTACAACCAATTTACCATCTTGCAAAATAGCATCTTTGAGTATTCTGGCTTTTTCTTCTACAATTTCTTGGGTATTATTTTTGTATAAATCTTTTTTGGGGGCGACATACTGTGTATAGATCGTTTCGCTTTTAGAGAAAATAGTTGCTGCGCCATTTAGCTTAGTAAAACGCACGGTATAAGTGACCGGAACTAAAATCTCACTTAATGCCCCGTAATCAATCATATAAGCCGATAAACGGCTGATCCCTATAGAAATTGCAAAGGTATCCTTATACCCAACTCGAAATTGCGGTGAACATTCAGCAGTCTCCTTTGGTTCAAATGCATATTTACCTTGTTTGCCAGCTGAGACAATTTGATTTGGTCCAATCACTGAAGTTGGGAATGATTTTTTAACGTTCTCGTTAAATTGCAGTATGAGCGCTCGTTGCGCAGCCCCATCATAAAAAAGGTCTGCGTATTTCTCATTAATCATGCCTCCATACTTTGGCAAGTTGCTCGCATCCGCTATACCAGTCTTTACCGACTGACTAATACCCGTAATCCCCTGTAAGGGTGCTACGTAATATTGAAATTCTGCTGCAGTTGCGATACTAGAACATAGAGCAAATCCCAAAATCAGTGACTTATTCATATGCTACTTTTATAGATCTTTAGGACATGAACTTTTACCTTCTAAACCAATACAAACTTTATTTTTCCAATTAGCCCTCTCTACAAAGTCTGCATTATTCCACTTAGGATCAACTTTCTCTAAAGCGGTCAAAACATTTCCTAACGTATCAGATAAAGATGCGCCAACTTGAATATTCATATACATATAATTATCTTCAGACTTCGCACTGCTTGCATTAAGCCCTGGGACTGACGTTATAAATTTCTCAAACTTCTGCCTGTCTTGTCGGCCTAAATCATTTTTACTATACACATATAGGGTATACACTGAGCCACGCGAATTTTTAGCATTTAACTCTTTGTTAGCAGTCTCACCCAATACCTTTGCGAGTGATGTAGCTAGTGAAATAGCCAAGGCTGCACGGCAATCCTGATCACCGTTACCAACCGCAGACGCTCTCATTGAGTCTTCAAAAAATATTCGATTACCATCAATAAATCGGCCCTGAACATCTAACGTACCATTACACTGAGTTCCAGTTGGGGTGGTTCCAACAATAGTGTATTTAGCAGTTCCTGTAGCCCATACGTCTGCTTTTAAATCTTTCTCAACGATTTTCCTCAAAAAATCGTTCACTCTTCCATTGTTGTTAATTTCCCAATATGGCAATGTACGACCACCTTCAGAGCGCAAGTCTTGTTCAGCGACTAACTCTAATCCATTTTTCTTGAATTCCCCACTTAACCGCGATGTTAAAACTCGGTCTCCTCCTCCTAATTGTTGCGCATTATTAAATTCAGGCATTTTTGTTTCAACAGTCAGATTTACTTTATCTGTACGTTGTTGAATATTGTTTTGTTCTGAACTAGATGCAGAGGCAGAGGCAGAACTTGAGGCGCTAACTGACTTATCTGCAAATGCTTTTTGCGAAGATGATGCAGCTGCGAATTGAGAAGACTGAGCACCTGCGACTTGGGTTGAAGAAGCACCAGCATATTGTCGCTGAGAAGCAGCAGCGGCAGAACCATTGTATCCTTGAGTAGCGGCTGCTGAACTGCTACTGCCAGCGACTGCAGTTTTCTGACTACCGGCAAACGCAGAAGAGGACTTGCTGGCAACGGCTGCCGAATCTTTTGAGGCATAAGCAACATCGGACTTACTGTAGTTAGAGTCGCTTTGAGACTGGCTTTCTGAAGCTTTTGAACTGGTATCAGAAAATGTGCTTTTATCGTGAGAATATGTTGTTTTTGTTTGGGTAGCTGTAGCAGAATCAAGATTAGTAGCAACACCAATAAATTCATCAATTGATACTAATATTTTTGCACTCTGAGTCGCAATATCTCCAGCGCCTATGCCTTTATTCTTTAAATACTCATTAAGACGAGCAGAGGCGACTGTTAAGCGTGCACGGCCACTTAAAAAATCACCATCTGCCGGATCAATTTCCACTTGAATTGAATCAATCAGTAATTCAACTAACTCTGGCAATTTTGCTTCCACTTGTGGCGTCATTTTTATCGAAAACGTAGCCTCTAGAACATTTTTCACCGCACGAATCTGCAAGTCCTCTCTTAGTTTCTGACTGATTGCTGTCGGCTTCGCACCTTTAGTAATTTGAATTTTTGATTGTGCTGTAGCCGTTAATTGCTGCGCTTGCAAATTTCCACATAGGCCTAGCAAAATAAACGATGCCGCGCATAAACTATTTACGATTTTTTGATGACTTACCATAATAATCTCCAAGTACTTGTTATGTTTAGGGTGCAATCTTGACAGAGACACCACCTGCACTTGCTTCAATACCATTACCATCAATTTTTACTGCGGTTGTCGGCTCTCTTTTAACAGGCGCCTGCACACTGTGTGTTTGTGATGTCTGTTGATGCCCGCTATGTCCTGCCACTAGGGACACAAAACGCATCTCTGTTCGAATTGTCTCGAATGCCGGTTCGAACATGGCTTGCTGTGGATTGATGCTCTGCAATTTAATGGCTACTTCTAGGTAAGTTATGGCTGAATCGACATCGCCTAATTTTGCACAGGCTTTTGCAACAATTAATGCAAAATCGCCTTGATTTGGACCTACTTTTTTAGCGAATGGCTCGCCTTGCGCCTTCACATCCCCATAATTTCCACTTGAGTATTTTGCGGTCACCTCACCCAATACTTGTTCGGGTGATTTAGCGCCAAATAAACTACCTAGCTTGTCTTCACAACCGCTCAATAACAGAATTGAAGCGACGAAAATCATCATGAGTATATTTTTATTACGCATCATTCTTAAACTCTCTCTAATTGTTATGTTATATATTAATCTTATTCTTACTTCTTTAATTATATTATTTTGTATCTATCAATTGGCTTACTATTAATATAATATGGAATATATTTATATTTTTTATTTTATTTTATGTAATATTTTTGTATTTAATTTTTAATTTAAAATAATGCTTTTTGTCCTTGATGTAATAGTTTTGTCATATAATTTATAACTCATTCCTAAATAAGACGAATCAAATGCTGATCATTATTTAATATTCAGCTTTTAACTGATCGGACTTTTATTGATACTAAGCCCTCAGCATTGTTGCTTTTTTTCTGGCATTCGCTCCCTACCACATTGGCTTTCATGTCTTGTTTTTTTATGTGTTTATTCGATATGTAACGTAAGCGTGCTTTTTGGAGCGCCTGAAAATACATCTGCCGCAAGCCCCGACACTAGCCTTTTCAATGATGGGGTAAAATCAAACGACCCCGTTCTAAGTAGTGACTCAATCTTGAGCGCTCCTACACCGCCGATCTCAAATATTAGCGCTGAGGCGTTAGTCCAGGCAGCAAAACGTTTCATCGGAATTCCCTACCGATGGGGCGGCAATTCTCCAAAATCCGGGTTTGATTGCAGTGGATTCGTGCAATTTGTAGTCAGTGATACTTTCAAAATGCGATTGCCGCGATCGTCTTTTTTTATGATTCATTATGGCAGTCCTGTTGCACTGGATGCACTAAAACCAGGCGATCTAGTTTTCTTTAACACCCGACGGCAAGCCTATTCTCACGTCGGCATTTATGTTGGCGACTCTAAATTTATACATTCCCCGCATCGCGGTACTGTTGTGCGCATCGATAGCATGCTCGATCAGTATTACACTAAACGATTTGATGGTGGCAGGCGCTTAAGTAGTTTAGAACGAACCTAGTTCAACATGTGTATTAAACACTTGGCACTTTTGAATCCATTGATTTTTTTAATATTGATCTTGTTTATTACAGGAAGCTTTCAAGCCCGAGGCCAAGCATCGTCTGTAGAGAAACTATCTGCTGCAGTTCAACTGCCTCGCTTTCAAAATTGCAACAGTCGATACATTGATACTGCTCCTAATGACATTCGGATCACTGCTACTGGTGATTTGGTGTTCTCTGAATTTGAGAATATTAATCGCTCAGCTTTTACCGACTTCATGCCCTTTTTAAAGCAAGCTGATTTAGTATTAGGGAATCTGGAGGGGGCGATTACAGAATACAATCAACCGCGCAAGCCTTATGTTCCAGGAAAATCCTATAGCTTTCGCTTTCCACCCAGTACCGCTAATTTACTCAAGCAAGCTAATTTCCATGTTATTTCAATTGCCAATAATCATGTGCATGACTTTGGGCCTATTGGTTTTAGTGATACGCAGCGTTATTTAAGCCAAGTCGGTATTGAAACAACGGGGCTCAAGAGTAGTTATATCATTCGTACTGTTAAAGGTAAGCGAATTGCCGTAATTAGCCTAGCCTATTACCCAGTATTTAATAATGTATTAGAGATTGATGAGGCTGCAAATCTAGTCAAAGAAGTTCGCGCTAAAAGTGATATTGTCGTTCTCTACTACCAAATGGGCGCTGAAGGCGATAGCGCTATTAAGATTAGTGCCGAAAATGAAATATTTTTAGGTGAAAACCGTGGAAATCCACGGCAATTTGCTAAGGCCATGGTAAACGCTGGTGCACATGCTTTAATCGGTCATGGCCCACATGTATTGCGTGCAGCCGAATGTATTGATGGCACCCCGATTTTACATTCTATTGGTAATTTCATTGGCGCCGGCGGACTCAATGCTAGACAATTTGCCAGCGTCTCCGTATTGCCTGAAATTTTATTTGATTCTAATGCTAAATTTAAAGCATTACGACTAATTCCTGCTACATTTACACTAAACAAATTTCCTATACACGACCCTAGCGACAAGGCGATTCATTTAATCAATTTTTTAAATCAGCATGCACAAAAAACTTTCTCAGATATACAACCAATATATTTTCAAGGCGATCAAACAAAAATAGAAAGCTTTGAACATTGGTTAAATCAAAATCTTACGAATCAAATTAAAAGCAAATAACAGACCTTGTATCGTCCACTAAGAACATAACCTAATTTCTTAATGAATGAATATTTGATTTGCTTGATCAAACAAATCTAACCTCATCACCTCAATGTCTATTCTTCTAAAAAACACATAAACCTACCCAAATTATTTCAAAATATAAGTATTTTTCTTAACACAAAACAGTGTAATAATTTTTGTCCAGGCCCTAATCAAATTGTTGAATATAACTTAGCAAACGATCTGGATAGGACATGAATGCTATATATAAAACACGGACAATAATTTTACATTTGCTAATATTTTTTAGTTTGTTGCACTACCTTCAACATACGCTCGAACGGTCAATCAACACCACGTATTTTTAAGTTGCGCACTTACACTGCGCACGTAGCACGCCGCACTCCTGAATGGATGACTTCAAAAACTACATCTGAACTCAAAACGCCCACCACTTTTTTATCGGCTCGACAATTGAACTGTATATGTATTTACCACAACTTTTTTCCGAACCTCATATCGAGCATCTTTAATCCAACTCTAACCCTCCTATGAAAATCATAGGAGGGTTTATGAGAAATTACTATTCATCCGTAGAGAATCGATAAAATAATACGATATTCAACCAGCACTGTATCGCCTATTGAACCTTAATACCTCTATCTAACACCACCTTTGTCCAGCGATCATATTCCCGACGGATACGTTCATTAAATTTTTGTGGCGTCCCGCCCGTAGCAACCATACCCTGGGACTCTAAATTGGCTTTCATATCTGGCTCTTGAAGTATTTTATTAATTGCGTTATTAAGTGTCTCTACGACTGCTGAGGGTGTATTCCTGGGAGCCATTGCACCAAACCAGAGTTCAACTTCATAACCGGGCAAAGTCTCGGCAACTGTTGGTATGTTGGGCAATGAATACCAACGTTTAGCAGTAGTAACCGCCAAACCTCGTAACCGACCGCTGCCAATATGCGGGACTACAGGCAGTAAACTTCCAACAATGATAGGCGCCTGGCCTGACAATAGATCAGTCATTGCAGCCCCTGTGCTCTTGTAGGGAACATGAACCATTTTGGTATTTGTCATGCTCAGTATAAGCTCAGTCGCCATATGGGTTAATCCACCAATCCCACTAGACCCATAAGTTAAGGCATCTGGTTTCTGTCGTGCAAGTGCAATAAGTTCTTTTGTCGTTTTAGCTGGAATCGAAGGATGTACTGTCAATACAAATGGCGTTATTCCAAATTCTGCAACACCAGGTATTGCGTTGATCGGATCAAATGCAGGTTTATTGGTCGCAGCAGAAGCAGAAAAACTTCCAGACATCATCATAATGGTATACCCATCTGGAGGCGACTTTGCAACCACTTCCATACCAATAACACCACCGGCACCAGCGCGATTATCCGCTATAAACTGCTGTTTAAAATGCTCTGTTAGTTTAGCTGAAAATTGACGCGCAGTAATATCGCTACCCCCCCCAGGAGCAAAGGGGATAATGACACGAACTGGCTTACTGGGATAATTCTGAGCAATTGCAAGTGCTGGAGCCATTAAACACAGCATTAAATATTGAATCCATACCCAATTTAGTTTTTTCATAAGCTTCCTCTTTTAAGATCATTGTAATAACAATTCTTGCAGCTTAGTTTTAACACTTAACCATTCACTATTTATAATACTATAAACATAAGTATCACGATATAAACCCTGAGCCCCCGGATGCCGATGCATTTGATGTTGTCTTAATACCCCATCTAATTTTGCACCTAAACGCTCAATCGCTCTCTGACTGATGAGATTAGCCCGATGTGTACGAAATTCAACAGCAATACATTTTAAGGTTTCAAATGCATGGGCTAGCAATAGAAATTTACTCTCCGTATTGATTCGTGTTTTTTGAGCGCTTTTGCTGTACCAAGTAGATCCAATCTCAACACGATTATTTTCCTGATCAATATTCATGTAAGTTGTCATCCCTACAATTTTATTTTGTATCTGATCTATCACTACAAAGGGCAACATTTTACCTTGCGCCTGCAAGGCTAATCTACGATCTATTTCAAGACTCATATCTTCCGGTTTTGGAATAAATGTATACCATAGCTCCCACAAGGAACCATCAATCACTGCCTCCATCAAGGACTGATTATGATTTTTACATAATGGCTCTAATCGTACGTATTCTCCGCTTAAAACAATATTTTTTATCGGGCTATCGATCATAGCTTTATATATTTCGACTATTTTATATTGACAACAAGGCCTTGGTTTCTATAGCTTCATGACCTAAGCGCTTCTTACCCTCTAATTCTGTAATTTCTAACAACACTATGGCTCCGCAAACTTCTGCACCAGCTTTTCGTATTAATTGTGCTGCTGCAAGCAATGTCCCGCCTGTAGCCAGTACATCATCTACTAATAATACCCTAGCATTTTTAGGTACTATATGTTGCTGAATCTCTAGGCTATCTGACCCATATTCCAAACCATATGTTTGCTTATGCGTAGCCATCGGCAACTTATTCGGTTTTCTAGCTAGAATTAATCCGCTATTGCTGAATTGAGTTAGCGCCGATGCAAATATAAATCCTCTAGACTCAATCCCAAGCAAATAATCATATTGACAAAACAAACTTAACTCATACAATTGCCGCATTGCATGTTTTAATGCTCTATGGTCTGCTAGCAGGGGAGAGATATCTTTAAACATAATCCCTGGCTTTGGAAAATCTGGTACTGTTGGTAAGTAGTCTATTAAATTCATTATCTGCCCATGAAATCAAAAACAATTATCATTGTTGCCCTAGAGAACGAACTACATTCTAATGCGATCCCCGCTCAAATGCCTATTGTTTATTCTGGCATAGGTAAATTAAACGCTGCAATGGCTACCTTCCAAGCAATAAATACCTACCAACCTACACATATCATCAACTTTGGCACTGTTGGCAAGATTAATTTAGCATTACATGGTTTGATTGATGTTCGTAAAGTTATTCAGCGCGATATGCTGGTTGAGCCCTTCGCTCCCCGAGGTGATGTACCCTTTTCTAATCAACCCAATGCGTATTTCTCAAACTCAGGCACTTATACATGCGGCACTGGAGATAGCTTTGTTCAAAACAACGATCCTTGGCTTGCTCAACAGGGGGTTGATATTGTTGACATGGAATTATTTGCCATTGCCAAGGTTGCTTGTGCATTTAATATTTCTTGGAGTGCTTATAAATTTATTTCTGACGAAGCTAATGCCAACTCTGTCAACGACTGGCAATCTCAAATTAATTTGGGACAAACTCAATTTCTGGAGAAGTTAAAAAGCATCATCTAATAGTTCATTATGTATTCATGATGTGTTTATTGCCCTTTACCAGTTCACTTGCATAACCTAATTACTGTTCATTTCTCAAGGGCAACAAATGGAAGCTTTTTTATTATCTGCAGGCATTGTCGCCATTGCTGAAATTGGTGATAAAACCCAATTACTTGCATTTATATTAGCGGCACGTTTTAAAAAACCAGTGCCAATTATTCTTGGCATCTTGATTGCAACCTTGTTTAATCACGGCATTGCAGGTGCTTTAGGCACGTGGATTACCACCATCATTTCGCCAGAAAAACTGCGCTGGTTATTAACTATTTCTTTTTTTGCGATGGCATTGTGGACACTAGTGCCAGATAAAATCGAAGAAGAAGAAACGCTCATGGCAAATCACTTTGGTGTTTTTGGAGCAACCTTAATCACTTTCTTTTTAGCTGAAATGGGCGATAAGACACAAATAGCGACTGTAGCCTTATCCGCGCATTATGCAATGCCAATCATTGTGGTTTTAGGAACTACCCTTGGAATGTTAATTGCTGATGTGCCCGCCGTTTTTATTGGCAATCAATTTGCAAATAAAATTCCCATGCAATTAGTACGCATTTCTGCAGCCCTTATTTTTGCTACACTCGGTGTTTTATCACTTTTAAAAATAGACCAAATGCTTTAATCTTCATACATCACTTTAGGATATTGACTATGATTGAATTTATTCTTGATCCCAATACCATTATTGCCTTTTTCACACTCGCTGCTCTAGAAATTGTACTCGGCATTGATAATATTATCTTTATTAGTGTATTGGCTAACCGCCTGCCCCATGATATTCGCGACTCCGTACGTCAGTTTGGCTTAGTGTTTGCTTTAGTCACTAGGATATTATTATTACTCAGCCTGTCTTGGGTAATGGGGCTCACAGAAACCTTGTTCACGCTTTTACAGCAAGATATTAGCGGGCGCGATCTCATTCTCTTAGTTGGCGGCCTCTTCTTACTTTGGAAGTCTAGCAATGAAATTTATCTCGAAGTCGAAGCACAAGAAAATACTGAAAACGAGAGCTCTGCAGCGCCACTGCAAGGCACAAAACGTAAGCTAATGTTAGCTGCGGTTGTTCAAATTGGCATACTCGATATTGTGTTCTCACTGGACAGTGTAATTACTGCGGTAGGTTTAGTCGATGAAATTTCAATTATGGTCGCTGCCGTTTTATTATCCGTAATCGTGATGCTTTATTTCGCCAAGTCTATTGGAGAATTTATTCATCGCCACCCCTCAATAAAAGTGCTTGCCCTGTCTTTTTTGACGATAGTCGGAGTTGTATTAATTGCTGAAGGTCTTGATGTGCATATTCCTAAAGGCTATGTCTATTTTGCAATGGCTTTTTCGCTGATTGTCGAATTCCTTAATATTCGAGCCCGAAATAAAAAACCCAGCTAGTTTATATTCGTAATATTTTTTTATTAAAAAGGCAATTAATATGCGGCATTTGCCTTTTTATTTTGATAGCGATAAGAGATGCTTCACCTTAAGTTCGCTTAGACTAGAGATCGTAGTACTTAAATCTCGTAGTACGCCATCTTGCAAACTATATATACACCCATGAACAGATAACCCCTGCCCCGCCTCCCAAGCATCCTGAACCATTGAAGTTTGGCAAATATTAACCACCTGCTCTAATACATTTAGTTCACATAATCTATTGAGTCGTATACCATCCTCGGCGATTGCAGAAAGCTCCTTGTGATGCTTATCATGTACATCCTTTACGTGCCTTATCCAGTTATCTGCAATACCTATTTTCAAATTATTCAACGCAGCATTTACGCCTGAGCAACCATAATGCCCTACAACAATAATATGTTTAACCTTAAGCTGATCAATCGCAAATTGAATGACTGACAAAGCATTAAAATCGGTATGCGCAACTATATTTGCAATATTGCGATGTACAAACACTTCACCAGGGTTTAGCCCTACAATCTGATTGGCAGGCACTCTGGAATCGGAGCAGCCAATCCAAAGATATTCTGGATTTTGCTGATCCACTAATCTTAAAAAGTAGTCTGGATCTTTATCGACTACCTTTTTCACCCATTCTTTATTCTGTGCAAATAAACGCAATAAACCTGTTTCTTTTGTACTCATTTCCATCTGATTAACATCCCATTCTTGAGTATCTTTAATTTAAGGCACACACTACTTAACAGCGTGAGTCATGGTATTTTTCTATTTACTTATAGATCTATCCATCTATCTTAAAAATCGGCTTTCTATATCTCGCATATGACGGTCACCCTGCAGATCAATAATCTCATTGACTGTTGGCAGCGCCTGATCCACTTCTTCAATTCCACCATGCTTACGTATGGATGCAAATATTTGGCGCATACCCCATACTGCACCTCTGATCGCATGGTTTCCATATATCACTAGACCAACTTTCTCAGTTTTGGCAATGGCCGTTTCATTGAGTTGTGGATACGCTGTTGGGACTAATACTAACGGTGCCTTTCCAGGCCATGCATTGATAAATGCAACGATCTCATTAGGCGTTTTAGATTTAGAGTGGATCAAAATGGCATCTGCGCCAGCTTCCTCATAAGCTAAACCACGCTTGATTGCCTCGTCCAAACCTAAACCTGCTATTAGTGCCTCTACACGTGCAATTACCAGAAAATCTTTGCTATTTCTTGCATCGATTGCAGCGTTAATTTTACCTTGAAATTCATCAATTCTAAGTAAATCTTGACGCGCATTGTCTCTTAAACTGGTGTCTTTGGGAAAACTTTTATCTTCCATGACCACTGCAGACACGCCAGCTGCTTCATATTGGGGCACAACATAATGCACATTAACTGCATTTCCAAAACCAGTATCGATATCAGCAATTAACGGAATACTAATAACAGTTGCAATTGCACGCATCATTTCTAAATGAACGCTCATTGGTAACACACTAGCATCTGGTACAGCGAAGCTCGCGGAAAGTTCAAAACCACTGCCCCATATTGCATCAAATCCAGCCTGTTCTGCTAGCTTAGCTGAAAGTGGGTTATGCGCAGACATCACCTTCAGCAATTTGCTTTGTTGTTGTATTACTATTTTTTTATTTATTTTCATATTTTTTGCTTTGTGTAGGTACTCATCACGACTAACCTTATTAGATATTAGAACTCATCCATGGCTAAGCGCCCTTATTTTCCTTCTGAATCTCTAAGATTTCTTTTAATATCTTATGATTTTCTATGAATATCGCAAATATTCCACATAGCATTGAACAAACAATGACTCCTATTACAATGATAGCTACGCCTTGCATAACATTACCACGACTCAATTGATACAGGCCAAACAGTACAATCGATAGAATCAAGATCCAAGAAATGATGTTATTTACAATAATAAAAATTTTAGCGAATAGCGAATTCATCTGATACTCCCGATTAATTAAGATTATTACACTGCATTGGAAATTTAGATCTATAGTAGTGCCTTACCATTAAAAGATTTAATATTTAAGGATTAACATGCCCTGGATAATATTTAAATTTGTAATCACCTCTGGGCTCATTGTGATGATTTCAGAAATTGCAAAGCGTAACGACAAATTAGGAGGGTTAATCTCAGCCCTACCTCTAATCACCTTAATCACGCTATTTTGGTTGTATATAGAAGATCAACCCATGTCCAAGATTTCAAATCATGCCTACTACACATTTTGGTATGTTATTCCTACTCTGCCAATGTTCCTGATTTTGCCGTTTCTATTATCTAAATATGGCTTCTGGTTTTCTATATCAATTAGTATGTTAGTGACGATTGCTTGCTTCGCAATAACTGCTCACGTCTTAAAGTATTTTGGGATTTTTATAGCTTAAAATGAGTAGTTTTTTACACTTCTAATGATATTTACTTTTATGAAGACTTACGCCACCCCTGAGATGACGACACAAATAGCTGATCTGCGTCTACAGGACCATCAGACCCTACGGGATAATAGGCTAGTGGTGCTGCGCTCTCGGTCCAGTAGTTTAGCAAAGGCTGTACGATCTCCCAACCTGCAATGACACTGTCTGAACGCTGAAACAATGTAGCATCCCCAATCATACAGTCGTACACCAATGTTTCATAACCTGTACTGGGTGCATTTTGAAAATAATCTTTGTAGTGAAAATCCATATGCACTTGTCCAATTTCAACTTTAGGGCCAGGTATTTTTGCGCCGAAGGTTAAGCTAGCGCCTTCTTCTGGTTGAAGTTTAATGACTAACATATTTGGGTTTAGTGTAGAAACATTAGTATTTTTAAATATCGATAGCGGAGGCGTTTTAAATTGAATAGCAATCTCACTATATCTTTGCTTCAGCCCCTTACCTGTTCTTAAATAGAACGGTACGCCAGCCCAACGCCAATTATCTATACATAACTTCATCGCTACATAGGTTTCGGTTTTACTCTCTGCTGATACGCCCTCTTCAGATTTATATCCTTTAAAATCAACACCATCTCGTTGCCCTACTGTATATTGCGCTCGGATGGAATCAGTCACAGGATTGATGCGATGCACTGAATTTAATACTTTTGTTTTTTCATTTCTTATTAAATCAGCAGTAAACGAGGGGGGCGGTTCCATTGCGGTGAGTGCTAATAACTGAAATATATGATTGGGCACCATATCTCTGAGTGCTCCAGTTGCCTCATAAAAGTTTGCTCGTTTCTCTACTCCTACTGTTTCTGATACAGTGATCTGAACATGATCAATGTGGTCTCTATTCCATAATGGTTCAAATATTGCATTCGAAAACCGCATCATCATGATATTTTGTACCGTTTCCTTGCCTAGGAAATGGTCCATTCTATAGATTTGCTTTTCTTGTAAGTTTCTACGTAATTGCTGATTTAATTCTTTTGCGGATTCAACATTATGGCCAAAAGGCTTTTCCACAATGACTCTACGCCAATATCCTGCCTCCTCTTTTAATAAGTCAGCCCTGCCCAACTCATCGACAATTGTCCCAAAAAATCGTGCGCCTACTGCTAAATAAAATAGTGTGTTGGATAATATTTGGTGATTTAAACTTTGCGTTTTTAAAGTCTTGTCTAACTGTTTATAAAATTGCGGATCACTAAAATCACCTTTTAAATAGTAAATTGATTTTAATAACTGATCTAGTTTTTTTTGATCTAATTTCTGCGAGTAATGTTTATCGTTTGCAAAAGTAGTAATTGCTTCTTTAATATGTAATCGATAGCTCTCGTCTGTTAGCTCTAGTCGATCAACAGCTATTAACACAAATTTTTCGGGCAATAGATCAATTCTCGCTAAATTGTATATTGCTGGCATCAGCAGTCGCTTGGTAAGATCCCCACCACCACCAAATATAACCATTGCACATGAAGGCGCTTGCGCGCCATGCGGAATGACTTCATGTTCAATTTCTTGATGCATTTTTATTTTTCCTTTTTAGATTCTTGATGACCACCAAATTGCTTACGCATTGCGGATAACAATTTTTCTGCAAACGTATGGTCTTGGCGCGAACGAAACCTTGTATAAAGTGCAGCCGATAACACATCCGTTGGAACAGCTTCCTCTATCGCTGCCATAATTGTCCAACGTCCTTCACCAGAGTCATCAACATGGCCTGTAAATGCTTTTAATTGTGGATCCTCAGCCAGTGCGATTGCACTGAGGTCAAGCAACCAAGAGGATACAACGCTCCCTCTTCTCCATAGCTCAGTAATATCGGCGAGATTTAAATCGTACCTTCTTTCGCTAGGAATAATATCTTGTGATACCCCTTTTAATATATCTAGCCCCTCTGCATAGGCCTGCATCAACCCATATTCAATACCGTTATGTACCATTTTTACAAAGTGCCCTGAGCCTGCAGGTCCCGTATATAAATAGCCCTGCTCTGCAGTCGACTGATTCGGATCACGGCCTTTTGTGAGTTCTATCGATCCAATGCCAGGTGCTAGACTTTTAAATATGGGCTCCAAATAATCAAATGCGTGCTTATCCCCACCAATCATCATGCAATATCCGCGCTCTAACCCCCAAACGCCGCCACTAGTGCCCACGTCAATATATCTTATGCCTTTGGGTGCTAATTCTTGAGATCTCCTGACATCATCTTTATAGTTTGAATTTCCACCGTCTATGATGATATCTCCCGGTTCTAGAATCTTCCCTAATTCGTTAATGGTTGATTCTGTAATTTCCCCAGCAGGCAACATCACCCAAACCGCTCTTGGTTTCTGTAGCTGATTAATTAAATTAATTAAGTCTTTAGATGCCACCGCACCTTCCGTTGCTAGGCTATTGACTGCATTTTCGTTGGCGTCAAACACCACACATTGGTGATGGTTTAACATTAAGCGCCTAACAATATTGCCACCCATTCGCCCCAGACCTATCATTCCTAATTGCATGTTAATTCCTTTTAATTAATGGTTATTCAGAAAAATAATTGACTGGTAATCCAGGCACATCTACATCAGTCATAAATATGCAACCTGAAAGCGGCGCACTCAGTAGTTCAGTAGCTGTTAATCCTTTAGATGCTGTTGTAATGAACAGGCGCCTACCATCAACGCCACCCAAGCAAGTCATTGTTGGATTTTTAACAGGCAGCTTGATTTCCTCTAGTACGGTCGCATCAGATGCTAATCGCAAGACGCGTCCTCCCTCATACATTGCAACCCAATAACAGCCTTCTTGGTCTACGCATGCACCATCTGGCCTACCACCATATATGCGCACTTCACCTTTGGCCGGGAACTGCTTGAAGATTCGTCTATTATTTATATGACCAGACTCTACATCAAAATCAAAGACATCAATTCTATGCTCCGGCGTATTTGACCAATACATTTTTAAATGATCAGGACTAAAGGCGAGCCCATTAGCTGTCATATTATTCTGAGCTATTTTGTTAATCGTATAAGTGCCTGTATTTTGTTGAAAGCAATATAGGCTCGCTAGATTGCTTGTTTTGGGTTCAAAAACCGTACCTGTCCATAAGCGACCCCGAGCATCACATTTGCCGTCATTAAATCTCTCTATATCGGATTGATAAGGAGCATCCTTTACTTTTTTTAATAATTTACTTTGTCCACTATACATATAAATACCATCACGCATCGCAATCAGCATATCACCCGATATCAATGGTGCAATACATCCAGGCTCTTCTGGCAAATCTAGTGATTGTAATTTTAAATTACTGATCTCAATGGTATATAACTTGCGATCTTCAATATCAATCCAATTCAGACTATTGAGCTTGGGATTCCAAAATGGCGACTCGCCCAACTTGAATTTTTGTGGTATGAGTGTCGTACTAATTGTTCTTGTTCTCATATAATTAATCTAACAACTCTATGACTAACGACCCTACGAATTTTTTCTGCGGATCGAGTGGCACTGATTTCCTAACACATACAGGCTCTATACAAATAAACTCCAACCAATCAACAGCATTTAAATCCTTAAATTGCTTACACCCTTGTTGACCAGGATTCCAAATCATCCATTCTGTAAATCCTTGGCTGCTGATTTTTAATGTCTTATCGCCTGCGTTCAAGAGCAAAGGGACTGGCGAGTCAAATAAAACTTCAAATAATTCATTAGTAAATCTAAGCTCATTGGTATTCATCTGAACGACTTCTTTATCGTGTCTTATGCCTTGAGTGTTCTGTAACCCCGAAATCGTAGTCCCCATTAAGTTTGAGATTTTAAAATAAGGATGCAACCCTCCACTCCAACTAAAAGATTCAACACCGGTATTAGTAATTGTCAGTTTAATATGAACTATTTTTTCTTCACTCTCTACCAATAATTCAATATTTGAGTTATGGGGCCATCTTGGATAGGTTTGCGGATTAATTTTCAATTTATAATGTATAGATTTATGTTGATGATCTAGATTCCCAGACTGCAGTTGCCAATTTAAATCTCTAACAAATCCATGCTTTCGTAAATTTCCCCACTCTGCAAACTGAGGAAATAGAATTGGGATGCCACCTCTTTTTGGTAAATCTGAAGCTGTAGACAGCTCGCTTAAAAATAATAAATCATTGACTTGTAAAATTTGGGCGCCAAAGCATTGATGACTAATCATATTATCTCTATAAATTGAAATATTAATCTTTTACTCTTCACTTAATAGTGATCATTAATGCTTTTATTTATTACTTCCAAACTAAAATATAATCTATTTTTAAATTTTAATGTAATTTTTTGTTAAAAATTAACTTTATATTTCTTCATGCACTTATTTATATTAACTCTACTATTGTCATTTAGTGTTTTGGGGTTTTCTGAAGAGCTTGCACATCAATTAAAATCTGTTACTGCAATGAATGAAACTCTTCATTTTTATGAGCCATTTAGTGTTGTTAATGACTATAGTTTAAGAGAATTACAATTTTCATCTGTTGCAAGCGCTTTAACATTTCAGCATCGACCCTCAGACTTGGGCGCAAATCTACCCTCTAATGACTTTTCTAATGTACATGTCATTGGTCAAAAAAATCACGGGCCCATACAGTTTTATATCCAAGCTGGAACTTATGCTATGCCTACCTTGGGCGCAAATTTTGAGCGTTCCATTAAAAATACTCGAAATACCTATGGGTTTGTTCCCCATGCCTATATTTCTATCGTCCCCGATTCGCATTGGAACATTTCATTGGGTAAATTACTATCTATGCCAGGATATGAAAATCCTTTTACATTCCAAAATCAAAATATTCAACGTGGAATACTTGAAAATCAAAATAATACTATCTGTCGCGGCGCACAAATCAACTATTCCAATGCCAATAGCAGTGCTTTCTTTACTGTAAATGATGGGTTTTCATCTGGAGACTACACCTGGATTGGCGCAGGTGGATCTTACAAGTTCAATGACTTTCATTCGACTAATATTATGCTTGGTGGCGCTATCAAGACTTCATCAGTAGCTACTAGTTCCACACCCTTGTTACAGAACAACTCACAAATTTATAATGTAGTGCACGCTATTAAACTAGGTTCATGGTCTATAACGCCGTATATTCAATATACGGTCATTCCAAATAATGGGATCACTAATTTAGGTCAATCAGCATCTACTCTTGGATATGCTGGAATGATTAATTATCGCGTCAACTCCTTGGGCAACTCCAACTTCATTCCTAACGCCACTATTAACCTGCCATTACGCTTAGAGCGCATCAAAGCTAGTGATTACAATTACTCTCATACTCAATATTTAGTTTATGGTCCAAATAGTTCCGCATTTGCCCTGACATTCACGCCCACTTACCAATCAGGGTCATATTTTGCTAGGGGTGAGTTTTCTTGGGTCAAGGCCAGCCATTATCAAGAAGGTTTGGTTTTCAGCGCAAATGGCAATACTGCTAGGCAAACTAGAGTCCTATTTGAACTTGGAGTTCTTTATTAATTCATTATTTTATTGGGCTCAGATCAGGGCCAAGCGCTTCACGTTCATCAAATACGAAACATTCACCCTCCCAGTGCCTGCTGTCTGTCTCTTCAAAGTATTTTAATATCCCTCCATCTAGTTGGAGCACATTGTTTAAACCTACTTCGTGCATATATAAAGCAGCCTTCTCACAACGTATCCCCCCTGTACAATAACTAACAACCGTTTTATTTAATAACGATTCTCGGTGACTAATGACTGCTTCTGGAAACTGTGTAAATTTTTGAATATTCCACTGTGTTGCATTTTTAAACTTACCCACTTTCACTTCAAAATCATTGCGAGTATCTAACATAACCACGCTTCGTCCTTCATCATCGTGCCCGCAATCTAGCCATCTTTGCAGAGTCTTCGCATCGACACTAGGAGCTCTATGAGCGGCCGGGCGAATGGTTGGGTGATCCATACGTATAATTTCTTTTTTTAGTTTGACTTTGAAACGCTCAAAGGGGACCGTTTTCGACCAACTTTCTTTAGCATACAAATCTTGAAAGCCCGGCAATTTCCGAAGATTTTCTAACATTTCGCGGCAAGCTTGCTCCTCAGCAGCGAAGAATGCATTTAGGCCTTCTGGGGTCACTAAAATAGTACCTCTAACGCCCAGTTTCTTTCCTGCATCATAAATTAGGCCACGTGTTAATTCTAAATCTATGATTGGCGAAAAGCGATATGCTGCCAAATTCAAAATGGCTAATTTATTTTCATTGTTCATATTTTGTCATGATTACGTTCAAACAGGTAATCATGATATTTTAGTATAAATAAATTATAAGTTCTCAACTATTCATACTGACATATATTCTCTACAGTCATTTTAATAAATATTTGAATATGCTTTAAAAATTGTTTAATCAGTTTTATTCTTAGCCAGATTGACTATACTTAATACTAAAATTGCACCAATAATTTCTGCAGATATAAATTCAACAATATTTTCTGGAGATATACCAACAAAGGTATTGGTAAAGCTTCTTGCAACGGTTACTGCTGGATTGCTGAAAAAAGTTGACGACGTAAACCAATAACCCGCAGTCACTGTTAGTGCGACCAGCATCGGTATTTTTTCCTTTGCTGTTTTTAGTCCCATATAGACTACCCCTAATAGCACGGCCGTTGATATCAATTCGCTAACCCAAATACCAATCCCAGCTCTACTTTTTGTTGATTCTTGCATAATCGGATATCCAAACATCACGTGGGTTAACCATACTCCCATTATTGCACCCGTAAATTGACTAAACCAATACCCTAACATCTTCTTTAATTTTAGCTCACCCAATCTCCAAAACATTAAACTCACTACTGGGTTAAAATGCGCTCCAGACATTGGCCCCAGTAGCGTAATTAACACATATAAACCTGCGCCAGTTGCGATACTGTTACCTAAAAGTGCAACTGCTGCGTTACCAACACCTAAGGTATCCCCCATAATTCCTGAACCTGTGACTACTGCTAGTAACAGCGCTGTACCAATAAACTCTACAATAAATGCTTTCATGCTTTTTTGTGAACCTCTGATAAACGCATTGAATCTAATTTTTCTAATGGCATATTCGAAAGAATATCGATACGATGCTTTAATCCCATCATGACATCCCTAAATGCTTGCCTTTTATCGTCGTCTTTAACTTGCAATTGTGATGGATCAGGAAACCCCCAATGAGCTGTAGCCGGGTTACCAGGCCAATATGGACACTGTTCACCTGCAGCGTTATCACAAACAGTAACGATAAAGTCCATCTTGGGAGCATTAGGTAGTCCGTACTCATCCCATGACTTAGAGCGCAATTTATTCTCTGCATAACCCAATTCAATTGCAATTTCTCTAGCAAATGGATTCACAGTCGAACCTGGTGTAGAACCTGCTGAGTAACCAACAAAAAGCCCACTAGGGTGGGTAGACGCTATGGCTTCACCAAGTATTGATCGCGCTGAGTTATGAGTACATAGAAATAATATATTGTAGGTTTTCAATTTATTTTGCCTTTTGCTAATTTATCTGTGACACATGCTTTACCACCACAACAATTTTCTAATATAAATTCACTTAATTTTTTAACCAACGCAATGTTAGGGCGGTAGATCAAGTTCCTACTTTTCCGCTCAACCATTAATAACTCTGCTTGTACTAAGTCCTTTAAATGGAAACTTAGCGTTGCATTTGGTATGCCTAATTGTTCTATGATCTCGCTGGGCGTTAATCCAGTATGGCCACGCTGAACAATCAATCTGAAGACGTTCAATCTGGTTTCATGACCAAGCGCAATAAAAATCTGGATAGCCGCTATATTTTTCATATTTCCAATTATATGGAAATAAATATTGCAAAAATATGACAGTGGATCTTTATTGTATAACGAACTTCATACGCTGCATTAAATTTTTGGTAGTTTTTTAAAGTATGCATTCATTGGAATGCATACTTTATTCATTCGCTTGATATCAAAATCAATCAAATCTTTTACATTTTCATTACTTATGCAATTTAGAAACATTGAAAAACTCTCTTAAGCCTATACCAAATTCCTCAGAAACACCCCTTTTTGTGGGCCTGCTTATGAAGCGTATCATTAGACATTAAGCCCCTCTGCTGATTATGATTCTTACTATTTGCTAACTAATTTTTATTAAATTAATGCCCTTGTAATTTTTCGCGACTATTAATCTCTACCTTCATCGCGTCTAATATTGATTTATTAGGCTTAGTCCAATTACCACCTGAGTTATTAACCATATAATTAAGAGCTTCAGAAAAATCTTCCAAAGATAAATTCACTTTACCACCTTTAGGTGGCATCGCCCTGACACCTACATAACCATGTGCGGTAATAATGACTTGTCCTTCAGCGACTAATTTACCCCAAGCCAGCTTGTCACCAAATTTGGGCGCGCCTGCCAATCCTGCAGCATGACATACTGAACAGACTTCAGTATATGTCTGCTGACCATTTTTAATTTGACCGTAGGCTAATGTTGTATGCAGTAAAATCAGCCCGTATAAAATCACTTTCAAATTATAGTTTATTCCATTTTTAAACATAATTTCGACCTCATGCAATATCTCCTTTCATCTTATCAATTCGATAAAAATATTTTTTCGCAAAAGCAACGACCTGTGGATCAGTAGGATGGTCAGTTGTTTCTAATCCAATTATTTTTTGGGATAGTTGAGCATCGTGCCCAATTGCATGTTTCAACAATTCACTCTTCGCTGAACCGGGGCCTACAATTAGAATTTCATCTGCATCAACTACAGCAGCCATGACATTATGGAAATATTGATGATCATCAGGCGCTTTTCCGCTTCCTATTGCATTCGCTTTATGATGTAGATGTGGATGCTTTGATTGGCTCTTAATTAACGTACTCTTTGCATTATCGTAATGAAGCACATGCGCTTCTTTATGATCTATCCAAATTACAACATGATTTAGTCTCATAATAATCACTTTATTTTTAGTTTACACTTCGCAACTTTACTGCGGCTTGTAAAAATGTATTAATTACATCTACTACTCTTATTTTTATTTAATTCTCAATTTATACTTTTTCGCATAAATTTTAATCAATTCAATTCACGATGATGACTGCAGTGCGTGACCCATGCAATGCTCATTAGTTGTGACTTCGCCTTTCAATCGGCATGTGTTTTCCTAAACATTCTGGCAAAGTTACGCCTTTATCTTTTGCGCGCTTTTCAAGCTCTGCGTGATTAGCCACTATTAAATTTTGGCGCTCCTGGGGCGTTTTGGCATCACTCATCCTATCTATCATCTCGATTCTCTCTAATGGCGTCATTAGTTGACGTATTATTTTCATATTTGCATTATCAGAATTATCACCATAGCAATGCATGCCTTGCGCTTGATTATGACCTCGGACATTTTCTTGATGATCTGAATTCATTCGGTGGTGTTGAGCAAAACTGCTTGTCCCAATTAAGCATATCCCTAGCATCAATGCAGCACTGACATCATGTTTCAAATTTTTTTTCATTTTATATTTCCCTGTTATTTAATAAATAACAACTACACTGTTTATTTTTTACTGTAAGTATTTTTTCATTCCAATTAACATTTTGCATCATCACTGTTGCGGGATAGCTACTAGGACCTTCAGCCAAAATATCATCCGCTGTTTATAGTTGATATACACTTAAAATATCCTTACAGGATTCCGAAAGGACACCAGAAACTAAACCTAGCATTACACGTCACAACGATATCTACCAAAGTCAGTTTTTCGTCATAGTTATTGATTTGTCGTGACGTTATTATTGGCTAATTTTTAAAAATCACCTTTGATCTAGATCATATGAGCATCTATAACCCCCTGAGTTATAGATCACTTTTAACACTGAGAGTTCTAGAATGCTCGCTCTGTTACGAATCCCTTAAGATTTAATTATCGTTTTCGGTAAAGGGTGAGACTGAACTGACCTAATTTTTAGTACCACTCCAAAAGCGAGGATTTTTTGATAATCTATCTTTAAAGGAGTTAAAAATGCCCAAAGGTC
>Ga0114974_10000974_pt1 | contig 23008 bp, 20 predicted proteins | sample S_130206_EF_Meta_FD_87318 | JGI IMG/M metagenome (GOLD analysis project Ga0114974, IMG submission 87318) | Freshwater microbial communities from Lake Simoncouche, Canada to study carbon cycling - S_130206_EF_MetaG | ecosystem: Environmental > Aquatic > Freshwater > Lake | place: Lake... | reverse complement strand
GCCACCGCGAACAGCAGCACGACGATAGCGAGGCCGAAGAGGGCGAGGCGCTGGCGGAGGAAGCGCCGCCAGACCAGTTGCAGGCGGGAACTGGCTCCTTCTGGCCCGGCTGCGCCAGGGACGGTCGACGCGGTGTTCGCCATCAGACGCGAACCCGTGGGTCGAGCGCCGCGTAGGCGAGGTCTGAGAGGAAGCCGGCGATGAGCACCAGCACGCCGACGAAGAGCGTGACGCCGGCCACCGAGTTCACGTCGTTCTTGGTGACCGAGTTCACGAAGTACTCGCCCATGCCGTGCCAGCCGAACAGACGCTCGGTGAACGTCGCCCCCACGAAGAGCAGCGCGAACTCGTAGGCGAAGAAGGTGGCCATCGGGATCAGCGCCGTGCGCAGCCCGTGCTTGATGAGGGCGCGCGTCCGGCTCAGTCCCTTGGCGCGCGCGGTGCGGAGGAAGTCGGACCCGAGCACGTCGAGCATGGCGTTGCGCTGGTAGCGGCCGTAGAACGCCACGGCAATCACGATGAGGACCAGCGACGGCAGCACCAGGTGCGCCGCGCGGTTCAGCAGGCCGGTCACGGTCCACGGGTCGAGCCCGGGCGTCATCTCACCGGTGGTGTAGAGCAGTCGGAAGCCGAGCAGGTTGTTGATGCCGATGCCGGCGTTCTTGAACAGGACGCCGAGTACCACCGCGGGAATGGAGAGCGTGACGAACGAGAAGACGGTGAGCAGGCGATCGGAGAGCTGGTACTGCTTCACCGCACCGTAAGCGCCGGCGGCGACCCCGAGGAACGTGCCGACCAGCGCGCCGATGAGCACCAGCCGCAGGCTGACCCACATGCGCCGGCCGATCTCGTCGTTCACCGGTTGGTTGTCGATGGTGCGTCCGAGGTTGCCGCGCAGCAGGTCGCCGGCCCAGCGCCGATAGCGCGTCAGCACCGGCACCTTGTCGTTCATGTTCAGCTGATCGAGCGTGGCATCCACCACCGCGGCGGGCGGCGGCGGATTGCGCCCTTCGTAGCGGGCGCGCGGGTTCAGCTGCGTCGCGGCCAGAAAGTACGAGGCCGACGTCGCAATGACGACGAGGCAGACGAGGTACAGCAATCGGCGAAGGAGGAAACCAGCCATGGGCTGAATCTCAAAGTATCACGCCGCCGGGGCAACCTAGGGGGCACCGTCGCGTCGCGTATCATGCCCACGGGCATGAGTGAACCTCTGGTGCAGTTCGACCACGTCGGCTTCTCGCACACCGCGGGCGTGCCGATCCTGCGCGACGTCACCCTTGCGTGCCTGCACGGCCAGACGACGGCCATCGTCGGACGCAGCGGCGCTGGCAAGAGCACACTGCTGAAGCTGATCAACCGCCTGCTGCGGCCCACCTCTGGCGCGGTACGGGTGCAGGGGCGCGACACCCGCGAGTGGGACCCGATCCGTCTGCGCCGCAGTGCCGGCTACGTGATGCAGGATGCCGGACTCTTTCCCCACATGACGGTGGCAGAGAACGTCGGCGTGGTGCCGCGTCTCGAGGGCTGGGATGAACCACGCGTGCAGGCCCGGTCGCGCGAACTGCTCGAGCTGGTCGGCCTGCCGGCCGCCCAGTACGGCACGCGGCGGCCAGCGGAACTGTCGGGCGGCCAGCGGCAGCGCGTCGGGCTGGCGCGGGCGCTGGCGATCGACCCGCCGCTGCTGCTGATGGATGAGCCGTTCGGGGCGCTCGACCCGATCACGCGGCGCGAGATGCGCGTCGAGTTCTCGCGGCTGCGCCGGCAACTCGGGACGACCGCGCTGCTGGTGACGCACGACATCGCCGAGGCGCTGGCACTGGGCGACCAGATCGGCGTCATGGACGCCGGCGAGCTGATCGCGCTGGGTTCTCCGGAGCAACTCGCGCAGCACGCCGACCCACGTGTGCGGTCGCTGCTCGCCACAGGGCTTCCGCCGCGGAGCGGACCATCGTGACGGCGCTGTTCTCCTTCTGGGCGGCGCATGCCGGCGAGCTGGCTCTGCTGACGCGCCAGCACCTGCTGCTGGTGTTCGTCTCCACGCTCGCAGCCGTGGTGATTGGCGTGCCGGCCGGCATTCTCGCGGCACGACGGCCTGGAGTTGGACGCGCGGTACTGCTCACCGCCAATGCCCTGCAGACGGTGCCGAGCCTCGCCCTGCTCGGCTTCCTGCTGCCGCTGCCGGTCGTCGGCGGTCTCGGCCCGCGAACCGCGCTGATCACGCTGTCGATCTACGCGCTGCTGCCCGTCATCCGCATGACCGTGACCGGCATCCGCACGGTCGACCCTGCGGTGGTCGACGCCGGCGTCGCCATGGGCATGACCGACCGACAGTTGCTGCGGCTCGTGCAACTGCCGCTGGCACTGCCCTCCATCGTCTCGGGCATCCGCGTGGCGACGGTGATTGGTGTGGGCACCACCACCATCGCCGCGGCGGTCGGCGCGGGCGGCCTCGGCGAGTACATCTTCCGCGGCCTGTCGATGGTCGATACCACCACCATCCTCGCCGGCGCCGTCCCGGCGGCCGGACTGGCGCTGGCCGCCGACGGCCTCCTGGCACTGCTCGAGGCGCACCTGCGCCGTGCACCGGTGACGTCGCGCGCCGCCGGACGCATCGCGATGGGCCTGGCGGCGGTGGTGGTCCTGGCGACGGCGGTGAGCCTGTTCGCGCGGCCGGCCGGAGACGTCGTGGTGGTCGGCTCGAAGAACTTCACCGAGCAGGTCATCCTCGGCGAACTCGTCGCGCAGGCGATCGAGGCCGAAGGCGGCGTGCGCGTCGAGCGGAAGTTGAACCTCGGTGGCACCTTCGTCGCCGACCGCGGGCTTCGCGCGGGCGAACTCGATGTCTACGTCGAGTACACCGGTACGGCCGTCACCGCGGTCTTCCACGAAGCCGTGCCGCACGATCCGGCGCAGGCGTTCGAGCGGGCCCGCGTGCGCTACGCCGAGCACGGCCTCACGGTGCGTCCGTCGCTCGGTTTCAACAACACCTTCGCCATCCTCGTCCGGTCGGACGATGCCCAGGCGCTCGGGCTGCGGACGGTGGACGATCTGCGGCGCGTGTCCGACCGCTTCACGCCGGGGTTCGGCTACGAGTTCCTCCAGCGGGACGATGGGTATGCCGGGCTGACGACGGCCTACGGCCTCACGTTCGCCCATCCGCCGAGGGGCATGGACCTGTCGCTGATCTACCAGGCGCTGTCTGAGCGGCAGGTGGACATCATTGCTGGCGACGCCACGAGCGCGCTTATCGACGCGTTTCACCTGACGGCGCTCGACGACACGCGCCACTACTTCCCGCCGTACGACGCGGTCCCTGTGGTGCGTGCCGCCACGCTGCTGCGGTACCCGGCCGTCGGGCGCGCCCTCGACCGTCTGGCTGGCCGGATGTCCGATGCCCAGATGCGTGCGTTGAACGCCGCGGTCGATGTGCGGCACGAGGACGTCGCCACCGTCGCGCGGATCTTTCTGTCGACGCTACGGCGGTAGAGCAGTGGTCGGTTCGGTGTCGCGCGCCTGGTCCGGCTTTAGCCTAGTGTCCCTGTAGTGTCCGGCTTCAGCCGGAGTGTCCCTGTAGTGTCCGGCTTCAGCCGGACTCGCGCAGGTCCGCCTGAAGGCGGACACTACATCTGCAAACTGCGTCAGCCCGCGCAAACGCTAGAATCGTCTGGTGATTCGACACGCCCTGCCGCTGCTCGCCTGCGCCTGCGTCCTGTCCGCGGCGCCGCTGCTCGCCCAACCGGCGGCCACCATCGACCGCCCCGCCGCGCGCGAGGCCCGAACGCTCAAGGCCACGCGTGCCACTGGACCGATTGCGCTCGACGGCGTGCTTGACGAAGCGACGTGGCGCGACGCGCCGGTGGCGCAGGGCTTCGTGCAGAACGAACCCAGGGAAGGGCAGCCGGCGACGTTCGACACCGACGTGCGCGTGCTCTACGACGACCAGGCGCTCTACATCGGCGTCTTCGCCCACGACAGCGAGCCCGGCGCGCTCGTCGTCAGCGACCTGAAGAAGGACTTCAACACCGCGGCCGGCGACGCGTTCCTGATCGTGGTGGATACGTTCGCCGACAAGCGCAACGGCTTCGAGTTCGCCACCAACCCCGCCGGCGCCAAGTGGGACGCGCAGATGGCCAACGAGGGGCGCGAGAGCAACGTGAACTGGGACGGCATCTGGGACGTCCGCACGCGCATCGTCGAGGACGGTTGGTACGCGGAGATCCGGATTCCGTTCAAGACGCTGAAGTTCACGGCGCAGGATCCGCAGTCGTGGGGGCTGAACTTCCAACGACGGATCCGCCGTAAGAACGAGGAGAGCTACTGGTCGCCGCTGCCGCGCATCTACAACCTCGATCGCGTGTCGCTGGCCGGGGCGATGGACGGCCTGCGCCAGTTGAAGCCGGGCCGGAACCTGCGCATCAAGCCGTTCGTGTCGGCCAGTGCCAGCACCGTCGGCATCACGCCGTCGGTGCGCGACGCCGACGCCGGGCTCGACCTGAAGTACGGACTCACTACCGGTCTGACGCTCGATGGGACGGTGAACACCGACTTCTCGCAGGTGGAGGCCGACGAGCAGCAGGTGAACCTGACGCGGTTCAGCATCCTCTTCCCCGAGAAGCGTGAGTTCTTCCTCGAGAACTCGGGCATCTTCCAGTTCGGACTGCCGAGCACCGGCACCGCCACGCTCGGCGGCGGCAGCGCGGCCGCCAGCGGCCGGCAGAATTCGCCACCCGACGCGAAGCTGTTCTTCAGCCGCACCATCGGCCTGTCCGCCAGCGGCGCCTCGATTCCGATCCTGGCCGGTGGCCGGGTGACCGGACGGGCCGGTCCGTACTCGATCGGTGCGCTGAACATTCAGCAGCGCGAGCAGGGGCCCGTGCCGTCTACGAACTTCACCGCCCTGCGGCTCGACCGGGCGGTGCTGGCGAATTCGGACATCGGCGTGATGCTGTTGAACAAGGACAGCGAGGGGGGCGGCTTCAACCGGGTGGCCGGTGTCGATGCGAACTTCCGCTTCGGCCAGTTGTCGATGGGCGGCTATGCCGTCACCACCGCGGCGCCGAACTCGGTGGTGCCTGGCGACGGCGAGGCGTTCTCGACGCGGGCTAACTTCACCTACCAGTCGCGCAAGTACCTGCTGCGCGGCGCCTACGAAATGATCGGCAACCGCTTCCGCGACGAGATGGGGTTCGTGCCGCGCATCGGCGTGAACCACGCGGCGTCGTACGGCCGCCTGAACGTGCGGCCGAAGTTCGCCTCCCGCGTGCTCGGCATCCGCGAGATCGGGCCGCACTACCACTTCGACACCTTCGAGCGGCGCGACGGCAGCGGCACCGAGTCGCGCTACTTCGACTGGCACGTCGTCGTCAGCATGAACGACAGCGGCTTCGTCGAGGCCGGCGTGAACCGGAACCGCGAAGGGAACGTGACGCCGTTCACGCTGAACAGCGCCCGCGGCGTGAAGGTGGCGCCAGGCACGTACGACTTCAACGAGTACTTCGCCCTCTACCGGTCGAACAACGCGAAGCGGGTGTCGTTCGAGACGCGCGTCTCGGTTGGCGACCTTTACAACGGCACACGCAACGGCTACGCGTTCGCGCCGACCGTGCGCGTCAACGAACACCTGAATGCGTCGGTCAGCCTGCAGATCAACGACATCAACCTGCCGAACGCCGCGTACGTCTCGAAGCTGATTGCGACGCGGCTGAACTACAGCCTGAACACGCGCGTGTTTCTCAACGCGCTGGTCCAATACAACACCGACACGCAGCAGTGGAGTTCGAACCTCCGCTTCAACGTGATCCATCGGCCGCTGAGCGACATCTTCCTCGTCTACAACGAGCGCCGGCTCGACACGACGGGCGACCTGGTGGACCGCGCCGTCATCGCGAAGGTCACGTACCTGCTCGCCTTCTGAATCTCGTGGCCGCCAATTCCCGCACCGCCCGCCTCGCACTCCTGTCGACCACATTCCTCGCGACGTTCGCGCTGCGGATCTGGGGTGTCACCACGTACAGCCTCGTGCTGCGCGACCAGTACCGCGACTGGGAGATCGTGCAGGGGACGTTCGGCAGCCTGCCGCTGCTCGGGCCGGCCACGCATGTGGGCGGCTACACCATCGGCCCCGGCTTCTACTGGATCCTCTGGCTCATTCGCGTGGTTGTCGGCCCGTGGTTCGAGTACCTGCCGCATGCCGGCGGCATCGGCCAGGCCGCGCTACAGTCGGCGGTCGATGTGCTGCTGCTGGCCGCCATCTGGAAACGCACCGGTTCGGTCTGGCCGGCGCTCGCGACCGTCACGTTGGTGGCGACAAGTGCCTTCGACCTGAGCTTCGCGGCCACGATCTGGAATCCTGTGGTCGGCTCGCTACTGGCGAAGTGCGCGATTGCGCTCGTGCTGCTCGACTGGCATCGTCGCGAGCCGTGGCGCGCGGCCGTAGCGATGGGGGTGGCGTGGCTCGGCGTGCACGCCTACACCGGCGCCATCTACGTAGCGGCGACTGTGGGGCTGGCCATTGTTGTCGAGCCGCTGATGCGTCGAGCGTGGGCGGAGACAGTGCGACGCGGCGCCATCGGCCTCGGCGCCATTGCGCTGTTGCAGGTGCCCTACCTGTGGTTCCAGGTGTCGACGCAGTTCAGGAATGCCGCGATGGGCGCGGTGACAGGCAGCGTCGGCCAGATCGTGGCGGGGCAGGCGGCACCGGAGCTCGGCAAGAGCGCCGAGGGGTTGGTGCGCGCGTTCCGCGACATCCAGGAGCTGCCGCTCATCGCTCCGCTGCTGCCAGCCATCCTCGTCGTGTCGGCCGTCGTGGTGGCGTGGCGCTACCGGCGCGATCCCACCGTGCTGCTGATGACCGTCGCACCGACGGCGCTGGCGCTGGTCGGCTACTCGCTCTTCCTCGGCGCCCTCGATTCCTACTACTACCTGTCGATGATGACGCCGATGGTGCTCACCGTGGTGCTCGCCGTCACCTCCGCGTGGACGACGGCCGTGTCGCGGGCACTCGGCGTGGCGGCGTGCGTCGCCTCGCTGCTGCTGGTGCCGGCGCGGTTCGAGCGCAGCGTCACCATGAACCGCATGCCGCAGTACGCGCCGCTGGTGAAGGGGTCGCGGCTGCTGGCGCATCGGCAGATGCCGCTGCGCGCCGTGCGCACCACGTTCGGCCTGCCGCCTACTGGTGATCCAGAGTTCATCTACCGCCTGCTCGGCGGGCGGATCGACCGAGCGGCGGCGTGGATGGCCGTGATCGATGGGAACGGCGACGTGACGTATCAGGCGGTCGGCGGCGCATGAGGCGGACGCCGCGGCTGATCGTCCTGGTGATGCTCCTGGCCGTAGCGTTGCGCCTCTGGGGCATCGGGTTCGGCCTGCCCGGCGCCACCGCCCGCCCCGATGAGACGCAGATTGCTGGCCCGGCCGTTGGCTACCTCACCGGTGATCTCAGGCCGCCGTTCTTCCTGTGGCCGGCGCTCTTTCAGTACGCGGTGGCTGTTGCCTACGTCGCCTACGCCGTGCTGAGCCGTCCGTTCACCGGCTTCGCATCGGTGGCGGCGTTTGCCGAGAGCCGCCGCCAGAGCCTGGCGCCGTTCCTCTACCTGTCGCGTGCCCTGTCGATGCTCTGCGGTGTAGCCACGGTGTGGCTGGTCTACCGGATCGGCCGGCGCCTGTTCGACGAGACGGTTGCCGTGGTGTCGGCGCTCTTCCTCGCGGTGGCCTTCCTGCACGTGCGTGACTCGCACTTCGGCGTGTCGGACGTGCCGATGACCATGCTGGTGATGGCGTCGGTGCTGCTGGCGCTGCAGTGGCAGCAGCGCGGTGGCGCGGGCCTGGCGCTGGCGGCGGGGGTGGTGACCGGGCTCGCCGGGGCGACCAAGTACAACGGCCTCGGCGCGGGCGTGGCCTTCGGTGTGGCAGGGGTGCTGCGGCTGAGCGAACCGCGCACCGTTCGACCGGGCGGCACGACGCGAGCCATCGCGGAGGTGGCCGCCTACGGTGCGGGCCTGCTCGTGGCCTTCTTCGGTGCGTCGCCGTACATCCTCATCGACTGGCCGCGGTTCGTGACCGACGTGCGCGAGGTGCAATCGACGATGGCGAACGGACCGGGCGGCATCGTGCTCGGCCGTGGCTGGACGTACTTCGCACGGGTGGTGCTGCCAGCCGCTGTTGGCTGGCCGATGTTCGTCATGGGTGTCGCGGGCGCATGCGGGCTGGTCGCCACCACGTGGCGCCGCGCCGCCGTGCTGTTGGCGTTCCCACTGGCCTACTACGCGGTTGCCGGTCGTGGCTACGGGGTGTTTGCGCGACACATGCTGCCGGTGGTGCCGTTCCTGTGCATCACGGCCGCCTGGGCCACCGTCGGCGTGGCTCGGCGCCTCGCGGCCGCCGCAGTCGTAGTGTCCGGCTCGGTCGTGGTGTCCGGCGCTCGCGGAGTGTCCGGCCCGGTCGTAGTGTCCGGCTTCAGCCGGACCGCTCTGTGGACGATCACCATCTGCGTGCTGCTCGTTGCCGCGGAGCCGGCCTGGCGAAGCGTCATGTTCGACCGGCTGCTGGCGACGACCGACAACCGCATCATCACGGGTCGTGCCCTGCTCGACCTCGTGCCGCCAGGTGCGACCTTCTCCCAGACCGGAGAAACCTACGGACACGTGCCGTTCGACCTTGACGGTCGTTCGCTTGCGGTGCGGCGCGTCGCCTACAACGCCGCGACCGGCGCGTTCGAGCCTGGCGAGCCCGAGTGGGTGCTGGTGCAGCGTTCGCCGCTTCGCTACTACAGCCCCGTGCCGCCGCCGCTCGAGGCGACGCTTCGCGAACACTACGCGCTGACGCGACGCTTCGAGACGGGGGCCGGCGACGGCAGCGGCCGGCTCTACGATCAGCTCGACGCGTTCTACCTGCCGCTGTCAGGGTTCTCAGGACTGACCCGGCCAGGGCCGGAGTTCGAACTGTATCGACGGCAGGGGTCGGAGGGGGACAGTAGAGCGGCGTAGGTGCGGACCTTCAGGTCCGCCTCGATGGGCGAACCCGAAGGTGCCGCGGGTCTGTCACGGCGCGGTGACTAGGCGAGCGCCGTCTTGTAGAGCGCGAGCAGCTTGGTCCACGCCTGCTCGGCTTCGGGCTGGTTGTAGATCGGACCATTCGCGTCGGCCGGCATGTCGGGCACGCACCAGCCGTGCAGGCTCTTGTAGACCTCGACCTGCGCGGAGCGGCCGGCCTTCTTGAACGCCGCCTTCAGCGTATCCTTCGCATCCGGCTGCCGCTGATCGTCGTTCGACGCCACGGCCACGTAGAGGCGCGCGCGCATCTTCGGGATGAGCAGGTGCGGGCTGTTCGGCGTGTCGGTCACCAGGCCGCCGCCATGGAACGAGCCGACCGCGCCGATGCGGTTCGGCACTGCGGCCGCCGTGCGGAACACCAGCGGACCGCCCATGCAGTAGCCCTGCGTGCCGATCTTCTTCGACGTATCGACCGACTTCTGTTTGTCGAGCCAGGCGACGAAGGCGACGACGTCGCGCTCGGCGGTGCCGTCGGCGCCGATGCTGCCCATGAGCGGCGTCAGCTTGTTGCGGTCGGCCGGGTTCGAGAAGCTGAACTTGCTGATGTCGCCGAAGACCGGCGACTTCGCCACGCGGTAGTACGGGTTGGGCACCAGCACCGAGTAGCCTTCGTTCGCCAGGCGCTTGGCCATCTCGCGCATCGAGACGCGCAGGCCGAAGGCATCCGGCCAGATGATGATGGCGGCGTGCGCGCCGGTGGACGGGTAGATGAACGCGCAGTCGCACGAGCCATCGGGGGTCTGGATGACCACGTCGGTTTCGGTGACCGCGCGGCCGGCGGCGGACACGGTTGCCGTGGCGGCGGCGACGCCAGCCAGTGACATCGCGACGAAGTCGCGGCGCGTGAGATCGGTCGTCGTGCTGTCCAGCAGGTCTTTCTCGTCGTGCATGATCGTAGTCTCCTTGAAGCGGGGGCGGTCGTGCCGTGCGGCGGGGGAATTCTACTGGAGAATGGACCGGCTTCCGCTGACAACTTGGAGTCGCGGAGCCCGGGGGGCGCGTAAGGAGACACGTCTGGGAATGGCGATCAGGCAGCCGCCACCCGAGGGGTGAGCCCCAGGGGGACTGGTGTCCGGGCCGTGCGCATGGCTGGCCAGCCGGAGGCCCGTACCTCGGCGGGCCGTCAGACTGGACGATGCGTGCGCGGACGCGGCGGACGCGTCAGTATTTCTTCCAGCTGAACGAGGTCAGCATGTCGGCGCCGACGTTGAAGCTGGCGGGCCCCGCGTTATTCAACTGGGTGTCGTAGTGCAGTTTCGCCGCGTTGCCGAACGTGATCGTCTTGCCGATGATGGAGCCGTAGAACTCCGAGCTGTTCACGACGACGTTGGCGTTCGGCGCGTTGACCTGCCCGATCTGGGTGGCGGCGTTGTCGAAGCGAATCGAGTCTGTCCCGGCGTAGTTGATGATGACGTTCAGCGGGTCCCACTTGTTGGCGATGCCGGTGGCCATGGCGATCGACGAATTGAGCCAGAACGGCTGCGTCTTGCCGGTCCCGACGATGTTGATGACGACCGGCACGGAGTCGAGGATGATCTGCGACGCGTTGTCGATCGACAGGCTGTTGAAGTTGTAGGCCCCGGCCTGGAGGTGGATGCGCGCGGTATCCGTCAGCGTGACGTTCCCGTACGCGGCCGGCGCGGCCGGCGTACCGGGCGCGAGCGACTTGTGGTTGTTGGCCAGCTTGGTGCAGCCGGCGACGCTGGCCGGACAGCCAGAGACGTCCGTCACACCGATGTTCTGGCTCGGGTTTGGGGTCGGGGACGGAATGACCGGCGTCGGCTTCACGACCTCCTGGGACAGGTGCACGACGCCGCCCGTCACGCGGGCGCCACCGCTGGCGGATTGCGCGCTCACATTGCCCGCGCTGCAACTGCCGACTCCGACGCGCGGTGTCGAGACCGTCCCGTTGACGGTCGAGGCGTTGTTGACGTTCAGGTTGCCGTTCGTGCCGACGTTGCCGTTGCTGTTGGACAGCACCGGCTTGTTGCTGCCGCTGAGCGCCGCGTGTGAATTATAGCTATCGGTGTAGGCGCTGTTCCACGTGAGCGAGCCGCACGTCTTTCCGGTGGCGAAGGCGGCGAAGGCGTAGCTGATTGACCGGACCAGCTGCTTCTCGAGGACGGAGGTCACCTCCACCGTTGCGGGACGGCCGCTTGGAATGGTGCCGTCGGCGGTGATCTGCCAGGTCAAGACGGTCTGGCCACCCACCTCCTGCATCGACAGCATCGTGGCCGAGGCGGCGTAGTTGACGGACCCGTTGTCGAGCGCAAGCGAGCCCTTCGCGGCGCTCCCAAAGGCGGTCTTGACCGACTGGACCGGATAGTTGGCCGTCACGCCGCCGAGTGCCGACAGCACGACCGGGCGTCCGTTGTATTGGACGGGCGACCTGGTCGTGTCGTAGGCACTGATGGGATCGGTGGCGTTGCCGGTGGCCGGCGGGGCGTAGCTGTTCAGCAGGTAGTGGACGGTCTTGTGGACGCCCGACTCTGCGCCGTACCGCGCCTGTGACATGACCCGGTAGTTCATGCTCGAGTAGGTCTCTGTTTGCGAGAGGAACATCATCGAGGCGCCCAGCACCGACAGGGCGGCGGTCAGGAACAGCGTGATGATCAGGGCGATCCCGCCCTCGTCAGCGAGAAGTCGTCGGCGGTCGGTCGTAGTGTTCATGGCAACAGTCCGGTGATGCTTGCGGGTGTCGGCTGGACCCGGTCTGACGCACCCTGGCTCGCCAGTTCCCACACCTCGAAGACATTTCGAGGTGAGACGTTCAGCAGCGCTTTCGTTTCGTACTGGTACTGGCGAGTGACCGCGTCGCGCTGTTCGGTCCGCACGGTGAGTGTGATCGCCACGTCGGTGACGAACGTCGTCGTGGCCACGGCTTGCTCCTGATAGGTGAAGCAGGGCGCGCCGCCAGGGTTGGCGACGATGTTGGACAGCAGCACCTGGGCGTCGGTGGCGGCGGCTTTCGCGCCCGCGTTCCAGGCCATGACGTTGCGCAGGAGCCTTCCGTGGTCGGTGTCGCACGTGTACTCGACATACAGCATGTTGCCGTCGCTGTTCACGTCGCCGAACAGCTTGAGGACGGAGCCGGTCGACCCATTCGCCACCGATGTCGGGACGATCCCCGCCGAGAATCCGCCGTAGACCGACACCGGCGCGCCGCTGGTGTGCGCCATGTACACGCCGGTCCCGGCGCCGGTGCCCGAGTTGTCGACCGTCAGCACCTGCGAAGACGTGTTGATTGCGGCGACCGCGACCGACTCCGAGGTGGCGCCCGCTCCGAGCACGAGAATCTCACCGACGAACATGCCGGCAACCGAGTTGACCGTGACGGTGCGCCCACCAGCGGCAACGGCACCGCTGGTCGTGACGGCGGCCGGAAGGGTCACCCGGCCGGCCTGGCCGACCTCCTGCTGCAGCAACTCGGTGGCGCTGCGCACGCCGCTGTGCATTTCGGCGCGGTTCCAGATCGTCTTCTGAGCCTGGGTCATCTGCATCAGGCCCTGCGTGGCGGTGCCCGTCACGATCAGGGTCAGCGCCGTGGCCACGAGCAGTTCGGGCAGCGAAAACCCGGCCTCGCCGCTCGGGCGGCGAGGCGAGGTCGGAGACCGGGTGGGACGAACGGGTCTGGGCATGGGGCACTCGATCAGAACGGATAGACCTTGAGGGCACTCACCGTGGCATGCGGCGGTTGCTTGTTGCCGACGGCGCGCGCCACGATGCTGGTGACCGTAATCTGCTTCAGGTTGGTGGCGACCGTCGAGACTGCCCAGACGCGCTTGTAGAACCAGCCGGCTGGTGCCGTCGTGCCCGTCGACGGCAGCAGGGTCCCGGCAGCATCCAGGTAGTCCACGTACTTCGCCGTCGGACCCGCGGGGGTGCTGCTACCGCCAGCCGTGAGGCCCGTTCCGCCGGTCGTCGCGGCCGGGAACACCGTCGTGTCGCTCTGCGTGTCCCCGTACTTGAGCGCCAGGAGTTGCTCCATCTTGTCCTGGGCGTACTCGGCGGTGCGGGCGCTGAGGTGCCCCTCGTTTTCGGTGATGACCGTCGCCATCGCCGACAGGCCGAGCAGACCAAGCATCAGCACCAGCAGGATGGACGAGGCGATAACAGTCTCGATCAGCGTTGTGCCTCGCTCCGACGAGAGCGCAGCTCTGGCTGGGGCAGAACGGCCGGTGGTGAGAAGGCGGGCACTCACAGGCGGCCCCAGGCTGCGGCGTTGGCCATGCTCTTCCACAGCTCGATCATGCCGCCGGCATGCACGGTCACGCCGTAGACGGCGCTGCCGTCCGTCACGTAGACGGCGGCGTTTGCCGTCGGCGCGCCGGTCGTGTCAATGGGGATCCCGCGCGAATTGAAGACGACGCAGGCCGTGTTCCCGATGGCGACGCCGGCAGCGGTCACACACTGCGGCGCTTGACCGATGGCGTGTTGCGTGTTCGCGGGCGGAGTCTCGATGTCGCCGAATCCGGGAGCGACACCCGTCGAGAGGTAGGTGGTGCCGCCTTCGGCCACCCAGCTCGGCGTCGCGCCCTTCGAGAGGATCTCGACGTGAAAGGAGCCGCCGTCGAGATCGACAAAGAGCCTCGACTGGCTGAAGGCCGCCGCTGCCCGCATCTTGGCTGCTGAGAGCGCGCTGTGCAATCCACGCGCATCGCCGGAGAGCCGGAAGTCGGCCATCGTGTTGCCCATCATGGGCACGGCGATGGCGGCAATCACCCCGGAGAGTCCGAGCACGACGAGCAGTTCGAGGAGCGTGAATCCGTTCTGATGGCCGGACGCCGGACGAAGTGGGCGCGGAGTCGTGTGTGGTGTGGGCATGGTCGTCGTTGGCTGGTACTGCCGTGGCAGCAAGGGCCATACCCGAATGCCTGGGTGCGCCGGCGTGCAGAGGCGTGTATCGGTGCGCCGGTCGCTGTACAAGATTCGGACACGTGCTTGCAGTTGCGGCGTCGCCCGGTGGTCATGAGCGCACCGCTGCGTGTGCACTTGGACCGGCCGGAGCCTTCGACTATCATCCGAGCCGATTCACTACGGTGTGGCGAGGAGCGGACATATGGCGCGACTGATAGCACGAACGGCACTCGGTCTGGTGCTGGCGACGATGGTGGCAGCAGCAGCAATCCGGGCGCAGAGTCCGGAGACGCCGCCGGGCGAGTGGCGCAGCGCCAATTTCGACAACAGCGCCAATCGCTACAGCCGGCTCGAGCAGATTACCCCCGGCAACGTCAGCCAGCTCGAACGCGTCTGGAGCTTCCACCTCAAACCGGCCGGCTACACGGGGCGGCCCCGAGAAGACGAGGCGATTCCGCTCGTGGTCGGCGGCACCATGTATCTGGCCTCGCCGTACGGGGCCATTCACGCGCTCGATGCCACGACCGGTGTCGAGAAGTGGAAGTTCCAACTGCCGAACAACGAACAGCCGTCGAAGCGCGGTCTCGCCTACTGGCCTGGTGATGGCACCGTGCCGCCGTCGCTGATCTTCGGGGGGCTGTCTGGTGGGATGTTCTCGCTCAAGGCGTCCGACGGCACGTTGAACGACGGCTTCGGCGAGCACGGTGTGGTCAACCTCAAGACCCCGGACGTGATGCAGACCGGCATGAGCGCGATCTACTCGCTCCTGACGGCGCCGACCATCTACAAGAACCTGATCATCACCGGCGCTGGCATGGGCGAAGGCCCCGGCGGCTCGAACGGCGGTTCAGGACCCGCCGGTGACACGCGCGCGTGGGACGCGCGAACCGGACGGCTCGTCTGGACGTTCCACACCGTGCCGCGGGCCGGCGAATTCGGCGCAGACACCTGGCAGGAGAACTCCGCCAAGAACCGCTCTGGCGTGAACGTGTGGGGCTACATGTCGCTCGACGAGCAGCGCGGCATTCTCTACATGCCGCTCGGCGCGCCGAACAACGACCGGGTCGGCACCGACCGGCCCGGCAACAACCTGTTCTCCTCGTCGGTCGTCGCGGCCGACGCGAACACCGGCAAGTATCTCTGGCACTTCCAGATTGTCCATCACGACATCTGGGACTACGACACGCAGTCGGCGCCCGTGCTGGTCGACCTGAACAGGAACGGCACCACCATTCCGGCCATCCTCATCGTCAACAAGATGGGGCTGTTGTTCACGCTGAACCGCGTGACGGGCACGCCGATCATCGACGTCGAAGAGCGGCCGGTCCCGAAGAGTGACGTCCCCAAGGAAGAGACCTCGCCGACGCAGCCGTTCCCGGTGAAGCCCGAGCCGCTGGTGCAGATCTCGGCGTCGCGCAGCAACCTCTACAAAGGCGAGCCGCAGCACCAGTCGTACTGCGAGCACATGGTCGACGACAACAACATGAAGCTCGGTGGCCCCTTCATGCCGATTGCCGTGAACCAGTACAGCATCTCGCCGCCCGGGCCGGCCGGCGGGATCAACTTCTGGGGCGCGTCCTACGACCCGAAGCTGCACCTGTTCATCTCGAACACCAACAACATGTGGCAGCCGATGCGCCTCATCCTGCGGCCTGACGGCAGCTGGGTGAACTCCGGTCCGCTGGCAGGCACGCGCCGGTTCGGCGATCCCGAGCGCAAGCTGCTCTGCGGCCCGACGCCGTGGGGCGAACTCGTGGCCGTGAACATGGACACGGGCGACATCGCGTACCGCAAGACACTCGGCGTGTCCGACGCGTTGCCGGCGGGCATGCAGAACACCGGCCGCCCAAGTTCCGGTGGCGTCATCCTGACGGCCAGCGGACTCACCTTTGTCGGCGGCACCGACGACTTCCGCTTCCGCGCCTTTGCCACGGCCACCGGCCAGCAGCTCTGGGAAATCAAACTGGCATCGTCGGTCGAGACGACGCCCATCACCTACATGGGGAGCGACCGGCGCCAGTATGTCGCCGTCGTGAGCACAGGCGGCGGCCTGACGGGTTCAGAGGTCACCAATGACGAAATCATCACGTTCGCACTTCCGAAGCGCTGACGCCTGCCTCGCGCTGATTCCGGCGCTGGTGTCTGGCGCTGTGGTGCTCCTGCTGTCTGCCGGTGTCGGCGCCGCCGTCCCCGGAACCGCGGGAGCGGCCGGGCAGGATGAGCATCCGCAGTTGCCGCAGGGCGCGGGCCGCGACGTGATGGTTCGCGTCTGCTCGAAATGCCACGACCCGGAACTGGCGGCTGACCAGCAGAACGACAAGGCTGGCTGGAAGGGACTGGTCGACCAGATGGCCAGCAAGGGGGCCGACGCGACAGACGCCGAGTTCGCGCAAATCGTCGACTACCTGGCCACCGCCTTTCCCCCGGCGAAGTGAACGGGCCGCGTCAGACCCGCGCGGCGCTGCCGGAAGTCGTGCGAACATCATCGGTCGTCTGCTGATCTACAGCAGAGGTCTCAGGAGGAGAGAAGACACATGCGAACACGTTTGGCAGGGCACCTGTTGGGTGCCGTGGTAATGCTCGGGCTTGCGGCGACCTTCGCGTCAGCGCAGGCACCGGCGCAGGGCGCCCGTCGTCCGGGTCTGTCGATGTTGACGGTGACGTCGACGTCATTCGCCGACGGCGCGGAGATTCCGGCGAAGTACGCCGGCGGTCAGGGCATCTCGCCGCAATTGAGCTGGACTGGCGCACCCGAGGGGACCGCGGCCTACGTGCTGGTGATGCACGACGTAGACGTGGCGGTTCCGGCGGGCAACCTGGCCGGCGACATCACCCACTGGGTGGTCTACAACATCCCCGCGACCACGACCTCGATTCCGGAGGGCGGCCCGATTCCGTCGGGGGCCGGTCAGCTGAGCATGCGTGGACCCCAGTACATGGGCCCCGCGCCGCCAGCCGGCCACCCGTTCCATCACTACGTCTTCCAGATCTACGCGCTGAACGCGCCGCTGGCGCTGCAGGCAGGCGCTACGCGTGCGGACATCGAGAAGGCCATGGACGGCAAGATCGTCGCGCGCGGCGCCTACGTCGGCCGCGCCAAGCCCGCGCAGTAGACACACGACCGCACACCGCAACGGGTCGGCTCCGGTTCGCCGGTGCCGGCCCGTTGCCACTCGCGCAGACGCTCAACGCCGGCACACACACCACCGATGCAAAGGCGTTCATCGCCTGGCTCGACCAGCAATCGTCAGTGGCGAAGAACCGCAAGATCGGCACGCAGGGCTACTGCATGGGCGGACCGATCGCGTTCCGCACGTCGGCGGCCGTGCCCGACCGCATCGGCGCGGTCGCCTCGTTCCATGGTGGCGGACTCGTGACGCCGAACTCCGACAGCCCGCACACGCAGGCGTCGAAGACGAAGGCGCAGTTCCTCATCGCCATCGCGAGCAACGACGACCAGCGTGCGCCAAACGAGAAGACCGTGCTGAAGGAGACGTTCGCGGCGGCGAAACTGCCGGCCGAGATCGAGGTCTACGAGAACGCGGCCCACGGCTGCTGTCCGCCAGACTCCGGCGTCTACAACGAGCCGCAGGCTGAACGGGCGTGGAGCCGGTTGCTCGCCCTCTACAGCAAGGCGCTCGCCTGACGCGGCGCGACGGCCCGGATCAGGCGCGGCTCTTCACGAACGTCCAGATCTGGTAGCCCTCGCGCAGGCCACGGAGGAACGTCGCCAGGGCCCAACTGGGGATCGGCAACGAGCCCAGTTCAGCGGTGCGGCCGGGAATGGAGAGGTGGCTGGAGGCACGCCAGCCACCGCGTTCGATAGCGACCCGTGGATGCCGATGGCGCGTGCCGAACACGGCCCCCATGTCGCGGAGCGCCTGCTGAAGCGCCCGGCCGTAGGTGCGGGCGAACATCGGCGACATCAGGTCGCAGACCAGCGTCGCCTCGGGAAACTGCTGGCCGAGCGCATGGACCAGGTCCGTCAACGCGTCGTCGGAGAGATACATGCTCACGCCTTCGAGGATGACCAGCGCGTCATCATCGCCGGCGAGGGGCGCCAGGAACGCGCCCGGGGCGACCGTCCCGAACGCCACCGGCGTCCGCTGCAGCGGATTCGGCGCGTCAGCCGCCGGGAGCCGCTCTTCCTTGAACGCGAGCAACTGCGGATCATCGAACTCGAACCAGCGCCCGCCCGGCATGCGGTACGCGCGGGTATCGAACCCGGCCCCCACGAGGATGACGCGTTGCTGTGGGTTCGACGCCAGCCGATCGCGGACGATGTCGTCGATGATGCGGTGACGGCCGACGTTGCTCAGCGCCGGTGGACGGAAGCGGAGCAGCGGTGCCAGGTCCCGCCGGATCTCGTCGTCGATGAAGCGCGACGCGAAGGTGTCGCCACACAGCGGCTGTGGCCGCGCCGCGTCATCGGCGCGGATCACGCAGCAGTAGAAGGCGGTTCGTGCGACCGGATGAGAGATGCGCATGTCTCTGAGTGCCGTGTCTACTGCGGTCGCACCGCATAGGCGACCAGTTCCGTCGTCACCCCACTACCGACGGCCGTGACGACGAACTGGCGTCCACCAGCCAGGTAGGTCATGGGCGCCGCCGCGGGGCCGAGCGGCAGTGCCTTCTCCCAGAGCAGCGCGCCATTCGTCTTGTCGAACGCACGAATCATCTGCGGTTCCGGCGGCAGGTTGGTGATCGGGCGTCCTCCGACCGGAATCGCGTTGCCCCGCCCCAAGTTTCCCAGGAACTGCGTGACGAACAGCAGCGACGGCGTGGCCAGCAGGCTGCTGCGCCGACCGTTGCCGAGCGGGCCAAGCCCGAGGTCCGCCAGCAGCGGATGATGCCGTGGACCATCGCCAATCGGCACCTGCCACGCGATGCGCCCCTCGTTCAGGTCGTAGGCGGTAAGGCGGCTGTACGGCGGCTTGTAGAGCGGGATGCCGTCGAGCGAGGGCAGCGCGCCCGCCGCGCTGCGTCGATAGCGCATGTTGCCGCCGTTGGTGTCGCCCGCGTCCAGGCCAACAATGGCGGGCGAGGTGATCGACGGAACGTACAGGAATCCGGTGGCCGGGTCGACCGCGGCACCGCCCCAGTCGGCACCGCCCACATCGCCCGGCATCTGGATGTTGCCGCGTTCGGTCGGCGGCGTGAACAACGGACCGCGGTCCCACTGCGTCAACGTCTCGAGCGCGAGCGCACGCAACGCCGGCGTGAACGCCACGACGTCGTCGTCCGAGAAGCCCTGCCTGTCGAACGGCGGCGGCTGCGTCGGGAACGGCTGGGTCTTCGACGTCTGCTCGCCGGGCACGGTCGACTGCGGTACGGGCCGTTCTTCAATGGGCCAGAGCGGCTCGCCGGTCTTCCGATCAAAGACGTAGACGAAGCCCTGCTTGCTGACCTGCGCCACGGCCTTGATGCGCCGGCCGTTGCGCACCACGTCGACCAGGTTCGGCGCGGCGGGAAAGTCGTAGTCCCACACGCCGTGGTGCACGGCCTGAAAGTGCCAGACCCGCTGTCCGGTGGCGGCGTCCAGGCAGACGAGGCTCTCGGCGAACAGATTGTGGCCCGGGCGATGGCCGCCGTAGAAGTCGTTGGTCGGCGTGCCGAACGGCAGGTAGACGTAGCCCGTCTCCTCGTCAACCGTCATGAGCGACCACACGTTCGTATTGCCGGAGTACTCGGCCGAGCCGTCCTCCCACGTGTCGTAGCCGAACTCGCCGCGGACCGGAATCGAGTGGAACGTCCAGAGCTTGCGCCCGGTGCGGACGTCGAAGCCCATGATGTCGCCGCGCGGCTGCTCCTTCACCAGCGGCCGGTCGACGATGTTCGCGCCGGAGAGGATGACGTTCCGCACCACGACCGGAGCCGAGTTCATCGCGTAGTTCTCGAGCGGCTTCACGAACGGGAGCCCCTCGGTCGCGCGCACGCGGCCGCCGGTGCCGAAGTCGGGGTCGGGCTTGCCGGTCTCGGCATCGAGCGACACGAGCTGGGCGTCGTGGGTGCCGGTGATGATGCGTCTGCGCGTCCCATCGGTCCAGTAGGCAGAGCCGCGATGCGTGAAGCCGAGATTGGTCGGCCGGCCGAGCCTCCACGTCTCCGGGTCCCACGTCCAGATTGTGCGGCCCGTGATCGGGTCGAGTGCGGCGACGATGCCAAGCGGCGTCGTGGTGTAGAGCACGCCGTTCACCAGCAGCGGCGTGTCCTGGTAGCCGTACGGCCGCGCCGGATTCGTCTTGACGATCTCATTGTCGGGGGTGCTCCAGCGCCACGCCACGTCAAGCCGGTTCACATTCGCGCGCGTGATCTGGTTCACCGCGGAATACTTCGAACTCGCCGCATCACTCCCGTAGTGGCGCCACTCGGTGGCAGCCACGTCCGACGGCTGTGGGCGCTGCGCGAGTGCGACGACGGCGGCGAGGGCCGTCAGCGCGGCTGTGAGCGTGAGCAGGGCTGGGCGCATGGGAGTCTCCGCTGGGCGAATACGAGGTCGGTGCGAGTCGGTGGCCGGGGGATTCTACGCTGCGACGCGGTTCCGGGTGTATAAAACAGGCGGTGTCGAATTCCCCGAGGAGGAGCGCGTGCGGAAGAACTCTGGATTGACCGTTGCCGCGGTTGCCGTGGCCCTGACGCTGGGCGGAGCGCGTGGCCTCGCAGCCCAGGCCGGGCAGGCAGCGGCAGCGCCGCGGCCCGCCGCACCCGCCACGCCGCCGTGCGGCCCCGGGCAGCCGGCCACGAGCAAGAGCGTGGACAAGGCCTCGCGCTGCTTCGAGATGCGCACCTATACCGTGCAGGAGGGGAGTTCCATCGAACTGCTGCACAACCGCTTCCGCACCGCCACCTCGCGGCTGTTCCTGAAGCACGGCATGCAGATCATCGGCTACTGGCAACCGGTGGCGACGCCGAACGCACTCGTCTACATCCTGGCCTACAAGGACAACGCCGAACGCGACCGTGCCTGGGCCGCCTTCAGCGCCGACCCGGAATGGGTGAAGACCCGCACCGAGATGGCGGTGAACGTGAAGGTGGACAGCGTGTTCATGGGCGCCACCGACTACTCACCGATCAAGTAGCGCCGCCAGCCTGCTCCCTATCGGCGGGCCTTCGGGCTCGCCGGTTCGTCTCTGCCGTTCCACACCCATGTCGCTCGTCGCCTCCATCTTTCTCAACGACATCACGCCGATCTTCGTACTGGCCGCCGTCGGCTTTCTGCTGGCCCGTCACGTCGGCGCCAGCGTGAAGACCATGTCGACGGTCAGCTTTCACGCGCTGTCGCCGTGCCTGGTGTTCAACCAGCTCGTCACCTCGCGCGTCGGCTTCTCCCAGTCGTGGCGCATCGTCGTGTTCTGCGTGGTGATTACCGCGGCGATCGGCCTGGCGGCGCGTCTGTCGGCGTCGATGCTGAAGCTGACGGGAACGACGCTGACCAGCTTCCTGCTGGTGGTGATGTTCTCCAACAGCGGCAACTACGCGCTGCCCGTGGTGCTGTTCGCGTTCGGGCGCGACGCGCTCGCGTTCGCCAGCGTCTACTTCGTCGCCAGCGCCATCATGGTCTACACCGTCGGCGTGTTCGTGGCGGCGACTGGACACGGCAACGTGCGCACGGCGCTGACGCGGGTGCTTGGTGTGCCGGCGGTGTGGGGTACTGTCGCGGCGGTGGTGGTGATGACGCTTGGCGTGCAGTTGCCGGCGTCGGTGATGCGCCCCGTCGGTCTCCTGAGCGACGCGGCCATTCCGGTGATGCTGCTCGTGCTGGGCATGCAACTGGAACGGCACACGAAGCCGGAGCATCCGGCGGCGGTCGCCACGGCCGTGGCGCTGTCGCTGCTGATGGCGCCGCTGCTGGCGTTCGGGCTGTCCGCCCTGCTCGGCCTCGAAGGCGCCGCGCGTCAGGCCGCGATCATCGAAGCGTCGATGCCGGCCGCTGTGGCGACGACGGTGCTGGCGCTCGAGTTCGAGCTCGACGCCAACTTCGCCACCTCCGTCGTGCTGTTCTCGACCGTGCTGAGCCCGTTCACGCTGGTCGTCCTCATCGCCTGGCTGCAGCGTTAGCGCAGGACGTCGCCGCCGACCTTCAGACGAGTTTCGGCTATGCTCCCGGGCACGATGACGCGTGTGCTGTCTGTCCTCCTGCTGCTGATCTGGTCCGCGAGTGTCGAGGCACAGCCCCTCGGGTCTGAACTGGCCGAGAGCTGGCGTGCTGGCGGACAGTATTTCTCGTGGACGTCCACGGTGCCCGAGAACGCCGGACGGTCGGTGCAGGTGTTCTACACCTGCATCGGCGACGCGGCGAAGCCCACCATCGTGGCGCTGCACGGCTTTCCGACCAGCAGCCTCGACTTCCGCGGCCTGTCCCGCGAACTGCAGCCCGACTACCGCACCTGCACGCTCGACTTCCCCGGCTATGGTGTATCCGACAAGCCGTCGCCCTATCGCTACACGCTGGCCGACGATGCCGCGCTGGTGTGGGCGTTCGTGACGAAGGTGGTGCCGCTGCGCGAGTTCATCCTGCTGTCGCACGACCGCGGCGACAGCGTCGCGCTCAACCTGCCGCTGGCGAACCTCACCGAGTTCCAGAAGCGCATGCTCGATCCGGCCACGGCGCCACCGGCCGCACAGTTCGGCTACCAGAACGGCGTCGCGGTCATCCCGGCCACCATCCAGTACCTGAACGAACGCAAGGAGCGCGAGGTGACGTTCCTTGAGACGCTCTCGAAGAGCACTATCCCGGCGACGCTGATGTGGGGCGTGCACGACCTCGTGGCGCCGGTGCACGTGGCCGACTACGTGTTCACCACCGCGCTCGCCTCACGCCGCGCACCGAGCGCGTTCTGGCTGCTGCCGTGCGGGCACCATTACGTGCAGCATGACCAGCCGGCCGACATGGCGCGGCTCATCCGCGCCACGCTGGCGCGTCAGGTGAGTGGTGCGCCGCCGCAGCAGGCGCCGTTCAACCTCACGCCAGACGCATGCGGTCCGGTGCTGGTCCGCACCAACCCGTAGCCGGACGAATCACCCTCCCACGTAGTGTCCGGCTTCAGCCGGACCTCGAGACCACCACGTGGTGTCCGGCTTCAGCCGGACCCCTACAGCAG
>Ga0114974_10000973_pt1 | contig 23021 bp, 24 predicted proteins | sample S_130206_EF_Meta_FD_87318 | JGI IMG/M metagenome (GOLD analysis project Ga0114974, IMG submission 87318) | Freshwater microbial communities from Lake Simoncouche, Canada to study carbon cycling - S_130206_EF_MetaG | ecosystem: Environmental > Aquatic > Freshwater > Lake | place: Lake... | reverse complement strand
CCGCAGGACCTAGAGTATACCGAAGGCGGCAAAGTCCTGCGCACTCACCTACGAACTGAGCGTGACGGGAAAGCGGCCCAACAGGCTAAAGCTCTCGCCAGAAAACGTGCCAAGAACGGCAAACTTAAGTGCGAAGCCTGCGAGTGCGTCCCAGAAGACGACTATCGAGGCCTCGACCTGATTGAAGCCCATCACCGCATACCCCTCTCACGCGGTGTCCGCGAAACCAAGCCTGAAGACTTCGCCATGCTTTGCCCCTGTTGCCATCGAGCGGTTCACAAACTGATCAACCAAGGAATGGATCCCGTCTCATCTCTAAACAAACTAGCCCTGCTCAACCGATGAAAATAGTTCCACCAGAGCTGATCGTCCGAATCGCGGATGAGATCCGTAACGGGACAGCCGATAGAACCATAACGAAAGCCGAATTCAACCAGGCCTTCGGGTTCGAGAAACTGAGCAAAGACCGAGAAAAGAAAGTAGGCAAACTGCTGTTGAGCCTTGGAATAACAACCGCAGCCAAGCTCCGAGAGCCCGGAGACGTGACTTTCGTTATTGCACACGCCAAGGAAAAGAAACGCCCTTCGGCACATACTGTACATAAGGAAGGCACCATAGGTAGTTTGATAACCATGCACTCTAAGCCCGTGTGCATCATCGGAAGCGAACAACAGGAGGCCCTTTTCGCGCGCCTCACAGATTCCGGCCATAAAGGTTACATCATCATCGCCAACGATGCCCCCACCAAAGAAAATAAACACCACCGCGGGCCTCTAGCTATCATTAGCTGGAAAAGCTACGCGCGCTCACTCGAGGATGCGAGGGGTAGGGCCAGGAAAATCTGCCCATCGATGGCAAAGGACTCGATGGTAAAAATCGTGGAAGTAAAAGCTGACGACCTTATCACCGAGCACTACCCCGCTGACAATACCGTGTATGTCATGAAAGACGCAGAGAACAACATCACTGGCTGCTCCTCGACCAGAGAGATCGACAAGGAGCTATCCAGAGGGCACCTCTGGCCATACTACCTCCTTAAAACGATTGAGACACTCCTACGAGAGCGCATCACCAAGTCGCGACTGACACAGGGTGAGATTCAAGAAGCTATCCAAGGAAAGAAAGCCACGGACATACGCGAAATCATCTTCGAAGTCCTCAAGGAAAAGAACGTTCTCGGAAACGAGATAACCAAGGCTGACGTCAAAAGAATCGTCCAAAAACATAACGGTAAAGCCTTCAAGGGGGTTAATCGTATGGATATGGGCGAGTGCGAGGATGTCTTTGCCGACGAAGAGCTCTTCCCGAAATTAAAGATGCACGGTAATGCTGATACGGTCAAAGGGATGATCAGAGAGATTCGGCTATCCCGTAACGACCTGATGCATTTCAATCCTAGTCCGGATAAGAATTACACGCTCTTCCTGCTCGATTCGATCACCAAGATCAAAGAGCTCTCCAAGTAATCAGTGCCCCAAAGAGGCAGACTTAATCAGTCTACCTCTTCATCAGAGCCTGCATCCTCATCGGTGTCAGGCGCATCAACTTCTCCGTCCTGGATGAAGATCACGGGTGCGATGTCATGCTGAGTCCAGATTACCGGCCACCAGAAAGGCCCGGCACGCCAGCTCTCAGCCACGATAACCATTTTGAAAACCTATCCCAAATACAGCCAAAACTATTCCAGCTCAACTACACCGGTCCAGCTATGAAGCTGAGAGTATTTACCATCCCTAACGTCATATGGTGTAAAGAAATCCTCCACGATAGTCTCCTGACCTAATTCCAGGGTGATAACCCGTTTAATGACCATGCTGAAATCTTCGATTTGCGAGCTATAAGAGTAAGTATGCACTTCAAGACAGCCGATCTCTCCAGCGACCCGAGAGGCAAGATCCTGAACAAGCTCGTCGTCGCCCTCTTTAGTCAATCGGCGTCCACTACGAGACCCCCTGAAGCGCTCAAACGCTGCAAACTCTTCGTCTGATTTATCATCAAAACCGTCTATTGAGGTAAAAGATACATATCTCCGTATCTCTGGATCATTAGCCTTGGGTGAGCTGAGCACCGAAAGAAGCTCGGTGACAGTTAAGCTAGCAAAAAGATCCTGACCAGAGCGCAAGTCATGGGCAATGATGTCTAAACGCTGCTGAAAAGACTTACCTTTAAATGAAGGTGGCTCCAAACCAACGCCTTCACGCAAGGCCCTGATCGTTAGCACCTCATCAACCTGGTTTATCGTATCTTGCGAGAGGCGCCTCAGCATCACCGGATTGATCCAAAGTAGGCCAAGCCTACCCAACTCGACATCATCCAGGACCTCCCATCTAACGTTCAAATTTTTCGCCAAGAAGTCGATTTCCCCGGAATAACCCAAGTCCTCGAGCTTTCGTGACTTAACGGAAAACCCGTCAGAGATTATTTCGATCGCGGCAGTAATCTCCCTGAGGAATTTACTCCCCCGAATGCAAATGTAGCCAGCAAGAGCCGTATCTTTCGAATAGGCACCTAGCACAGGTAAGCCGTCAGGTCCGATCTTCATGGTCAAGATACGCTGTTATTAAAGTACTCAGTGATGTCAGATAGCGCGTCCTGAGATCCCGGAAAAGATATCCCAAAGGCCAAGACGTAGCCACCGTTGACACGCGAGGAGCGGGCTGTGGCTGAAAACAAAGGCTTCCCTTTGCCTCCGCCTTTGACTGCCTCATTGCTGAAGGCGCTGATGGGATAGATGAAAATACGTCCCACCTTCGGATCACGAAGTGCCCTGTAAGATTTTCCGTTGAATTTACTGATTGGTTTCGGCTTGGCATTTTCTGCGAGTTCTCGCTCAGCGTCAGTGGCTGCGGTGTGTTCGTCCTTACCCTCACAAAGATTGCTAATGCGCGAGGTAGAATCAGGACCGTAAAACTCGCGGCCACGTTCGATAGGCATCGTAACCAAGCCCGGAACAACCTCAACGCCGCCGATCCTGGAAGATTGCAACCCACACAGGATGACATCCCATGCGACAAGCTCTGACTCAAGCTGGCGAGCTTTGATGTAATCCATCAACTCGGCCTTACCAGGCACGACGTCTGCCCCCAGGGATGCTTCATCCCGGTCAAATCGAAGATCGCCTATGAACTTGACGGCCGACGCAGTATCCAAGGAATATCTATGCCAAGCTGAGTCTGGAATCCCCTCAGACTTAAGACTGGAAAGGCAGTTACGGACAACCTGCTGATTATGAAGGTTTCGTTCCAAAAAACCTTCGAATTCTTCATCGGCCTCCGGAAACTCACGCGTCTCGACAAGAGAAGAAGCGAAGCTACGTCGCACTGCTGTCGCGGTCGCGTTCTGCATTGCCGCGCGTCTCGTCGGTAAAAGATCCTGCCGAATGCGGACCCTGATGACAAAATCACGTGGAGACTTACCTTCTGCCTCCATAAGCTCTATCTGGTTGCGGACATCTTGTTCAGCACCGGCAATCTCCTCCATGTCACGCTGAGATTCAATCGTCGTATAAATCCTCATCAGATGTAGATAATCACGGCGGTAACCAAGCCAACGGGCCATCTGCAACATCGTATCAGCCTGGGCCGACCTACGTAAGAAATAACTCACGAGAAGGTTCTTCAGGGTCAAGCCTCTCGAGAGCAAATTACCCCCGACGAGTATCCCCTTGAAATCCCTGTCAGGAGAATTGGGAGACTCAAAATCAGGAGCCGAATCGCGTCGACCGTTCACAACCCTTACCTGCATGACACTTTCATTCAGCAGTCGCTCGGTTTCGACCCACACCTCGACGAATGCAGGAAGATCTTTGGCTGCCGACGATCGCGTAGCCGCGGATGGAATAAAGTCATCGTTGTAAAGCTTCTCGAATTCCGCCTTGAGCTTTGCGGACGAGGTGACGGACATGACACGAGACTGCAAGTCCGACAGACAGGCCTGAACCGTCGAATCATTGTCCTCCTGGTCGTCATTAAGATGGCTGACATGTACCAACATGGTACATGGCTCGTCCTTGCCACGCTGTAATCCGGTGACGGCCGTACCGATATAAAAAGACAAGATGGCCTGATACAAACCCGCAGGTACGTTCTGGGCATGCACCTTTCCGAAATCATCGGGGCGGTCAGTCACGAGCCTACAGATGCCGGCCGGAAGCACTTCATTTCCGTTACGCAAGATTCCCGCAGGTAGGCCGTAAATATCCGCGGTACCGACATACCCGGAAGGCAACGGTAGCGCCCTCAAGAAATGCTCGGGGAAAAGATCGTGTCCGAACTCATCGGCGTAGGCCTTCGAATTGATGAAGAAATTAGCGAAGGGAGTAGCCGTATAAGCCACATATCGACAACGACTCTCAAATAGCCTGATGATGGAACGTATCCTGCCATTGATAATCGTCGGATCATAATCCTCGCCCTTGGTGTTGATCGAGGCCTGATCCGCTTCGTCATCGATGATCAAGGTGGGCGGAGGGTTGTCCTTCATCTCGTCAGCTGCAGGCGAAAGCCAATCAATGACCTTTTGCAGGACACCAGCATGTTTCTTGACCACCAAGCAACAAGGAGATGCGTTAGCAAGAATTTCGGAAGCCCTCGTAGAGGGCCGACGGAAATCGTTCTCTTCGTCCGTGAAATACTCCCATCTTGGCTGAGGAATCGGCACACCTAGTTCAGAAAATTCTTTTTTCGCGCCCAAGATGTCTCGCCTGATGCGCATCTGAGTCTGCTTGCGCAATTCATTATCGATGCCCGAAAGGACGATGATCAGCTTGTATCCGCAGTCAGCCGCCTTGGAAATCAAAGCAGTAAAGTTCTGTGTCTTACCACTCTGCACGTAGCCCAGCACAAGGCCTTTCCTCAGACCGACGCAGTCAGGGGGGCCGGCCCATCGCAGCACGTCATCCGAACAAGCGTCCAGCATCGCGATAGACTCTGGAGACCGAGGAGAGGGGCGGAGATGTTCTCCGAGAAAAGTGGAGAGATTAGGCCAGTATTTCCAATTAGTCTTATCCAACCTATCCATCCAAGTAGGGTCAAAAACGCTACCACCGCTATTCAGGCCGGTTGGTTTTTTTCTGAATGACTCAAAAGTGCGCAATAGGACTTCTTCGAGCTCGGCTTGGCTTGATGTATTCGCCACTCCGAGCTGAGCGAGCATCGACGGCACAAACAAGAGCGCCCTCTTGGCTAGCTCATCAGGCGGCAACTCGGGGTTGTTATTATTCATAACCCGCAGCATCGCGTAAACATATGCAGGTAGGCTTACTTTAGATTCTTCGTTCATAGGGAAATCTTGATGAAAAGGGATTTGATTTTCAGTTTGTCGGTAGGATCACAAACACGCAGGAGCATTTTCTCCACTTCGGACAAGGAATACTTCTTCTCCCTAAAGGTGTCAGGCATGTCGCTAGCCTGGCTATAATTAGCCCTGGCGTGCCCGATCCAGTCGCGAAGCAGTTTGTCAACGTCAGCCCTGATGCCTGCAGGAATGGAAGCGGTCTGCTTCGAAACATTGACGTCCATTTCTTCGTCCATGGCCGGATTCACTGTGTAATCCACGGCGACGCGCAGAAACTTACTCTTCTCATCCTTGGCACGCATGTTACTCCAGCCGCCGAAGTCTACCAACCGGTCATTTCGATAGAAATAAAAGCCCTGCATGTCGTTCCACTTGTAGACGCCAGCAGCCTGGTGAAAGGCCGCGGATGAAGAAAACTTATCCTGCGAGGGCAGCAAAACGGCAGTGAAAGTAACGCGACCAATTACGCCGCTCGCGTTCTCGACATTCATGTGAACCGTTCCGACCTCCTCACGGTTCGCCTCGGTTGAGCAATAAGGATCCCAAGCGTTCACGATGACGCGCTGGTTCATCATCATTTTGAATTTCTTTCCTGGTACCTGGCCTGAGAGATGACGATGAAATACGGTAGCAAGGTAGAGCCTCGACTCCAGGCACTCTGCTTCGATGCTTTTCGATGCGGTAGCGGCTGCCTTGTTTCGATAAGCCCGCAGTCGGGTCCACATTACAACAGTACCAGAAGTAACCTTTTTGAGATGGGTGCGTGCGACCTCAGGAAATTGCTCAAGTTTCAATTCGTTCAACAACCACCGGCCAGAGCTTTGCAGTAGATCCATATCCCAGCTGTAGCCGCAAAACTTACCGCTCTTAACTGAACCGACCATCAAAAGATCGCACTGGCTTAATGATGCGGTCTTCATCCCCATACCGAACTTACCCAAATCAGAAACTCGCGACTTGCTGCTACCCAATGTCATGGCCTTGATGAGCTCGGGTCCTGTCATGCCATTTCCGTCGTCCATGATGAGTACGTATGACTTATCAGCCAACGCCGAATCTGCCATGACATAGAGGTCGATGGTTTTCGCGCCTGCGTCGATTGAGTTGTCGACGACATCGGCAACCGCATTTGGGAACTTATAGCCCATGGCACGCAGTGCGGCCATGGTCTCATAGGGCATAGGAGGGGCTTCAATCTCAGGCATGCCTAAGGGATACCCAGGAAAGGCTAGCATGCAAATACCATATTGATGCTTATTACCATCCTCCTAGCATCTGGACATGATTACCCCGCACATCATTAAGCTTCTCCGGGAGCGCTTAGGCCCGGAGCTTAGTCATGATATCATCATTTTTTCACAAGAAAACTCCGCGGCGATTCCTAGCCGGTTCATGGAATCCGCGTATGCGAAATTAAGCACCGGAATAGCCAGGCATAATGGTAAACTATTTGAAGGACTATTCCTTGCGATACTAGGACGGGCTGGCATCGCACATGTGATACTTGATGCGGAGTACGGCTGTCTCCCCTACTCGACAATAGATGTCGCCATATACTATGAAAAAAAGGTCCCGGTCCTGATTAGCCTAAAATCCTCACTCAGAGAGCGATGGAAACAGTCCGACCTCGAGTTTAGTCGTATCAAATCTCTTAATCCTGGGGCGATCTGCGCCATCGCGACCCTCGAAGACGCAGGGATGCCACTACGCCTACTCGGAGAAAACCGTCTGCTCGGCTCGGACTTCGTCATCGATTGCAGGGTGCCTTCGCACTGGGCAAAATTCCTCTCCAGGATTACCGAATCAAAAAACGTTACCTGCGTAGAGGATAAGACCCTCGGCTTAATCGATTACTCCCATCGGAGTTAATATTCGGCGCGCTGTTTCGGCACCAGGTGCCCGCCCTAACCGAACCTAACCTGCAGCGAGAGCCGGAGCTTAGCAAAGTTTTCGTCCTTCTGCTTATAAACGTAGCCGGCGTGATGCCTCGTCATGCTCGGAGTATCAAATTTAGTTCCCGCCAACAGATACTCACGAAAATCATCGTCATTAAGCACATGAAAACAAACGACATCGCCGCTCTCCTTGACGATAATCCAGCCACCATGAGCCTCCACCTGCCCTTCCCATTGGCGGCCTGGATTCATACCTAAGGCCGACTGCCTGAGCAGCTCCTTGATCTTATGCTTAACGATACGCTCAACCATGGGAAGCGGCAGACTTAATGCCCTTGAAAGTTCCTCAAGTAACGCCGGCGACCTTACCGCATCTTTAAGGGCCAATTCCCCACCCAAGTAGGCATGCATCAAAGTATCTGCAAGTATGCGCGGGAAGGATGTGTCCATCATCTTGAGGTTCTGCTCAAAAATGGGGTCGACAACTGATTCGAAAACAACGCGTGCATTCGACGCAGCAAGCGCTGGCATTAGCCGCATCGGACCAGGGTAATCCTTGTCCTTGTTTCGCGGGGCTGCCTCCTGGACCGCTAATGCATCATCAGCGGAACAGCCTTCGATCCGGTATTCGAACTGGGTGGCGCCGGCATTCAAAAGCGTAGGTAAACCGCCGAGCTCGGATTTCACGCTGAAACCAAGGGACAGTACCTCGCCGTCAAATACAGGAGAAGCTACCTCAATGAGTAGATCTGCCTTTGCCCCTGAACCAGCCTTCGTACCCTCCAGACTAAGGAGCGTAAAAGCCTCATCTGCGGCGGGACAAATAAACGATGCGCCCTCAGCATGTTTGATCTGAAGAAAAAGAGCACCTGCGATTGCACTTACCGACGCCCTTGACGCACGTGCAAGCTCAACTCCTGCACTACTCGTGACGATCACCTGATCATCCTCGATCAGATACTTTCTATTTGGATCGCTGGGACGTTGGATGCCCAAAACTTTCAACCATGCCTGGCGAGGCTCCCCGAACTTATCCGCCACCTGCACCTTACCCTCATGCAGGATGCACAAAAAAGCCAACAGTTCACTATGCTCACCCCTATTGGCCGAAATGTTCATTTATCCAGAGCGTCCATTATGGCTACACCCCAGGCCTCAATAGCGGTTACGGCCACTGAGTTGCCAAGCTGCTTCATCCGGGCAGCCTTGGCTACTTCAGCCGGAAATTCGTAACCTTCAGGGAAACCATTCAAGAGCAGCCCCTGGTGCTCGTTAATTTTTACGATCTCAGCCTTACTGGCACCACGCTTCTTAACGAAGTAGTGCTCCCAGTTCCTGCGATCGTCGATAGGGGAGCCTTTCCCTCCACATCGCAAAGTGAAACCAATTTTCCTGTGCTTAGAACATTCCTCGTCGAAGAAGGACTCGCCGCCGAGGATCCTGCCAAGACGCATCTCGTCGAGAAACTGGGGTAGTGGCAGAATAAAGGTGTCCGCATCTTTCTTACTTTTGAAGCCAATGATGAAGACGCGAGGGCGATGTTGCGGAACGCCAAAGTCACTCGCCTTCACGTAAAAATATCCGGGGGTGCCCTTGGGCTTATGGTAACCAAGCCCACCAGATTCCTTATCACCGAAGAGGTGGTTCAAGATCGTCTCCATCGTCTTGCCGATGCCAGGAACTGTTTCACTTGGGCCACCATGGGTGATCAGTCCACGTACATTCTCCAGGAAAAAGGCCTTCGGCTGCTTTACGCGGATAATTTGCTCAACGTTGAAAAACAGAGTGCCACGAGTATCGGAAAAGCCCTTCTTGTGCCCCGCCTGACTAAACGGCTGACATGGGAATCCTCCGCAGAGAATATCAAAAGCTGGGATTCCGGTCTTGGGGTCCACCTTGGTGATATCCCCCTGGAAATACTTATCATCATTTACGAAGAGTGCCTTGTCCGCGCCATGGTTGAAGTTGTGCCGATAGGTCTTACGCGCGGCAGGATCCCACTCGCTGGCAAATACGCACTGGGCTCGCTTCGTATTGTTGAAAGCTACGTGGAAACCGCCGATTCCGGCGAAAAGATCGATAAACTTGTAAGGGGGCTTCTTGGCCATGCCCGACCCAAGCACATCCTAATCGAATTTGGAAGCCGTAAGTGGACACCTGTTCACCCCGGAGAGCGTATCGCTCAGCCCCACATCCTCGGTGAATCCGCCTCCAGCCGACTGGCTAGGCGGCCGAAGGCAAGTTGTACGAACTCCTCAATATCCTCGCTCGCGTTATCTAAAGGGAGGTAGCCAATCACATAAGGCAACTTCAAGTCCGCAAACACTTTTGAGACGTTACGCAACTTGTACTCTATAGACTGCTTGGTGCGGCCAGCCACTGGACCCGCCATCAAGGAACGCACCAGGTGCGCTTTAACGAACGATCTTCCGGCCCGATCGTTCATCCACATCCAGACATAGGCGTCGACCAAGGCTGCCGTTTCATTCGGGGTCCAATCTGATCCTGGTTCACTCATTCCATCAGGATTCCAGGCAAACTGTAGAAAGTCCAGGAGAACCATTCTTTTCATATTATTTAATATAAAAACTTCCTAGACCCTTGCCTAAGTCTGCTGGGGCGGCATCAAGGCGGGCATGTCGTCATTTTATATTAAAAATATCAAAACCTTCCTAGAAGCCGACGAGAAGACCGTCCTAAGCGACCTGGCGGCCGGCATCACCAGCCTGAACTTCGAGCTGAACGAAGAGACCCTTAATTCCTGGAAAGACGTCATCGCGCAGCTTCGGCCCTGCCTGCGAAGCATCGTCAGCAAGAATCCGGGAGCAGCGGATTGGTCGATTCTCCTCGAATACGTCATCCCGATGATCAATCAGCGGATTGATTGCGTCCTCATCGCTGGTGACCTGATCTTGGTCATCGAGTTTAAGGGAGGCGAATCAACCTCAGGGGCACAGGCCCTACGACAGGCCCAAGAGTACGCTCTCAATCTCGCAGACTTCCACGAAGAATCACGCCACAGAATCATCGTTCCGTTAGCGCTGGGATCTTTCAAGACACTCAAGCCGCTTGACACTACGAACGCCGGCAAAGGCGCTATCGTCACGCACGAACAACTAGAGGAGACGCTCAAATCCGCAATCAAGACATGGGGCAATAAAGCGGCGTCTATCGATACAAGGCGGTGGGACAAATCAAGATACTTCCCCGTACCCACAATCGTACAAGCTGCGTCTAGTATCTATGCCAACCACGACGTCAAAGACCTAGCTAACTCCAAGTCTGGAATAGAAAACCTCAAGGAAACGGAAAAGTGCATCGTCGATGCAGTCAACGAAGCTAGGCTTAATGGCTCAAAGAAGCTCATCATCCTCACAGGCGTACCGGGCGCAGGAAAAACCCTCGCCGGCCTGAACGCGGTCCAGACCGTCCAAGCTAAACTAGATGCCAGCAAGGAGCAGGCGTCATTTCTCTCAGGGAACTCCCCCTTGGTCGAAGTATTACAGGAAGCGCTAAAGCGAGACGTCCGTCGCTCGGGGAAGAAGAATACGCGTTCTATTCAATCTCGAATCCGAAACATGCACACGTTCGTCAACGAGACCTACGTTGACACCGAAAATCGTCCGCCGGCAGAGCGACTCGTCGTCTTCGATGAAGCCCAACGCGCATGGACTTCGGCGAAGAATAAGAAGAAGTTTGGTCGAGATATTTCCGAGCCTGACATGGTGCTAGACATCATGGCACGTCATCAAGGCTGGGCCGTGGTCATCGCTCTGGTCGGGGGCGGACAGGAGATTCATGGTGGTGAAGCCGGTTTAGCGGCATGGGGGGACGCCATCATCAAGCATCCCGACTGGGAAGTACTTACCTCCCCGGAGGCCCTGCACGGTGGCCCTTCGGTTGCAGGCTCCAGGCTTTTCCGAAGCGAAGTCGGCATCCCTCTGAAGATCAAGGAGTCCAAAGACCTGCACCTTGCGATTTCGAAAAGGTCAATCGAATCAGAAGTCACCGCCGCATGGGTGAATGCCGCACTTAAAGGCGACGTCGTCAAAGCGGCCGAACTCTCAACCGAGGGGCTATCAATCTGGGTAACCCGAGATCTAACATCTGCCAGAAAGTGGCTCAAGGATCTCTCAGACGGAAATCGACGAGTCGGACTGATTGCCAGCTCTGGAGCCGACCGACTTCGAGCCGAAGGAGTAGAGACACCTACTTTCACCTTCCTGGGAGGTATCGACTACAAGCGCTGGTTCCTTGACGACAGGGAAGACCACCGGTCCTCCAACCAGCTTGAGGTAGCGCTCAGCGAATTCGAGATGCAGGGACTAGAGATTGATGTTTCAGGCCTTCTCTGGGGCTGCGACCTCATCTTCAAGGACGGCAAGCCCCTTCCGCGACGACTTAAGGGGACCAGTTGGGAGAAAATCAGCGGCGATGGCGACCCTCAGGCCGGAGCCGATGATAATTCCATGCGTACCATCAATAAGTATCGCGTACTCTTAACCCGCTTTCGCAAGGCAATGGTCATCTTCGTCCCCAAGGGCGACATTGACGACCTGACCCGGGCTCCTGATGACTTTGATTCCATCTACGCACACCTTAAGGCCTGTGGACTAAAAGATCTACCTGCATAAGAACTGAACGAGTAAGCATCAACTTACCTTAAGTGAGCAAGCACGAGACCAAGATGACCCGGTGGTATGCCAAGACGTGCTACCCGAAGGGTTTCTTGATGGAGGAGTACCTGGCCCTGCCGCAGGGCAAGAAGAACGGAAAGCGGCTGATGGACGGGGTCATCGTTTTTCGGAAACCGTTCGTTAAGCGCAAGCTGATCAAGGGCGAAAGAGTCGTGGTCATCCAGTCCAAGCACCGGCGTCTGGGCATGGGCCTCATCGGCCAAGTCATCGTCTCCCGCGACCTGGTGGAGCGCCTAGGCGTCACGGTCAAGAAGTCCGTCGGCGTCTGCACGGAGATGGATACCGTTATGCATAAGATGCTTCGCAAGCACCCGAGGTGTCGGGCGGTGGTTTACCGCGCTTAGGCGGAGCCTGAGAGTGAGTTGAACAGTTGATCGGTTGATCAGTTGGCCAGACCAACACTAGCTGGCCGGTTGACAAGTTGACACGTGGGCAAGCGAGGCAGAATCAGGCAGAACTAGCGGCCCGGTGGTTAGGTGGGTCAGGTGGGCAGACTAGCCTACCAGGTAAATAATAGACCGAAGAAATTTAGATTCACGCCTGAAATGCGCTGCGCAAAATAGCTGCGTACAGGCCTACTACTTCTTCGATTTATTATCCTTAATTGTTTTAAAAAGTTCAAAAGAACGTTTCTGGGCTAACGTAATTTCGTCTTTAAAGAGTAGCACCTCAATGAGGCCCCTCATTCTTTCAACCTCTTCAAATGTCACATCATAATAATCTCCGCGTGAGCCGAGGTATTTTACAGCGTCAGATTTTTTGCGTATTCCCATTCCTCCCAAGAGCAAGTTGGCCCAGACATATGCCTCTTTTAGGTGCGTACGATTATCCGACTTGTCCTCTTTATTTCGATAATAGAAAACTAAGCTTAGTTGTGCTGACTCATTACCCATACTAGCCAAATCAACCAAGAGCAGGAGGCCCTTCTCCTCATCTGCGGCCGCGTTGACTCGATTAGAAATAAGCATGTTCGCGAGCATATATCGCGCACTCATGTTACCCGCCTCCGACGAAAGAGTGTAGTACCTGAGCGCCTCTTGACGTGATCTAGGCACATTAAAACCAAACTCAAAACATATACCAAGCTTACGCATCGCCTCACTGTCTCCGGCGGCGACCAACTGCGTGAGCTCATCATAGTCGAAACCATCCGATACCGGCTTGGGCGTCGTCGGCGAATGAACGAAGAATTGCGTATAAACAAAAAATGAGGCCACCACTAATAGTACGGAAATAACGGCTAAGATATATGCTAGTTTTCCTCCGCTCTTCGCGTTTATTTCTCTCATAAAAAAATGTTCATTTAAAACCATATGATGAGCAAGCAGAGACTAAGTCTAAACCTGTGACACCAGTCATAGGCCTAACAATAGCTATACGGGCTCCGTCCCGATCCTGAGTAAGTTCCTACTCCTTCCGGCCGCAGGGCGGGAGGTCTTCGAGGTAGAGGGGCTTCTTGGAGTCGAGGTTCTCCCAAGTGACCTTGGGACGGGATTCCTTCTCATCGAATTGATTGAGCCCGGAGGTAGTCTTGATTTTGCCGGTCATGTGATTGGTGCTGGTGAGCGTCCTGTCGCCCTGATTCCGAGAAAAGCTGTCCTCTTCGCTGCCAATCAGCCGGAGCTTACCCGCTTCGAGCCTGAACTTGAACGATTCATGGCTGGTCCACCAAGTGCCCGCCGAGGCGAACCATTCGAATTCAAAAGTGATCACACCCTTCTCAACCTTTATCTCGGCGAAACGGTCCAGGTAGTTGTCAAACTCCAAGGTGAACTCCGGCGGAATGAACTTGGGATATTCGCCGACTTTACGGTAACCGTCCTTCTCAGCTAGAAACGTGACAACCACGCGCGGGTTACCATTCAGTTCGTACCCATCACCGCGCTTGGTGATTTTCTTGGGGTCAGTCTCTTCCCTCACGAACACCAGGTCAGTCAGACCGTCGGCATTCAGGTCCCCTTGGGCCATCTTCAGGACCTTCCAGCCAGCCGGCAAATGGACCTGCGCGGCCGTTGGCAGGACCAAGGGTACCTCCGCCGCCGGCAAGCCCACCATGAGCCCGCAGAAGCCCGCAATCAATGCGCTAAGACGCCACATGGTCATGATTGGAAGCGGGCTCGTGCATAAGACTTTTCTAAAAGGATGGGGTAAGCTTGGGCAAGGGACAACCGTGCGGCGGAGCCGCATGACACTACAAACACCGTGTAGAGTGCTGTGGTCGGAATCGCTATCTGCCGCCGGCAGCGCGTTCGGATGCCTTCCTCGCAACCGAGGCGTCGTTGATTGCGTAGATGACCATACCCAAACCCTCAGCCGCACCTAGATCTTTAGGGTCAATAGCCAAAATCGCCTCAAATTTCGCCTTGGCTGCGTAAAGGTTACCTTCATCCCAAGCCTTTAAGGCTTCGGCAAGCAGTAGAGGCTTACGCGAGGTCGCAACAGCATTGGACATCGTTTCTTTAACCTTCTGCGGGGTGGCTTCTTCTTTCCGCAACCCGGCAAGTTCAGCTTTCAGTTCGCTGAAACGGCCCTCTGCTTCCACTAGACGCTGGGCATTTGCCCGGCTTTCGGCCTCAATCTGTGCGACTTTCGAAGCAGAGGCGACTTGCTTGGCTCGTACTGAAGCAAGCTCTGTCTTCAAGGCCTCGACCTGTTCTTGCAATAAGCGCTCACGAGAGCCGCCGGCCTGTGAGCCGACAGGAGGCTCAGAGTTCTTGGCGGGCGTTGACCATTCATTCAACATGACGAGCAGCAGACTGACGCTCAGGACGGAAAGTAAGCCAACGATCCATGGATAGGGATTCCCCTTCTTGGGCGGCTCAGGGACTTCGTGCATAAGACTTTTCTAAAAGGCGGGGACAGGCGGGGCAAGGGGGATTGGACGTAAACGTCCTGAGGGGGCATGTGGGCAAGGGGACATGGGGACACGGGGTGAACACTAGTGGCCCGGAGGCTCTGATGCCCAGTGGACGAGGACGCTGCAACCAAGGTAGGGGCAGAACCGCGTGCTACCCTAGTATTAAGTCCCGAATGGACAATTAATCCGACCAAGGGTTAGTGTTGAAGAATGCAAGAAGTACCCCCTTCTCCGGACACGCCGGCTTCCAGCAACCACCGGCTACGTTTCTATGTATCCCTTATACTGTTGCTCCTGGTTGTGTCATTATTGACCTGGCTGACCGTTGCACTCTTCATTCAGGAACATTGGTTATTTTGCTTCATCTCTGCCTACGCACCGATGTTTGTTGTCGTGCTTTCTCCGAGGTATCTAAGACGTTTGAATTCGCAGGCTAGAATTGCTGAGCTGATTTGCGAATTCGACCAGATCTCCGATCGGTTCGCCCGCCCGAAGGCCTACAGGCATAAGTCACTAGCTTTTCGTCCATCCGGTGACATTGAGCCTAAATCGTTTATCTACCGATTATGCCTGGGCTCCAACGGAGACATCTATATACCAGTGATGACAAACTGCCCGACACAATTCTTAGGCCGAATCCATGATTACCACGTAAGCATCTGCATCAACGATGACTTAGTGCTCATCAGCAAGTATGGGAATTATCACGATAACACTAGCCGGCTTGTAAGCTTTTTCGAAAAGCACTCAGGGAAAGGCCAGAAAATCGCCCATCTAAGAATTGCTAAAAATGATATCATGTCCGACGCCGTAGCCGGAGACTTCATGATCGAAGGAGATGAATTCGACGCCTTCATGAAGACCATAGAACTAGCAAAATATTTCACTATAGCACCCAACTATCAACCATGACCAAGGACAACGAATACCCCCTACTCGACCCGGAGTTCGTCCGAAAGGTCGTATCTCTGGTCAACGCCGGCGCCAAGATTATCCAGATCCGCTCGCATGAGCGAGATAGGGTCAGGGAATTGGCAACGGCCGTCTTGGGCCATCCTGAAGCTCAACACAAATTCAAAAAAGCCTGTTCATGGTGCCTCTTCCATGACTCCTTCAATATCATCTCCCAGAAATTCCTGAAAAAGAACAGGGCACGCACCCGACCCATCGAAAAACTGCGCGAAGACATCCACGCCAACCAAGGCATCTGGGTGCTGGAAGACTATCATCACCTCCTCGGACAAGAATCCGATCAAGAGACCAAGTCTCAGGCTATCGATTTTCTCGCAAATATGTCAGAGTTTTAGGGGAGTCTCCTGATTCTCGGCGGAAAGGGCTTCGATATTCCCCAAGAAGTCGCCAAGGAGATCACTACCTTAGATCTCCCATTGCCCGATGCCAAAATCCTGAGGCACATCGCCGCTACCAAAACCGAGCTCAATGCAAAGCTGATTTCCGACGAATGCATCGAAGCAGCCCGCGGCCTGACCATCAACGAAGCTCGCCGGGCTTTCCTCAAGGCCTACCAGGCTTGCGGAGACCTCAGCGGCAAGCAGGCAATTGCGTTAATAAGCCAAGCGAAAGGCCAGGCCATCCGGGAAAGCAAACTGCTCGAGTACTTCGATACCCAGGGTTGCGAGATGGCGGACGTTGGAGGCATGGAGAACGTCAAGCAATGGCTCGCCAAGCGTCGGGTCGGACTATCCCCGACAGCCAGGGCACTCAACCTCGACGCCCCAAAAGGACTCCTCCTGCTTGGTGTCCAAGGTTGCGGCAAAAGTCTTCTGGCCAAGACGGTCGCCTATGAATGGAACCTCCCGCTGCTACGATTCGACCTCGGCAAGGTGATGAGCATGTGGCTGGGGCAGTCAGAAGGAAACATCCGCGATGCGCTCAACCTAGCCGACGCCATGTCCCCCTGCGTCCTCTGGATCGACGAAATCGAGAAAGGGATTCCTAAGTCCGGCCCTTTAGACGAAGGCACCGGCCTCCGGGTTCTCGGCACCATCCTGACCTGGATGCAGGAGAAGAAGCAGACCGTCTTCGTCGTCGCCACCGCCAATAGTGTCAACGACCTGCCTCCCGAACTCCTGCGAAAAGGGCGCTTCGATGAAATCTTCTTCGTCGATCTTCCCGACCAAGCGGCTCGGGTTAAAATCTTCGACATCCATACCCGTAAACGCAACCAGCCACTCCGGGCCGATGCCCTGCAGGAGCTCGCTACGGCCACGCACGGCTTCTCGGGCGCCGAGATCGAGTCAGCCGTCTCCGAGGCGCTCTACAACTGGGCCTACGAACGGGATCAGGGCAAACCTAACGCCACTTTCGAGCTCCGGCATATCCAAGAGGCCATTCGGGAGACCCGACCGCTGTCAGTACTCATGGCCGACAAGATCGAAGAGCTCCGCACATGGGCGAGCACTCGAACCCGTCCGGCGGCAGCCGCCACGACCCCGGTAGACCTCAATCGATTCAGGAAGTAAAAAGATACCGTCAACCAATGTAGGGACGCGACGGTGTCGCGACCGGGATCCAGGGCGGACGCGTCGCCGACACGTCCCTACCCTTCGGCCAGCTCAGGCTTCGTGGTACTTCTCGAGGCCTTTGATAAATTCCTCCGGGAGGCTCGCGGCGAAATCCTTCAGCACAGTCTTGGACAAGGATGACGACAGGCCTTCGAGATGCTTGGCCATCCGCGAAGGGCAACGCTGCATGGCGATGATGCTGAGCTGTTCGACCTTTTCCATGAAGGCCTTCTTCCGCTCGTCTTCGGCCATGGCGCGTAACTGGCCCGCCAGCTCGACCACAAGCTCCTTGTTCAAGGCCACGCCCGGGGTGATCTCGAAGTAGGCCGATTTGACCTCCCCCTCATAAGCGAGGTTCATCGCGGCAACATGATTGGTGAAAGCCTCGACGACCTCGGTCATCAGCTTCTCCGCGAAGTAATCGAGGGTGTTGCGGAGATCGTTGACGACCTCGGCGTTGACCTCAGCCACCGGGCGGCCGCCCTTCTGGCCCTGAAGTTCGAGAAAGGCATCCGACCCGGCGAACAAGCACAAGGCCCGGAGACGCACGTAGGTGTTCGGATGGGACGAGCGGGCCTCGATCTCATACTCATGAGGGTCCTTGACGTACCCCTGGACGACTTCCTTCCCGAAGGCATGGATATCGATGCGGAGATTCTCGGAACTCAGGCCGGATTGAATCTTGAGGGCGGCCGAACACGCGACGGCCACGTCCTGACAGGCCGCCAATCCGAAGCGGTCCATACAGATTTCGAGTTTCCGGGCCGTGATCGCATGCTCCATGCTGGGCGGCATGCCGTTCTTCAGCCGAGGCAGGCGCATCGGCATGATGTAGTGCCCAAGCTCATGGCCCATCACGTAACAGAGTTCCTGCATCGTCAGACGCTCGACGACCCCGGAATTTACCGTCACGACCGCATTCCCTCGGATGTTCGAATAACAGCCAGCGTTCATCGCGGAGTCGGCCTCGACGAAACCGTGTACCATTTCGCGGGGTAGACCTAGCCGCTCGCAGGCCAGATCGAGAGCCTCGTCGGCCTTCGGAATGATCTCACGCTGAATGGGTGTGAGTTTGCGGTAGAAGGACAGGTGCCCCTCCTTGTCCGGCTTCGGCTCCTTCGGCAGAGCGTCCATATTGACCTCGTCCAGGCAGAGGCCGTCGAGACGTTTACGGACCTTCGTGAGGGGGTTGGCGACGCGGGGCATAGGTATTCACTACCACCGCACAAGAGGCCGACAAGTCTAAGGTGGTTGAAGGATTATAAATAATACTAGGTAGGGGCGCGACGGTGTCGCGACCGTGGAATCCGAGCGGACGCGTCGCCGACGCTTCCCTACCTAGGGCAGCACGCGGTGCTGCCCCTACCTTCAGACAAAGAAGGCGATGATGATACCCAAGATGACGAGCAGGACAAGGCAACCGCAGCAGCCTTCCTTACCCTCTTTCTTAGCCGGCTCCGACGGGGTATGGGAGCGGGCATTCTGAGCCAGCTTCACCTGACGGCGCTCACGCTCGGCCGAGTGCTTCGGCTTGGGTTCCGGCTTGGGCTTAGGCTTTGGCTTCGGATCGGGCTTGGGAGAAGGCGGCCTCGAGCCCATGCCGAGCCAATTACGCTTCGGCTTCTCGTCATCGGGTGGGATTTCGCGCATGGGCTAAGTGGGGTAAGCAATGAGAGGTGATGCGGGGGTGAGAGGCAACATTAGTTGACCGGTTGATTAGTTGGCCAGTTGGACAGAGAGATGCACATCAGGGGAAGAGTCCCGCATAGACAAGGGGTGCGGTGGGTCTTAATAGCTAAAGAATGCAAGAAGCACCCGAACCGCTCGCTCGCACCGAAAAATCAACGGGGCTCGCATTCTATCTGGCGATGCTTGCTACGAGCGCCATCGGCTTGGTCTTATCAGTCTTTCTGGCTCATGCCGCCCTGACCGAAATAAATAACAGCGAGATCCGATTTATCGTCCCAACAGACTTTACCCTCAAGGGAACCGTTTCATCCAAGGCGGATTTCCCTGTCCCACAAGGCCTACCGAGATACAGCGACACAGAGATCGACAGATACGTGAAGGCTAGCATGGAGCCTAAAATCGACAGCGGATTGGAGGTGCGATTCCAGAAGCCGAACCGGCCGTGGTTATGCGTCGCGTTGGTTTTTCTACTGAGCAACGTCCTGCTCTACCTCCATCGCATATATCTGATTGTACTCCGAAGCAAAGCGGTGGAAAACGTGACCACCCTACACGCCAAAGTCATGGCAATGGCCGGCTTACTCTACTTCGCAGGCAACGACAATCTGGCGGTCGGGGCGATTCTGGGAATCGTAATGATCGCCTACGCCGGCATCGGCTACCTGGCTTACACTCGCTGGGAGCGCGTCCGGGCACAGCTTTACAAGGACTGACCTGAGCCCGCCGACCAGATCACTTCTTAGCCTTCTTGGCCTCGATTTCAGCCAGGAGCTCGCGGGAGCGCTTCTGTCCGGCCGCCTTCTGGGTAGAAATTATCTGTCCTTCAAGACGATCGCGAGCGGCGGCAGCTTCCTGATTACCCGAAGCGGCGCAGACGTTATACCAAGCGTAAGCCTCGACGGCATCCTGCTCGAATCCATTGATTCCGGATCGGTAACGCTCAGCAGTGGAAAACTGGGAGGTAACATGACCAGCCAAGGAAGCCTTCAGATGATAAGTGCGGGCGAGCGCAAAATCGGTCTTGAATGCGACTTCATAATACCGGGCAAGAGTGGCGTTCGCCTCAGCGGAGCCGGCTTCGGAGGCCAGTTTATACCAGCGCACGGCTTCAGAAAAGTCGCGAGGGAAATAACTGCCTGCGAGGTATGCGTCGCCCAGTTCGACCTGCGCCCCGATGTCTCCCGCTAACGCCTTCCGCATTAAGAGAGCCCCGCGACCCGGATTCGCTTTGGCGATTTCATGGGCTTCAACCGTTTTAGCTATCTCCCGGGCACGCACCTGCCCCTTGGCAATCGTCACCGACGGATAGGTCTTTTCCATATGATCGCGGGTAGCAGTTGATGCCACGTCTCCCCACGCAGCACAAATATTAAACCAGGCATAGGTGTCAGAGATCTCGACCGATTCGTCTTTGAGATGACGGTAGGCCATCCACAGTTGGGCTTCGCGAACGCCCCTTAGAGCAGCCTTTTCGAAGTTGTGTTCAGCCCGCTTGCGATTCCCCAACGTATCAAAAATCTTTGCGAGCTTCAAGACCACCGCCGTATCTTCTTCGGCAGCGGCTTTATTGTACCACCGCAGGGCCTCCTCTTCATCGCGGATGCATCCCCTTCCGATACGATAACGTTCGCCGAGCTCGAGACAGGCCAAGGTATTGCCGCCAGAAGCAAGGGCCGTGAGGTCAGAGATGCTAGTTGGTAAGATATCTTCTACCTTTGGCACCGGGGAAACCTGAACCGCCACAGAAGCCAACGGAGCGGGAGCAACGGCGGGCTTAGACGTATCAGCGGCCCCCATCCAACCGAGATTGACCGCAGCCACGATCAATAGAACGAAGAACACCACCCCGCACAGGATGGCAAAGCCGCGTCGCTTTTGCATGTGCTCGGCATTATCGGACGGGATTTCCCTCATAGAATAGTCCTTAAAGAGTCATACAACCCTGAGCAAGAGATGTTTGATGGGTGACAGGAGCCAACGGACACCCCTACTCTTCCTGCATGCGCGAAGCCCCTCGCCAAGACGACAAACCTGCCAAACTGCCGATGGTCTGGCCGAATGCTTTGGTGCTGATCGCCGAGATGCTGTTTTTGTGGGCAGCTTTTAGTTACTTTGAACGAGGGCGTCGCACCCTCTGGGATGGAAGATACGGCAGCTCAGCACCTTCGCATGTTCAGTGGTTCGCCGCGGCATACGCCCTGACCTTTGTCATCGGCATCCTTACAGCCTACCAGATAGTGCAAACAGTCAGGCGTAAGTCCCAGGTCCTTCGCCTGAACGACAGACGCTGCCAGCTGATGATCGCGCTGGGGGTGATAGCGGTTGGCGCCCGGGCGATATTCGAGTTCTACGGGATAACCTTCATCCTCTGGGGGCTATTCTGCCTCTGGGCTTACACATCGCTGGACTTCGTGAAGCGCCCGTTCAATCGAGAATAAGACCATGCGCGAGGCGTTCCGGCATCACATCCCTATCAGCAAGCTGAAGTGCGCCTTTTACCTGGTTCCTTGCCTGCTGTTCGGGCTCTCCGGCCCCTATGCCGCCTATGGCGTATTCGTCCAACGTGAGGGTCTAGGCCTCGGCTACGCTCTCTGGATGTTGCTGAGCCCCATCAGCCTCACGATTTGCATGAGGGCGCTATTTTCCCTAGGTCGTAAGCTGATCGACCCAAAGGCTGGCCTGACTATCACGGATGAAGGCATCTTCAATGACTCGAGCCCCTTCAGCAGCCATTACCTCAAATGGTCAGAGGTCGAGTCCATCCACCTGACCCCGAACATAATCGAAGTGCGCTCCCTCGGAGCGGAAGGCTTCACGGCCGTCAAGGCGAGCAGGACGAGTTCCAAGAAGTTCCGGACCAAGATCAACATCACCACCGACTGCCTGAAGGCTTCCTACGATCAGATCGTTGAAGCCTTACGTACCCACCAAAGCAGCCCCATCGTTGACGACCGCCCTTCCCTCTAAATCCCTATCTCATGCGCGAATACACCGAACCCACCACCGTTCTACCGTCCCTGACGCCCGGCCACACGATTAACGACGTCTCGCCGCTCAAGGAGGGCTTCGAACTCCTGAAAGCTAATTTCTGGGCCCTGGTCGGCCCTTACTTGGTGCTCGGCATCCTCGGCGCGTGCGCGCTCCAAGGCCTTTGGGACATCATTTTCGGTACGGCGCTGATGATGGGGGCCAACATCTCCCTGCTTGAGTACAAAGACCTCGGTACCCCGTTTGGCTTTGGCCGAACCATCTCGGTCGGATTCTCCAATTGGTGGCGGGCGTTTAAGATCAACTTCGTCACGGGCCTTTACGCCACAGTGGTCGTCATCGTCGGTTTCGTCGTGATCATTCCCGGGGGCCTCCTCATGGAGAACCATCCTACCGTCGGCGGCATATTTCTGGCATCCGGCATCCTCTTCGCATGCTACGCCTGCTACTGGTTCCTTAGCCGGTGCTGTCTCGGCCAGGCATGTATGGCAGACAAAGGAGTCAGCGCGAGTGTCAGCTTCGAGAAGGCCTTGCTGATGTCCAAAGCAAACCAGGCGCTGCTTCGCCCAATTGCTTTAACCCTGATTGGCATCTGGGGAGCAATCATCGTGGTCGGACTCATCTTGGTATTCATCAATATCGAACTGGCTCAAGATGCCAGTGAAGGAGCCGGCTTGGCCGTCATCATGGTCTCGCCACTCTATTGCGTCGTCATCACCTACCAGCGCCTGGTCCTGAACTTGGCCTACCAGCGAATCCGCAACCAGGGTGCCGCAGTGACGCCGGAGGGTGTGTGAGGGGAAAATAATCTGACCAGGAGGACGCGTCGCCGACCGCGTCCCTACCCAGGTAACAAGGACAGCACGTGGTGCTGTCCCTACCTCGAAACAGCGGATGCGATGTCATCGCATCCCTACCTTTAGACTAAGCGTTGTTTAAGGCCGGAGGCGCGGGGGACTTCGCGGGCACAGGCGGCGAGGAAGTCCGTGCGGTCAGCGACAAGGGTCACCTGCTTGCGCGCACGGGTGATGCCGGTGTAGATGAGCTGGCGATTGAGGAAACCCTCACGCTGGCT
>Ga0114974_10000972_pt1 | contig 23038 bp, 22 predicted proteins | sample S_130206_EF_Meta_FD_87318 | JGI IMG/M metagenome (GOLD analysis project Ga0114974, IMG submission 87318) | Freshwater microbial communities from Lake Simoncouche, Canada to study carbon cycling - S_130206_EF_MetaG | ecosystem: Environmental > Aquatic > Freshwater > Lake | place: Lake... | reverse complement strand
TGGGGTGTCGTCGAGTATGATGAACTCAAACAGGCGGTGTGCCGGGCCATGCACGACGTCCGCCTGATAGGCGGTAATCTGGATCGTCCCCACCTTGAAGCGGTCGACCCGCTTGCCCTTGGCCGGGCTAGTGGGATCACCGAGAGCCTTGTCGGTGGCGGCCATCAGCCGGCTCCGCTGGGCCAGAAAGGCGGGCTGATCGCCCAGCTTGGCGTAGGTGCGCAGCAGCAGCCAGGCCGCTTGGGGGCCGATCGGCCCGTCGGGCATGGGAACCGGCGACAGCAGCTTGACCACCAGGGCGTCATCCCCCGCCTTGGAGGCGATATTTGCGCGATAGGTCCGTGGCGGCAGGGTATATGGCCCTTCGCCGCAAGCGATCATACGGTCCATGCCCTCTCGCGCCGCCGGCATGTCCTGCTTGGCCATGGCATTAGCGACCTCGCCCCAAGCCGCGCGCTGGACGGCCGGGTCGCCGCACTGCACCGGTGTCATAGGGGCAAGGGCGGCGGCGAGGGCTAGGGCGGCGATCATCTGGGGCTCGCAAGGGGGGGGGCGGCTGAGGGCGCAAAAGAACGCAAGAAAGCTTTCGCCCAAGCGACGACCGCGATCAAGGCGGCAGAAGGGTCGGCCCTGTTAGGCGAACAGCGTCTGCCAGCGCCGCTTTTCGCGATTGCGCCAGGCGCCACGGTGATAGGCGTCAGACCCGATCAGCGGCACCACTGTACTGGCCTCGGCGAACACCATCTGTTCGTGAGTGGTCTCAACTTTACCCCAAGAGGCGGCCTCCTGGAGGGTGGATGAGGAACAGGCACCGTCACGCACGTCGGCGACGGTGATCTGCACGGCGTATTTGTGCATCTCGGCTTCGACGCCCAGAATCTCGGCGCAGACCACGGTGTCCTGGGCAAAGTTCTTCGGAACCCCACCGCCGACCATGAACAGGCCGGTGGTGCCGGCGGCGATCTTGATGTCGGTCAGTTCGCGGAAGTCGGCCACGGCGTCGATCATCAGATAGGGCTGTTTGGCGGCGGCCCGCTCTTTCTGGTGCTTGACCAGGCCAAAACCGGCCGAGCTGTCGACGAAAGCAGGACAGAAGATCGGCACGCCTTCTTCATAGGCGGTCTGGATCAGGCTGCCGGGCTTCTTGGAGTTGCCTTCGCTGAGCCATTTGCCGATTTCCCAGATGAACTCGCGCGAGGAATAACCGCGCGGCTCCAGACGGTTCGCGATCTCCAGGATGGTGTGGTCGCAGGTCTGCAGCTCTTCTTCGTCGATATAGGTGTCGTAGATGCGGTCGATATAGTTTTCGCGCAGCACATTGTCGTCGATCGGGCCGGCGGCCTGATAATGTTTGAAGCCCAGGGCTTCGAAGAAATCCATGTCGATGATCGAGGCGCCGGTGGCTACGACGCAGTCGAACATCCCAAACTTCACCATGTCGCTGTAGACGTGCATGCAGCCGCCGGCGCTGGTCGAGCCGGCCAGGATCAGCCAGGGTGAGCAGGCCTTATCCTCGATGGCCATGTTCAGGATGTCCGCCGCGCGGGCAGTGTCGCGGCTGGAGAAGCTCATCTTGCGCATGGCGTCGATCACCGGCCGCGCGTCATAGGCGGTGATGTCGACATGCTCCACGGTTTTGGAGAGGAGCTCGGCTTTGATATTCGGAACTGGAGCGGTCATCGCTTTCGGTTTCCCTAGGTGTTGAGCGCCCGTCCCAATGCAGACCCACCGCCGGGACGGAGCGACCGGCGACGAAGAGGATGTATATTAGACCTAAATTGTGACGGCTGGCAGTTTAACGCCGGCGACGCTTCTGCCCAGCCTTGCCCTTGGGGCGTGAGAATCGGACCACCTTGCGGGTTTCCTCTTCTTCAATCCGGGGGTGGGGGATCGAGCGCCGAGCCAGGCCGAACATCGAGCCCATCGGTGCATCCTGCACCACAGCGCTATCCATTTCGCCAAAGCCGTTGAAGCGGGTGGCCATGGCCACGCCATAGGCACCCAGCATGCCGATCTCGATATAGTCACCTTCGCCAATGCTATCGGGCAGCCAGAACGGACCGGGCATATGATCGATGGAATCGCAGGTCGGGCCGTAGAAGCGGAACGGCTTCAATGTTCCCTTCATGTCCGAAGACAGGGCACCCTTGCCGCAATAGGCCTTGACTGGGAAGGGCCATTTGACGTGAGCGGCATCGAACAGCGAACCATACGATCCATCGTTCAGATAAAGGGCGTCGCCCTTGCGCAGTTCCACCTTGACCAGCAGCGAGCTAGCTTCTGCCACCAGGGCACGGCCGGGTTCGCACCACAGCTCGGTGGTTTCATGCACCATCATCTCGCTGAAGGCGCGCTCGATCGCGGTCATATATCCGGCCATGTCGGGCGGGATCATACCCGGATAGACTGACGGGAAACCGCCACCGACGTCGACAACATCGGCAAAAACACCCGCGCGCACCAGCGCACGCGAAGCCTGGGCCATCGCAGCCTGATAGGCGGTCGGCCGCATGCACTGACTGCCAACATGGAAGGAGACGCCCATCAGGTCCTGGGTTGCGCGGCGGGCAGCCATCAGCAAGGCCGGCGCCTGGTGCTGCGGCACACCGAACTTGCCCGACAGTGAATAGGAGGCACCCTCGGTGTCGACGCCCAGACGCACCATCAGGTTCAGGTCCTTGGCCCGGCCCGTGGCCTCGAGGATCTTGTCGAGCTCTTCATGGGTGTCGAGCGCAAAGGTACGCACCCCATGATCGGAATAGGCGGCGCCGATCGCGGCGCGGCTCTTGACCGGGTGCATGAAGGCCATGCGTGAGCCGGGCGCGTGCTGTGCCACCAGCTCGACTTCCGGCATGGAGGCGACGTCGAACGAACCGACCCCCGCCTCGCTTAGGGCACGGATCGCCCACGGCGAAGGATTGGCCTTCACCGCATAGAAAACATCGCCTCTAAAGTGTTCCTGGAACCAGCGCGCCGCTACCGCCACCGCGTCCGGTCGCACGAGGGCGACAGGACGTTCCGGGGACCGTTCACGGACGAGGTCCAGGGGATCATGGTACGTGCGCAATTCACGTAACCCCCAAGGATTGTTGAACCAAGTCCGGCGTTAGCAGCGCAGATGGACACGGGGTCCGCCGGGAGCGGGGGAAATAAGGTCTTTGCCTCTCTGTGTAAAGTTTTTTATTGTGACAGTTTGAGCCCCGAAAACCCTTGGTCTTGTTGGCTGCGCGGCCTGTCGAAAAACTTTTTTGGAGCAAGAGCAATGGCGGGCTTTGTGTGGGCCGCAGTTCTGATAGGACTTTAGCCTGAACACTCCACATGACAGTCGCCTCAGTCCTTTCCATCCGCGCGGTTTCCAAGTCCTTCGGGCAGCGCCGGGCGCTCGACCGGGTGACCATCGAGGTGGCACGCGGTGAGATGATCGCGCTTATCGGGCCGTCGGGTTCTGGCAAGTCCACCCTGCTGCGTTCGATCACCGGCTTGGTGCCGATCGACGCTTCACCCAAGGCAGACGGGGAGGTCGGCGTTATCGAGGCCTTCGGGGCCGTGGTTCAGTCCAAGGGTCGGGTGAGCGACAAGTTGCGCGACGTGCGCATCCGCATCGGCTTCATCTTCCAACAGTTCAATCTGGTCGGTCGTCTCAGCCTGTTCAGCAATGTGGCGCTTGGCTCTCTCGGCCGCATACCGTTCTGGCGCGGCCTATTGGGGGCCTGGCCGATGGAAACCCAAACTGCGGCCATGGCGGCTCTGGCACGCGTTGGCGTGGCGGACTACGCCGCCCAACGGGCCAATACCCTGAGCGGCGGCCAGCAGCAGCGCGGGGCCATAGCGCGCGCCCTGGTGCAGAAGGCCAAGATCATTCTCGCCGACGAGCCGGTGGCCTCGCTTGATCCCGTCTCGGCCCGCAAGGTGATGGAACTGCTCCGCGATCTGAACCGGACCGACGGCCTGACTGTTTTGGTCACCTTGCACCAGGTCGACTACGCCCTGCGCTATTGTGACCGTGTTGTGGCGCTTAAGGACGGTGCCAAGGTCTATGACGGACCCGCTTCGGGCCTCGATAAACCAAAGCTCATCGACATCTACGGACCCGAGTTCGAAGACGTCTTCTGGGAAGGACCCCCGCAATGATTTCGCGCCGTTTTGCGCCCGTCGCCGCGCTCGCCGCCCTCACCCTGCTGGCCAGTTGTGGCAAGCCCCAGCCGGCATCCACCACGCCGGCCGAGCTGAAATTCTCCGTGCTGTCGGCACAGGATGGGGCCTCGATGACCGGCTATTGGCAGCCGCTGATCGACGACCTGCAAAAACAGACTGGCCTCAAGGTCAAACTGTTCATCGCCCCCAACTATACCGTGCTGATTCAGGCCATGGCGGCCAACCAGACCCAGGCGGCCTGGTTCTCGGCCCTGCCGGCGGTGGAGGCGATCCAACGCGCCGACGCGACTGTGTTCGCGCGCACCATCCTTGATACGGGGGTAGGCACCTACAATTCGGTGATCCTGGCCAAGAAGGGCAGCGGCCTCACGATCGATAAGCTGATGAAATGCGACAAGACCCTGAACTTCGGGATCGGTGATCCGCAGTCGACCACCGGCACCCTGGCCCCACTGGCGTTCCTGTTTAAACCGCACAATTTGACGCCGCAGGACTGTTTCAAGACCGTGCGCTCGGCGCAGCACCAACCCAATATGTTGGCCGTGGCCAACGGGCTCGTCGATGCGGCCACCAACAATTCAACCGGCTTGGCCTTCTATCGTAGCGGCACGCCCGAGGCGCAGGCAGCGGTGGCTAAGACGGAGGTGATCTGGACTTCGCCGGATATCCCGGAGTCCGCCATGCTGTACCGCAAGGATCTCGATCCAGCGGTCCAGGCGAAGCTGCGTGACTTCTTTATTAGTTATGGCAAGGCTACCGGGCCGGAGGGCGACCATCAGCGCCAAGTCATGGCGACCTTGAAGTACAGCCGCTTCGACGCCGCGGACGACAGCTATCTGGCCCCCGTGATCGAGCTGAAAAAAGTCGGTGACGCGGTCAATGCACCTGCAGCCCCCGCCAACGCCACGGCACCGAAGGCCCCCTGATGGCTGCATCGCCGCTGCCGGCCGCTGCGGCGATTCCGCCGCCGCCACAGACGCCCCTGGGCCAGAGGCTCATCAACACCCTGTTGCTGGCGGTGGTGGCCCTGCTGCTGGCCGGCAGTATCAAGGCGGTGGACCTGAGCAATATCGGGCGTGTGGTGACCAACAGCGGCAATATGCGCCAGCTGGGTGTGGCCTTTATCCACCCCGACTTCATCCTATGGCAGGTCTACGTCGCCCAGATGTGGCTGACGATCCAGATCGCCCTCTGGGGCACGGCCCTGGCCATCCTGATCGCCGTTCCCTTCGGCCTGCTCTGCGCCAAGAACATCACCCCGATGTGGATTCAGCAGCCCATGCGCCGTCTTATGGACATCCAGCGCTCGATCCCTGACCTGGTGGTTGGCATGGTGTTTATCACCGCCGTGGGCTTGGGGCCGCTGGCGGGCGTGATTGCGATCATGGTCAATACTGGGGCGGTGCTGGCCAAGTTGTTTTCCGAGGCGGTGGAGTCGATCGATAAGGGACCGGTCGAAGGTGTACGTGCCACCGGGGCCGCCCCGCTGCAGGAGATCGTCTGGGGCGTTATCCCGCAGGTTGCCCCCCTATGGACCAGCTATTCGCTGTACCGGTTCGAGAGCAATTCGCGCAGTGCCACCGTGCTGGGGCTGATCGGCGCCGGCGGCATCGGCCAAGTGCTGTATGATAGCCTCAACGCCTTCAACTATCGCCAGACCACGGCCATTGTGGTGGTGATCGTGGTGGCGGTGAGCCTGATCGACCTGCTCAGCCAGGCAATCCGATCCCGGCTACTCTAGGCCGCCGGTTTCCGCCGGAGCCGTGCCAGGCGACGTAGTCTGCGCCATAACCGTGTCTTGGCGGGCTCGGGATAGGGTTCGAGGTTTTTCAAGAACTGCTCGGCGCAGGCGCGCCAGGAAAAGCGTTCGGCAAAGCGCCGCACGCCCGCCTTGTCGATGTCGAGGCAGGCGAGACAGGCCTCACGCAGACCCTCGGTCTGGGTCTTGGCCAATGCGCCTGCGTTGGAGCCCGGGATAATGTCGATGGGGCCGGGGGCAGGGAACGCCGCAACCGGCAGGCCGGCCGCCATGGCCTCTAGAATGACCAGGCCGAAGGTGTCGGTCAGGGACGGGAAGCAGAAAACGTCAGCGCAGGCGAAATGGGCGGCCAGTTCGTCACCGAACCGGGCACCACGGAACACCACATTGGGATATTTGGCTTCCAACTCCTCGCGCTGCGGCCCGTCGCCGACCACCACCTTGGTGCCGGGCAGGTCGGTGCTGAGGAAGGCTTCGATATTCTTTTCGACTGCCACCCGACCGACATTGAGCCAGATCGGCCGGGCTAGGCCCTCATAGACATCAGGCTCATTTGCGGCCCTCGGCTTGAACACATCGGTGTCGACGCCGCGCGACCAAGGCGAGATGTTGCGAAAGCCGTGCTTGACCAGTTCGTCCCGCATGGTCGGGGTGGCCACCATCAACCGGCCCGACGGCTTGTGGAACCACTTCATATAGCTGTAGCCGGCCGCCAGCGGCAGCGGCAGGCGAGCGCTGACGTATTCCGGGAAGCGGGTATGGTAGCTGGTTGTAAAGGGCAGCTTCCATTCCACGCAGATGCGCCGCGCCGCCAAACCCAACGGCCCCTCTGTGGCGATATGGATGGCTTCTGGTTCGAAGGCCTTGAAGCGGTCCTGCATGGACTCATAGGCACCCAGCGCCAGCTTGATTTCTGGATAGGTCGGCAGGGGCACTGTCGTGAACTGGTTTGGGCTGACCAGTTCAACCTCATGGCCCATCGCGCGGAGTTCAGCCACCACGCGGCTTAGGGTGCGGACCACGCCGTTAACCTGCGGCTCCCACGCGTCGGTTGCGAGCAGCACGCGCATCAGCCATCCGCCTTATCGTAGGCGAATTTTGCGGCGGTAACGGAATTTCGAGTGCGAAGTCTCAGCACGAGCTCGTTACGGATGCGGGTCTTCGAGGGGCGAAAACAAGACTGCTATAGGGCGAAAATGAAGCCTTGGCGAGCGTAACGCCCTCGCTTTAGGCACTGTCACTGAAGATAGTTCTTCGGGCGACCGCGTTTGTTGTATCGCAGCAAGGGGCCGCCTAAGAGATGAGGATGGTCCAACCGCTTCGGCCATTGCTGCCTACCGCTCCTCGACCGGCGAAAGACACGCCTAAGTCGCGCAGAACCCGTAACCGAATCCTTGACCACGCCGCGCGCCTGATCCGCGAGATCGGCTATTTGGCGGCCAATAATGCGGTGATCGCCGAGGCTGCAGGCCTGACCCGCGGGGCGATGCTCTACCATTTTCCCACCCGCGAGAGCCTCGTGGCCGGTCTAGTCGAGCACCTTTCGGCCCAGTCTGACGCCCTGTTTGTTGACGCCGCACGCGCGCGTGCGCCAGGCGCTGACGTGGCCGAACACGCTATCGATGCCTATTGGCACCTGCTTCATTCCCCGCCCGTCATCGCCCTGCGCGAGCTGCATACGGCGGCCCGCACCGATCCGATGGTGCGTGAGCGCTTGGCCGAGGCCAATGCCGCCTTCGATCGCGCAGAGCCGGAATCGGTCATGGCGCTGTTTCAGCCGGGGTTGACACCACGCAGCCAGGCCGCGCGCGACATGGCACGTTTTCTGCTTGAAGGCCTCGCCAACGCCGACCTGACCTATAACAGCGAGGTTCGCGCCAAGCGTTTGATCGAGATGTTGAAGCGCGTGGTTCATGTGCTGAACCGCAAGGGTGACGTGTCGGATATCTGGCCGGACTAGAGGCTGATGCTGTAGGGATTAGCGATCCCTTGCTGTGAGCCCGCCATGCCTCTGTCGCTTCCCGCCGGTCTGACCCTCGTCGCCGCGACCCACAATCCGGGCAAGGCTGTAGAGATCGGTGCCCTGCTTGACGGCAGGTTCACGCTCCTGGCCGCCGGTGCCTTGGACTTGCCGGAGCCCAATGAGACCGAATCCACCTTCATGGGCAATGCGATCCTGAAAGCTCGCGCCGCCGCAAACGCCAGCGGACACATTGCCCTTGCCGACGATTCAGGACTGTGTGTTGCTGCCCTGAACGGCGACCCCGGAATCTATTCGGCCCGGTGGGCGGGTCCTGAAAAGGACTTCGACGCCGCCATGGCGGAAGTGGAGCGCAAGCTCGCAGGCAGCGGATCGAGCGACCGCCACGCCTGGTTTGTCAGTGCCCTGGCCGTTGCCTGGCCCAATGGCGATGTGGCGGCCTTCGAAGGCCTGGTGCATGGCGAGCTAGTGTTCCCAGGTCGGGGCACGCACGGCTTTGGCTACGACCCGATCTTCCAGCCTAACGGCTATGAGATGACCTATGGCGAGATGGAAGCCCTGCATAAGGACAGCATCAGCCACCGGGCGCTGGCCTTCGCCAAGCTGAAGGCCGCCTTATTTGAATGACCTCGCGCCGGCGCTAGCGCTCTATGTGCACTGGCCCTATTGCGCCCGCATCTGCCCCTATTGCGATTTCAACGTGGTGCGCGACCGCGGCCAAGCCGAGCAAGAGGCTCTGGCCAAGGCGATCCTGGCGGACATGGAGGGGCAACGGATCCTGACCGGGCCGCGTCGCCTGACGTCGATCTACCTGGGCGGCGGCACGCCATCTTTGATGCAACCGGCGTGGGCGGCGGCGATCATCGCGCGCGCCAGCGCGCTCTGGACCCTCGCGGACGACATCGAGATCACGCTGGAGGCTAACCCTACAGATGCCGAGGCGGCGCGCTTCGCGGCGTTTGCAGCCCTTGGCGTTTCACGCCTCTCGCTCGGGGTGCAGTCGCTGGACGACGCTGCGCTTCGGTTCCTGGGCCGTAACCACGACGCCGCGCAGGGCAGGGGCGCAATCGATGCTGGTCTGGCCGCGTTTCCGCGCGTTTCATTTGACCTGATCTACGCCTTGCCCGGCCAGACGGCGGCGGCATGGCAGGCCGAGCTGACCCTGGCTGCCGCGCTGGGTGCCGAACACATCTCGCCCTACCAGCTAACCTTCGAACACGGCACCGCCCTGACCCGTGCCGCCCAGCGCGGAACTGTCTTGCCGCCACCAAACGACTTGGCCGCCGACCTGTTCGAAGTCACACAGTCGGTGCTCACCGCGACCGGTTTTGATGCCTACGAAGTGTCCAACCACGCCCGTGGTGCGGCGGCACGCTCGCGGCATAACCTGGCCTACTGGCAGGGCGTGGACTACGTCGGGGTGGGCCCCGGTGCGCACGGTCGGTTGACCTTGGCGGATGGCCGCATCGCCACTCAGGGGCGGCGGCGCGTCGCCGACTACATTACCGGCGTTGCATCCACCGGACTGGGCTTCGATTCGCCTGAGAGCCTCGATGCTCTCGCTGTGGCGCAGGAGCGGCTGTTGATGGGGCTTCGCACCGACGCCGGCGTCCCGCTCGCCGTACTCGGGCCCTTGAACCTCACGGCCCAGTCGCCAAGGCTGCGGGACGCGTTGACCGACGGGCTGATCAAACTGGTGGACGGTAGGCTCATTGCCACCGAGATTGGTCGATTAGTGCTGGATCGTGTAACCTTCGCCCTTGCAGCGAGCGAGGTCGCGTGAACCGGCTCGACGAGAAGAGGTAAGTTTTGGCCCGTCCGGCCCCGCCACCCCTTTCAGACGCTCACCTTGCCCCTGGCCTGTATGTGACTGCCACGCCGATCGGTAACCTGCGCGACGTCACCCTGCGGGCGCTCGATGTGCTGGCGGGGTGCGATCTGATCCTAGCCGAGGATACCCGCGTCACCGCCAAGCTGCTGACGGCCTATGGCCTGTCTAAGCCGATGCAGAGATTTGACGAGCACGCCGTCGCCAAGGCCCTGCCCAAACTGCTGGAACGCTTGGCGGCCGGTGAGCGCATTGCCCTGTGCAGCGACGCGGGCACGCCCTTGGTGTCAGATCCCGGCGCGCGCCTGGTAACCGCCGCCCTGGCCCAGGGTTCGGCGGTCTATCCCCTGCCAGGTGCCAGTGCGGTCCTCGCGGCACTTGTGGCCGCCGGTCTGCCGTCAGAACGTTTTCTGTTCGCAGGGTTTCCCCCGCCCAAGGGCGTGGCGCGCGACCGGTGTTTCGCGGAGCTGGCGCAGGTTCCGGCGACCTTGGTTTTCTTCGAAGGCCCGCCGCGCCTGTCGTCCAGCCTAGCGGCCATGGCCAAGGCCTTGGGGGATCGCCCAGCTGTGGTGGCGCGCGAACTGACCAAGCTTCACGAGACGATGCATCGCGGCACCCTGTCCAGCCTGGCCGCTGATCCAGCCCTGGGCAATTTGAAGGGTGAGATCGTTGTCGTGGTTGGTCCGCCGCTGGCGGCTGCGGCGCACGCGGTGGAAGATGCCGACGCCCTGCTTGACGAGGCCATGGCGCGTCTATCGCCCGGCGAGGCAGCGTCTGAGATCGCCAAGCGGCTGAGCCTGCCGCGTAAGGCGGTCTATGCCCGAGCGCTGGCCCGCAAGGCGATGTCATGACCCGGCGTTCTTCGAGCGGCGACCCCAAGCCAAACCGCCATGGCTTGCGCAAGGGTCGGCGGGCCAGCCCCCTTGCGAAGGTGCGGGGCTTTTCCAACCGTAGGCGCGGTTCCGCGCTGTGGTGCTGGCGGGCCTCTGGTTGATGTTGAAGGGTTACCGGATCATCGGCTTTCGCGTGCTAATCGCGTTGGGTGAAATCGACATCGTCGCCGCTAAGCATCGCACCCTCGCCATCATCGAGGTCAAGCATCGCAGCGATCTTGCCACCGCTCTTGAGGCGGTCGGCTCGGCTCAGCACGACTATCTGCGTCGGGCGGGACGGCAGATTTCCGCCACGACGATCGGCCTGCGGGATTTCTGGGTGCGGCTTGACCTGATCGCTCTCGCACCCTGGCGTTTGCCACACCATTCCCGAACGCTTGGCCCGACGATGCGGGCGCACGTTAGGGACGCTGAACTGAGCGGCTTTGAGACTGGGCGTAAAACCGTATAACTGCGCGGCCTAGCCGAAGTCTGAGGATTGCCGAATGTCCCTCCGCGTCGCTGTCCAGATGGACCCGATCGATCAGGTCGATGTGTCGGCCGACACCAGCTTTCTGATGATCGAGAACGCGCGCCTGCGCGGCCATACGGTGTGGACCTATCACCCCGACCAGATGGCGCAGGAAGACGGCAAGATCGCCGCCCGCGCCCGCCACCTGGTTGACCTCAGCCGCGAGCAGGGCCGCCATGCCACGCACGGCGTGATGGAAACCGTCGATCTCTCGACTATGGATGTGATCCTGCTACGCCAGGACCCGCCGTTCGACATGGCCTATATCACCAGTACCCATATGCTGGAGCGGCTCGGGGCCCAGACCCTGGTGGTCAACGATGCCGCCGAGGTGCGCAACGCACCCGAGAAACTCTATGTCACCGGCTTTCCAGGCCTGCAGCCGCCGACCTTGATCACGCGCGATCCGCTTGCCATCGCCGATTTCCGTCAACGCCACGGCGACGTGATCTTAAAGCCGCTCTACGGCAATGGCGGTGCCGGGGTGTTTCGGCTTAAGGCCGACGATCCCAATCTCGATAGCTTGCTAGAGCTGTTCTTCGCCTCAAACCGCGAGCCGGTGATCGCGCAGAAATTCCTGCCGGCGGTCGCTCAGGGCGACAAGCGCATCTTGATCGTCAACGGCGAACCCGTTGGGGTGATCAACCGCGTGCCCCAGGCGGGCCAGGTGCGGTCTAACCTGCATGTCGGCGGACGTGCCGAAGCGGTGGAGCTAACCGCGCGCGACCGCGAAATCTGCGCCACGATCGGGGCTGACCTACGCCAGCGCGGCCTGCTGTTTGTGGGCATAGATGTGATCGGCGACTACTGCACCGAGATCAACGTTACCTCCCCCACCGGTGCCCAGCAGCTCAAGCGCTTCACCGGCGTCGATGCCACTGCCCTGATGTGGGACGCCATCGAAGCACGACTAGCCGGATAGCCGTTATTGACGGCGGCTTCGACGGCCGAGCCTCCGCAACGTTAACCGTAAATAAAACCCCTATGTTTCTTTTTTGTTCTTTTGCTCTTCTCAAAGTTGTGCTGAGTTCTGGTGCATCATAAAGAAAAATTTGCCGTGAGCCTGCGCGCTGCCGCTGGTGTCTGTATTGTCGCCGCCACCATCACCGATCTGGAAGGATCGGTGATGGTGCGCCGCCTGCATGTGGCTTAGGCCCTGATCTACGGGCGTGTCGTGCCAGGGCCGACGAGCGAGGGGTCTTCGCGGCCCTGCGCCAAGCCCAGGGCTCTAAATCGCCCTAGTGCGCCATCCCCGACATCGTACCCATGTCTATCCCAGGCATGGGGGCCGCACCCCCGCTGGAACCGGTAAGGGTGATCACGGGCGCTGGTCTGGGAACGCTGGTCCACTTCGCCCCAGCGGCCGGAATATCAGTCCAGCGGTTCTCGCCCGCTTCGCAGCGCTGCACAGTTGGGAAATAGAGCGGCCCCACGCCGGCCGGCACTGTGAAGGAAAGCCCGACCTCGTCGAACTGGTCGACGGGCAACCGGCCGCGCCAGGTGATCGCCTTCACCCGTTCGGTCACCGTCGCCCCGCTTTCGCTGCGGGTTGGGTTCCGAAGCGGCTCCCGCGTGATCTCGATGGTCCAACCGGCCTTTGCCTGAGGCTTGGCATTGTCGATCCCGGCCGGGATGGTCACCGCGAGCGCAGTGGTCGGCGAGGCACCGCAGCCGTGGGTGATCCGCAGCGCGCCGACGTAGCCGCCGGGGGCGGCGGTGGGCTGGGCGAAGACGATGTGGGCGCTGGCGGCCGGGCCGATCAGAGTGGCGGCCGCCGCAAAGGCGAGAAAGTAGGGTTTCATGGCTGTGAGTTCCGCTTGTACATGCAGGGGGTTCAATAGGTCCAGCTGAGATCGGCGACGACCGACCGCTGCGGGAAGGGGTGGAACAGGAAGTAGTCACGGCCGCCGATGTTGTTGACCCCGAGGCTGGCGGTCAGATGGCCGCTGACACGGTAGCGGGCCTTGGCGTCGGCGACGAAATAGCCGCCGAAACCCTGGTAGGTGTTGGCGTAGCGGTCGCTGTTGTCGATGGCGCTGAACTGACGGTCGCTGTAGCGGGCGGCCAGGGACAGGTCGAGCTTGGGCGTGACGGCGTAGGACGCGACCACAGATCCACGCCAACGCGGCACGCCGGGCAGGCGTTTGCCGACCGCGGCGGCGAAGGCTGCGTCCTTCTCGACCTCGCCCGAGGCGTAGGTGACCCAGCCGGAGAGTTCGAGTCCCCGCACCAGCACGTCCCGCCTGGAGGCGACCAGCTCGACGCCGGTGACGTGGGTCCTGTCGACGTTCTGGACATAGCTGGCCAGGGTGGTCGAGCTGACCGGCAGAGGGGCGGTCTGCGACAGCAGGGTATCCTCGATCCGCTCGTCGAACACCGACAACCGGAGGCTGCCGTCATCCCACAGTCGTTCGACCGAGAGTTCACTGGACAGCGCTTTCTCGGGCTTGAGGTTCGGATTGGGAACCTGCAGCGCCGTGCCGACGGTGATGGACTGGTAGAGCTCGGTCACGGTCGGGAAGCGGCTGGCCGCCCCGACCGACGCCTTGAGCCGCCAGTCGCCGCTGGGCGCGTAGGCCAGCACGGCCTTTGGCGACACCGCCGTACGCTTGATCTCCGGCTGGTCGCGGTTCAGCGCCGGCGCGGCGGAATAGTTCAGACCGTTATAGGCCCGCCAGGATTCAATCCGCAGACCCAGCGTCGCCGTGACCTTTGGGGAAATCGTCCAGGCGTCCTGAGCCCACACTGCGCGGGTGCGCGTGCGCCCGCGGCTGAAGCTCTGGGTCGCGCCGATCGGGCCGCTGATCCAGTCGGCGAGGGCGTAGCGTGGGCTGTTCAGCTTGAAGCTGTCCTGATGGGCGCCGAAGGTGACGATCTTAGCCCCGTCGATGCCCTGCGGCCGCCAGGTCCCCTTTGCGTCGAGCGTGTACCAGCCGGTGTCGTCGGTCGAGGCCAGCGACCCGGCTCCGCTTGTGAACGCCGCCGGCAGGGCGCCGCTCGGAATGCGTTGGCGGGCCTTCAGATAGTCGAATCGGGTTCCGACGATGTCGAAATCGAATACGCCGCCGGTGCTGGACGCCATCGACAGACCCTGGGCCAGCAGCAGTTCGTTCATATTGTAAACGCCGTTCGAGAAGGCCGTATTGGCTAGGGTGTAGGCGCGCCCAGCGATATTGACCTGACCCGTATAGACCGTCTGGCCAGCGGCGTTGCGCAGGTAGGAATTGACGGTGGAGTCGTCCTTGTTGCTGAACAGGCCGAGCGTGTAGGCGGCGGTCAGGGCGGGGGTCAGGTCGTAAGTCAGGCGACCGGAGAAATTGTCCTGCACCTGGTGTTCGATCCCCGTCGAGCCCAGCACCAAGATTGGAACAGCCGTACGGTTGTTATCGTTAAACGCTCCCGTCACCGGCGTTCCCGCCGCGCTGGCCGCTGTTGGAACCGTGGCCGTGGCGTAGGTCAGCGGATGGCTGTGGGCGTCGAGGTGATTGTAGCTCAGTCGGAAGGCGGCCTTGCCGATGCGGTCGCCCAGGCTGGCGGCGAAACGCCAGGTTCCGTAAGAGTCATCGTCGCCGTATTTCTGGAACGCTTGGGATTGGCCCTGCAATTGGGCCGAGCCCTCGAGCTTGGTCGGCATGCGCTGGGTGAAGGCGATCACCGTGCCGATCGAATTTCCTGCGAATGCCGCTGAGAACGGTCCGTACAGCACATCGACACGCTCGATTGCCTCGGGTGAGACCAGGCCCCATTTGGGCGAGGCGCTGGTATTGTTGTTGCCGATCAGGCTCGAGATCAGCACCCCATCAACGTAGATCAGGCTCCGCGCCGAGGCGCCCAGGCCGGACGTCCGCGTCGCCACGGGCGACTGGGTGTCGCCGACGTGCCGGGATCGCACGGTGAGGCTAGGCAGGTAGCGCAGGGTGTCTTCGGGCGTGAAGACGTTGATGGTCTTGACGATCTCTTCGGCGGTCACGCTGGCCCGCGTATTGGGCAGGGTGGCGATATCGAAGTGGGACACACTTGCGATGACATCGACCGGCGAGACAGTCGTGTCGGGCAATATCGTCGCTGCCCAGGTCACGGGGCCAAGGGCGAGCGCGCATGCGCTCGCGAGCAGTAGACTTTTCATAATGATCCTCTCGGGCCACGGCTTTAGAGCCGGCGGCCACGCGCGCGCTCTCACGCAGGCCCAATGGCCTGCGCGGCGTATCAGCTCATGAGAGAGGCGTTGGGCGGGCCGCGCGCGGTAGCGCGGAACGCCAGCGGGCCGCATTGGCCCCGAACTTGCGGAATCGGCGGCACCCGCCAGGCGACGGCCGTCGGGCAGGGCAGGGGCGGTACAAAGGCCAGAACCGCTAGATGGGCGGCGGCCGAACAGAAGGCGCAAGGGTCGGGCTTACCGTCATACGTGCCGTGATCCGGCGAGGCGGGACCGCCGTGGTCCATCGGCATCCCCGGCATGTCCATGGCCATGCCGCCCATGGCCATCGCTGCCATGTCCATGTCGTCGCCGGGCATGGCTGAAGCGGAGAACGGCGTCGCGCCGCCCGCCTGCATGACGACCGAAGCCACCGACGCATAGGCGAAAAGCGCTACGGCTAGAACCGCAGTCGTCCAGGCCATCCGAAAAAATCGGCCGAAAAGTCTCATGCGCCGGACGAGTGATCCTTCGTCAGAGGCAGGCCACCCCATCATACATCAGCAGGATAAGGCGGGGTTCCTAAAGCGGCAAGCCACACTTGAAGCGTGATCCGGGCTTGAACCCGTCGTTAATGGGCGTTGGCCATAATGGGCTGATGAACCTGGACGAACCCCTATCGTCGCAGGGGTCTGGCGCGGTCACGGCCGAACAGCTGGGCACCCTCAGCCATGAGTTTCGCACGCCCTTGAACGGCGTGCTGGGCATGGCGCGTCTGCTGGAAGGCACGCGCCTCACCGCCGAACAGCGCGCCTATGTGACAGCGCTCAAACAGAGCGGGGATCACCTCCTATCGCTGGTCAACGACGTGCTCGACTTCACGCGCCTGGGCGCCGGTGGACTAGACCTGCATATCGCGCCGGTCCATCCGCCCACCCTGTTGCGACAGGTCGCCGAGCTGATGAGCCCGCGCGCCCACGAAAAAGGGTTGGAGATCGCATGGGCCTGTTCGCTGGAGCTGGGGTCGTTCCTGGCCGACGAAGGCCGCTTGCGCCAGGTGCTGCTTAACTTCGCCAGCAATGCGATCAAGTTTACCGCTGAAGGCGGGGTCCTGCTGCTGGCCGAACGGACCGACGCTGGTCAGGTGCGGCTATCGGTTCAGGATACCGGTCCTGGCGTGGCCGCAGAGTCACAAGCCAAGATTTTCCTGCCCTTCGTGCAGATGGACGCCGCCCATGGCTCGCAGCTCGGCGGCGTCGGCCTAGGCCTGGCGGTCGTGGCGCGTTTGGCGCAGGCGATGGACTCCACCGTCGGCGTCGGCGATGCGCCCAGCGGCGGGGCCGAATTCTTTTTCGAGGGCAATTTCGCTCCCGTTGCCACGCCGGTCGCAGCCAGGGAGCTGGCTAGGCTGACGGTTGGTATCGGCTCGCCCAACCCCATCATCCGCGCTGCAGCGGCCCGCCAGATCGAGGCGAGCGGTGGCCGCGCTGTCCAGGCCGCGACCATCGAAACCTTGCTGGCGCTCGCGCCGCCTGACGCCGTTCTGCTCATCGATGAGCGTCTCAGCGACGAAATGGCCCCGATCCAGGTGCCGACCGGGCGCGCGGCGATTATCTTGCTGGCCCCCGAGGAGCGCGCCCTGATCGAGTTGCGCCGCGCGGCCGGCTTCCGGGGCTATCTGATCAAGCCGCTGCGACGGGTCTCCTTGGCCCAGCGCGTGCTCGCGGCATTGACCAACGGCGCGGCCAGTACCGAAATGGCGATCGAGGATGAACGGATCGCGCCCTCCGCAGCCAAGGGTGCGCGCGTGTTGCTGGCCGAGGATAATCCGATTAACGCCATGCTGGCGCGCATTCTGATCGAGCGCGAAGGTGCCGAGGTTGAGCGCGTTAACAATGGTCAGGAGGCCTTGGCTGCCCTGGCGGCGGGCACCTTTGATCTTGTCTTGATGGATCTGCGCATGCCGGGCCTGGACGGCGCTGCCGCTACGCGGGCCCTGCGCGCCAAGGGGATCACCACCCCGATCGTGGCCCTCACGGCGGACGCCTTCGAGGACGACCGCCGCACCTGCCTCGCGGCGGGCATGGACGACTTTCTGGTCAAGCCATTGACGCCTGAAACCCTGCGTTCGGCTCTGCTGCGCTGGACGGGACCGGCCGGAGCCGTCAAGGTCCCGATCTAAAGCCCAGGCGCTTCGCTGGGCGGCAGATAACTTCCGGGGGCGGTGTGAGCGACGTAGCAAAACCCAATAAACGCAGTGTGGCCGAGGTGCTACGCGCGCTGCGCCAGCCCAAGGTCCTGACGATGCTGGCTCTGGGCTTCGGCTCTGGCCTGCCGTTCCTGCTGACGGGCAACACCTTTGGATATTGGCTGCGTGATGAGGGCGCATCGCTCAAGGCGATCGGCTTCATCTCCTGGGTGGGCCTAGCCTATTCGTTCAAATATCTATGGGCACCGCTCGTCGACCGCCTGCCCTTGCCGGTTCTCGATAGGCTGGGCCGTCGCCGCGCCTGGATGGTTCTGTCGCAAGTGATGGTCGCGCTTGGCCTGTTGGGCATGGCCATGACAGGTCCCAAGGCGGGTTTCGCGGTTCTAGGCTTGTTCGCCGTCATCACGGCGTTTTCGTCGGCGACCCAGGACATTGCCGTTGATGCGTGGCGGATCGAGTCTGCGGCCGACGGCGAGGAGCTCGGCCTGATGACCTCCGCCTTCCAGCTCGGCTACCGAGGTGCTCTCATCGTTGCCGACGCCCTGATCCTGGCCGCAGCCGCCCGCATGGGTTGGCCGGGGTCTTACGTGCTGATGGCAGGGTTTATGAGCATCGGCCTCATCGCCAGCCTTGTAGCGATTGAGCCAAGGCGCGCCGACGCAGCGCTAAAAAGCAAGGCGGCGATCTGGAGTCCGCGCGGGCTGTTTGATGCTGTGATCGGTCCGTTTATCGACTTTTTCCGCCAGCACGGCAAGCTGGGGCTGCTGATGCTCGCGGCCGTGGCGCTGTACCGCCTGCCCGACTTCGTCACCGGTCCACTGTATAATCCCTATTATCATGATCTTGGCATGACGAAGGATCAGGTCGCCGCGGTTCGCGGCTCGATCGGTTTGATCGCCTCGGTGGCCGGCGTGGCGGCCGGCGGGCTCAGCGCAGTGCGGTTGGGCTTCTTCCCGACCCTGATCCTTGGTGCCGCCCTGCAGGCCCTGTCCATCGCCGCCTTTGCCTTATTGGCCTTAATTCCGGGAAACTTTGCCGTGTTCAGCGCGGTGATGGCCGCCGACAATTTCAGCATCGCCTTCGCGGGTGTGGCGCTCGTGGCTTATATGTCTAGCCTCACCAGCCTCGGCTACACAGCGACGCAATACGCCCTGCTGTCATCGACCTACGCCATGCTTGGCAAGTTCCTCAAAGGCTTCTCCGGCGTGACGGTCGAAACCCTGGCCGCAAGCCACGGGCTGATGTCGGCCTATGCCATCTTCTTCGTCGGTGCCGGGCTGATCGGAATCCCGGCGCTTCTATTGTTCGTTCTGTTGGCCCGGCTGCACGCGCAGAAGTTCCCGGCGTCAGCGGACGCAGGATCCGCGCAGGCCTAGGACAACTCCACCCCGAACTGCAGTTTGGCGAGTTTGGCGTAAAGCCCGCCCTGGGCGCTAAGCTCGGCGTGGGTGCCGGTCTCGACCACGCGGCCCTTGTCCATCACCACGATACGGTCAGCCTTGAGGACTGTGGCGAGGCGGTGAGCGATCACCAGGGTTGTACGGCCCTGCATGGCATTGTGCAGCGCTTGCTGCACCAGGCGCTCATTTTCCGCGTCCAGCGCGCTGGTAGCCTCGTCAAGCAACAGGATTGGCGCGCTTCGCACCAGGGCTCGGGCGATTGCCAAGCGCTGTTTCTGCCCGCCCGACAGGCTCTTGGCCCGCTCGCCCAGGGGCGCGTCGAAGCCGCCAGGCAGGGCGTCAATGAATTCGGAGGCCTGGGCGGCGGCAGCAGCGGCGTAGATGTCGTCGACGCAGGCATGCTCGTTGCCGAAGCGTATATTGTCGCGCGCTGAGCCCGAGAACAGGGCAGCGTCCTGCGCCACCAGGGCCAGGCGCGATCGCATCTGCTGCAAATTGGCCTGTCGCAGATCAACGCCATCGATGCGCACCGTCCCCGCCAGGGGATCATACAGCCGCAGCAGCAGCCGCAGGACCGTGCTCTTGCCGCCGCCAGACGGGCCTACCAAGGCTACGGTCTCGCCCGGCCTTACGCTCAGGGAGAAGTCTGTCAGGGCCGGCATGTCTGGGCGGCCCGGATAGGCGAAGCTGACGTGGTCAAACACGATCTCGCCCAGCGGCGGTTCGGGCATGGGAACCGGGGTTGTAGGACTGGCGATAGACGGTCTGGCCTCCAGAAGTTGGCCGATCCGTTCCATCGCACCGGCCGCTTTCTGCACGTCGCCCCAAACCTCGCCAAGGGCCCCGGTGGAACCGGCAGCCATCACCGCCAGGAAGGCGAACTGGATCAATGCCCCCCAGCTCATCTCGCCGCGCAGCCCGGCGTGAACGCCAAGCCAGAACACCGCCACCACCCCGCCGAACACCAGCACAATGACCATGGCGATCATGAAGGCGCGCGCACTCATGCGCTTGACCGAGGTGGCGAAGGCCGCGTCGACGGCAGCGGAAAAGCGAGCTGAGCCGGCGGCTTCGCGCCCAAAGGCCTGCACGGTTTCCAGCGCGTCTAGGGTCTCGCCGGCGTGCCCAACCGCATCGGCGAAGCGATCCTGGCTGGCGATGGTCAGTTTACGCACCCGTTTTCCGAACAGGAAGATCGGCGCCAGCACGAACGGGAACAGCAACAATACTAGTCCGGTCAGGCGGGGGCTGACCACCATGAGAAGGGCAAGCGCGCCCACCAGCGACAGCAGGTTGCGCAGGGCGATGGAGATCGAACTGGAGAGCAGGTTCTCGATGATCGAGACATCTGTGGTCAGGCGCGACAGGACCTCGCCGGTTCGGGTCTTAATGAAGAACGAGGGGTCGAGGGTGAGGATGTGCCGGTACAAGGCCTGCCGCAGGTCGGCCACCACCCGCTCGCCCAGCTTGGTGACGAAGAAGTAGCGTAGGGAAGACGACAGGGCGAGCAGCACCGCCGCCGCGAATAGCAGCAGGAACCAAGGGTCGATTGAGGCCGCCGTCACATGGGCCGCCTTTGCCCCCGTGATCTGGTCGACCAACTTCCGCAGAGCACCGGACAGGCCGAGCATGGCAACTGTGGCGGTGAGCAGGAAAAGCAGGGCGAAGGCCGCATCTTGGCCATGCACGGCCATGATCGGGATCAGCCGACCCAGGCTCTTGAAATTGCGACTCTTGGGCCGGCGCAAGGCTTGGTCGTCGAGGCTCTGCGACAGGGCCGCGCCCTCGCCGGGCCGACCCTGGAGCCCTGCGTCTAATCTGCCTTGACTGTCGCTCATCGGGGTCGCCCCTTGCCTATCGTGCGCGGCTTCTGTATAGCCACGCGCCTTCCAAGGCCGCCTGATTGGACCTTGGCCGCGCTCTTAAAGGTGGGATTGGCCCATGAAACAAGATACTCACCCCGACTATCACTTCATCAATGTGGTGATGACCGACGGTACGACCTTCAAGACCCGTTCGACCTACGGCAAGGAAGGCGACACCCTAAACCTGGATATCGATCCGAAGACCCACCCGGCGTGGACTGGCGGCGACCGTCAGTTGATGGACCGTGGCGGTCGCGTCTCGCGCTTCAACGCCAAGTTTGGTGCCTTTACGCGCAAATAGGGTTCGGAGCGATCCGGAACGGAATGGGGCGGGCCGAAAGGTCCGCTTTTTTATGGCCTGATTGCAGAACGGCCGCGACGGCGGCCCTCTTGTCTAGCCGACCAGATTAAACGCGTCGCGCAGCCGGTCGTGCTGCGCCAGCACCGGATGCGGGGCTTCGATTTCTGGGGTTTCCTGGCAATACATCCGCTGGTCCAGTCGACGGACGCGCTCGAACAGGCGTTCGGAACGTTCACAGAGATGCACAAGGCTCATCGGCAGGTCTTCGATCGGGGCCTCGGTCGTGGTGTTGGCAGAACCGATGTCCTCCGCAAGGCGGTACCGCGACTCGCCGGCGGCTTCCGCTTTCATCTCGCCCTCGCGCACGGCGCGCTGAACCAGCAGCCATGAGGCCACCTGCATCAGTTGGGTGGTCAGGCGCATGCTCTCGCCCGCATAGGCCAGGGCCGCATTGCGCGACAGAAGCTTGGACTCCTGCCGGCCGCCACCGTCGAGGTAAGCGGCTGTCTCCTCAACTAGATCCATGCCTTCCTGGAAGGTGCGCTCGAACAGTTCGGACGCGGCAAAATCCTGAACCGACGCGCCCTTGAGGGCGTAACTGGCCGTTCCAGTGCCAAAATCGTCCATAAAACCCCCTACAACAGAACCTAAGACCAGCCTCGGGACCAAGGCTGCAACGGGCGTGCCACGCATTAAGACTTGGGTAGCCTTACGAAGCGGTAGCGTCAGGACTTGAAAAATGCGTCCGCGGCGCTTCGGCTGGCCTTTTTGCGGTCGAGCCGAGCCTTCACGCGCGCGATTTCGCCTTCCAGTCCAGCAATCCTCTCTTCAAGGTCCTCTACGCTGTAGAGGTCCAGGTCCTCGCGCAGGGCCTCGATGAAGGCCTGCCCGCGCGCCCGCCGTGGTTCCGCTGGCTCTTCCATCGCCCCCTCCTTGCGCCTTATCCCTAGCCGGAGCACAGAAAGCTAAGTTTGCCGCCAAGGCAAGAATTCAGAGGTTAACCGCCGTGAGTGATCCGATCCCCGCGACCATGACCGCCATCGAAATTGAGGGCGGCAAGGGCGAGGCCACGGCCTTGCATCCCGTGCAGGTCGAGACGCCTCAACCCAAGGCCGGCGAGATCTTGATCCGTGTGCGCGCCGCCGGGGTGAACCGGCCTGATGTGAAACAGCGCGAGGGGTCCTACCCGCCGCCGCCAGGGGCCTCGACCATTTTGGGATTGGAAGTCGCCGGCGAGGTGGCCGTTCCCGCCGGTCGTTGGAAGGTTGGCGATAGGGTCTGCGCTCTGCTGGCCGGTGGTGGCTATGCGCAATACGCGGCGGTGGACGCGCGCCAGGCCCTGCCGATACCGGGCGATCTCGATTTCGCCCATGCGGCGGCGATTCCTGAGACGGCCTTCACCGTTTACGTCAACATGTTCGAGCATGGCGGGCTCCAAGCCGGCGAAACTGTTCTGGTCCATGGCGGCAATAGCGGCATCGGCGTCATGGCGATTCAGATGGCCAAGGCCTTCGGCGCAAAGGTGATCGCCACCGCACGCGGGGCGGAGAAGACAGAGGCCTGTATTCTGCTGGGGGCCGATCAGGCCATCGATACGACGGCGGAAGACTTTGGTGCCCTGCTCAAGAATAGCGTCGACGTGATCCTCGATATCGTCGGGGCGAGCTACGCAGCCAGCAATATGGAGGCGCTGAAGCCGCGTGGACGCCTGGTCTATATTTCTATGGTCGGCGGCAATGACGTTTCCTTGCCGATCTTCACCATCATGCGAAAACAACTTGTCATCACCGGCTCGACGCTTCGCCCGCGCACAGCGGACGAAAAGGCTCGCATTGCTGCGCAGGTCGAACAGCGGGTCTGGCCGTGGATCGCGGCGGCAGCGATCAAGTCGCTGGTCGAACAGACCTTTCCACTGGCGGATGCGGCCAAGGCCCATGCATGGATGGATGACAGCCATGTCGGGAAGTGCGTGCTAACGGTTTGACAGATCAGGGCGACATA
>Ga0114974_10000968_pt1 | contig 23076 bp, 19 predicted proteins | sample S_130206_EF_Meta_FD_87318 | JGI IMG/M metagenome (GOLD analysis project Ga0114974, IMG submission 87318) | Freshwater microbial communities from Lake Simoncouche, Canada to study carbon cycling - S_130206_EF_MetaG | ecosystem: Environmental > Aquatic > Freshwater > Lake | place: Lake... | reverse complement strand
GGCGGAATAAAACCATCGACGGCAACTGCAGCCCAACCAATTTCCTTTAAAATCCGATTCATCCCATACATATTTGGAATGTTATCAATCTCAAGGCCTGTTTTTTTCAACCCATTTAGATACGATTCGTGTGCTACTTTTGATAAATAACTCACGTTTTTACGCATCACATAACGCCAAACTGCCTGATTTATAGGAGTGTAATCAGAATATTCTTGTGGTTTTATAAACTGTTTTAAATGCGCTGGAAGTCGCTCTATTAAAGGATTGCTTTCAAATGTTGCTTTCATAATTAAACCAAATGGGTTAACTGTAAAAGTACTATTTTTTTAACCTAAATTCCAATTATAATTATTGATTCCTTAGTTTTAATCCTCTTTTTTTAAATTATTAGGAGCTATTTCCCGCTGTACATTGCAAGTCCTCACTTGAAAAAGTGTTTTTCCATGCCCTAAAAAGAGCTTCCTTTGGTCGCTTTTTTAAGCCAGGAAAAATTACTTTTTCAAGTTCCGGGCTTTCCATTGCCATCAGGGCTAGGGGAGTAGTAATTGTGATAAAAGTATCTCTATCCAATCAATTGTGCAAATAATTCCTCTTTGTCATTCAAGTAATTGAACTGAAATCCTTTGCTGTTCATTTTTGTTTTGATGGCCAAAACATCGGTTCTATTTTTGAGTTCCAAACCTACAATAACTGGTCCCGATTCCCGACTGTTTTTCTGCTTGAATTGGAAATAGGTAATATCATCTTCTGGACCTAAAATATCATTTACAAATTCCTTCAAAGCGCCAGGGCGTTGCGGAAATTGTATCATAAAATAATGCATCAATCCTTCATAAAGTAAAGAACGCTCTTTGATTTCGGCTGTTCTTTCAATATCATTATTGCTTCCACTGACAATACATACCACCGTTTTTCCTTTGATTTTATCTCTGTAAAAATCCAAAGCGGCTATGCTCAAAGCGCCAGCGGGTTCTACAACCATCGCTTCTTCATTATACAATCGTAAAATGGAGGTACATACTTTTCCTTCGGGAACAAGAACTACATCATCAATATTTTTTTTGCAAATTTCAAAATTCAGTGAACCAACTTGTTTTACTGCTGCACCATCCACAAATTTATCGATGTTTTCTAATCGTGTATTAGTGCCGTCAGCAAGTGCTGTTTTCATTGATGGCGCACCTTCTGGTTCAACGCCAATTATTTTAGTAGTCGGACTTAACTTTTTGAAAACACTAGAAAGTCCTGAAATTAATCCTCCACCACCAACAGGTACAAATACAAAATCAATTGGAATTGTCGCTGCTTCTATAATTTCTAAGCCCACAGTTCCTTGTCCCGCAATTACTTTTAAGTCGTCAAAAGGTGGTATAAAAGGGCGGTTATTTTCAGTTGAATATTCAAATGCTTTTGCATACGCATCATCAAAAGTATCGCCTATAAGTACAATTTCAACAAACTCTTTTCCGAACAGTTGCACTTGTTTAATCTTTTGTTTCGGGGTGGTTTTGGGCATGTAAATCTTGCCCTTAATTTTAAGTAAATGACAAGAATAGGCAACCCCCTGAGCATGATTTCCTGCACTAGCGCAAACAATTTCTTGGGTTTTATCTGCATCAGAAAGGGTGCTAATTTTATTGTAAGCGCCTCTAATTTTATAGGAACGCACCACTTGTAAATCTTCTCTTTTTAAAAGAACAGTTGCTTGAAATTCTTCGGATAGATTTCTGTTTTCAGTCAGCGGAGTAGGAAAAACTACTCCGTCCAACTGAATTTTGGCTTTAATTACTTCGTCAAATACATTCATATTTTTATCCTATTGGATGGTAAAAGTTGTTATTCAACAATTTTTTTCATTGCAGTCATTATTTCGCGAAGTTCTGCTCCACAAATTTCAATGGAATGGTTGCGAATAGCTGCATTTACTTTAACCAATTCAAAATTATCTACGCTTCCATTTGTAGCAACATTAAAGTTTTTTCCGATTATATTGGTTTCTACTTTGCTCATAAAATCTGCTAAAAGCGGTTTGCAAGCATGGTCAAACAAATAACAACCGTATTCTGCAGTATCTGAAATTACTCGGTTCATTTCATATAGTTTTTTGCGCGCAATTGTATTTGCAATTAGCGGCGCTTCGTGCAAAGATTCGTAATAGGCCGATTCGTTTTTGATTCCGGATAGAGTCATCGTTTCATAAGCTAATTCTACACCAGATTTTACAAATGCAACCAATAGAGTAGCATTGTCAAAATAGTCTTGCTCGGAAATTTCTACTGATCCTGCTGCTGTTTTTTCAAAATCAGTTTCGCCAGTTGCGGCTCTCCAAGTCAATAAATTTTTATCGCCTTCAGCCCAATCTTCCATCATTGTTTTAGAAAATTCACCCGATAAAATATCGTCCATGTGCTTCACAAAAAGTGGTCGCATGATGTCTTTCAATTCTTCAGAGAGTTTGAAAGCTTCAATTTTTGCAGGATTGGATAAACGGTCCATCATATTGGTAATTCCACCAATTTTCAAGGCTTCGGTAATGGTTTCCCAACCGTATTGAACCAATTTTGATGCATACGAAGCTTCAATTCCCTTTTCAACCATTTTATTGAAACTTAGGATAGAACCCGTTTGTAACAATCCACAAAGAATGGTTTGTTCGCCCATTAAATCTGATTTTACTTCAGCCACAAATGAAGACAATAAAACTCCTGCTTTGTGTCCACCAGTTCCAACGCAATACGCTTTTGCAATTTGCAAACCATCGCCGTTCGGATCATTATCTGAGTGAACTGCAATAAGTGTTGGTACACCAAAACCACGTAAATATTCAGCACGCACTTCCGAAGCTGGAGATTTTGGCGCAATCATAACCACGGTAATGTCTTTTCGGATTTGCGTTCCTTCTTCAACAATATTAAATCCGTGTGAATAGGATAAACAAGCTCCTTTTTTCATCAAAGGAATGATTTTATTGATAACAGAAGTATGTTGTTTGTCTGGAGCCAAATTTGAAACTAAATCGGCTGACGGGATTATTTCTTCAAAAGTTCCAACTTCAAAACCATTTGCAACAGCATTTTGATAAGAAGCACGGTTGCTTTCAATGGCTTCTTTTCTCAAAGCATAAGCTACTGTAAGTCCGCTGTCTCTCATGTTTTGGCCTTGAGCCAATCCTTGTGCGCCACAACCAATGATAACTATTTTTTTGCCTATCAGATAGTTTACACCATCAGAAAATTCGCTACTTAACATTAAATCACATTTTCCTAATTCTTGAACTTTAAGTCGGTGAGGAAGTGAATTGAAATAATTTGACATTTTTTAAATTTTTTTGCTTTAAGCTATATGCAATGAGCTTTAAGCGGTTAGTGTTTGTTTTTATTTTTACATTTGAAAAATCATACTCTTATGATTCAAAAATTCGTTGTTTATTGGTTTTTTAGTCGGATCGTTTTTTTCCATATCTAAAACCTTTTTATGAACGCCTTCACTCGATTTTATGATGGCGATTCTGGAACTACGGACAAATTCGATTAAGCCATATTTACCTAATTCAGTCAGTAATTTGTTGATTTCTTCGTCTTGTCCTGTTGCTTCAAAAACAGTATAGTCTTCTCGAATTACTACTGCTTTAGCACCATATTCACGCAATAAACGTTCGACTTTTACTTCTTTCATAATGATTGAAGTAGGTACTTTATACAATGCCATTTGTTGCCAAACGATTTCTTCATTTGTATTGGAAAACACTTTGAAAACATCCACAATTTTTTCTAATTGGCGGACAATATTATTGACAACGGCTTCTGTTTCAATAATCACAATTGTGAATCTGTAGATTTTGTCAATTTCACTAGGTGAAGAATTCAAACTCTCCAAATTGATTTTTCTTCTCGAAAAAATTATGGCGATTTTGTTAAGTAAACCAACTTGATTTTCAGTGTAAACCGATAATGTATATTCCTTTTTCATTTTAATATTTTTTAGATTTCCGTTAAAATTGGGTAATCCTAAATTTCTTCTTTGCTTAAAACAATTTCTGCAACTCCTTTTCCTTGTGGCACCATTGGGAACACATTGTCTTCGTGAAGTACGGCTACCTCTAATAAAAACGAATTTGGATGGTCTAGCATTTCTTTCAAACTTGCTTTTAATTCTTCCCTTTTTGAAATTTGTTTTCCGTCAATTCCATAAGCATTGGCAACTTTTACAAAATTCGGGCTTTGAATATCAGTGAAAGAATATCTTTTTTCGTGGAATAATTCTTGCCATTGGCGCACCATTCCGAGGAAACTATTGTTTAATATCAAAATTTTTACATTGGATTTAAACTGCATAATTGTTCCCAACTCTTGAATATTCATCTGTGCTCCACCATCGCCCATTATAGCAATAACGTGTCTTTCGGGTGCGCCGAATTTTGCTCCAATAGCAGCAGGAAGTGCAAATCCCATTGTGCCTAATCCGCCACTCGTAATATTACTTCGTGAAATATTTTGTTTTGTATACCGACAAGCTACCATTTGGTGTTGTCCAACGTCAGTAACTATAACGGCATCTCCTTCTGTTAATTCATTCAAAACTTGCATTACTTCACCCATTGTCAATTCTCCATCGGTTGGGTTTAGTTCTTTATGAATTAAAGTGGTAGTCTCTTTTTCTTTTCTAATTTCGAATTCATTCATCCATTCGGGATGCGTTTTTGTATCTAATAGTTCGGTTAGTAACGGCAATGTTTCCTTGCAATTTCCCCAAACGGGTACTGTTGTTTGAACGTTTTTATCAATTTCAGCAGGGTCAATATCCAAATGAATAATTTGTGCCTGTTTTGCATATTTATCCAAACGTCCCGTCACTCGGTCGTCAAATCGCATTCCAACAGCAATTAACACATCACATTCATTAGTTAATACATTTGGACCGTAATTTCCGTGCATTCCTAACATTCCAACTCCAAGTGGATGGTCTGTTGGCATAGCACTCATTCCCATTATTGTCCAAGCTGCAGGAAGTCCCGCTTTTTCAATAAAATTTTTAAATTCGTTTTCTGCATTTCCCAATAAAACGCCTTGGCCAAAAATCACAAATGGTCTTTTGGCATTGTTGATTAAAGCTGCCGCTTTTTCAATGTATTCTTTTCGAACAATCGGTTCAGGACGGTAACTGCGAATATGAATACAAGGTCTGTAACCAATATATTCAAACAATTGCAGTTGTGCATTTTTTGTAATATCAATTAAAACAGGACCTGGACGACCTGATTTTGCTATATAAAAAGCTTTAGCTAAAATTTCAGGTATTTCTGAAGCATCTGTAATTTGGTAATTCCATTTCGTGATTGGCATCGTAATATTGATGATGTCGGTTTCTTGAAACGCATCGGTACCTAATAAATGAGCAAAAACTTGCCCGGTAATACAAACCAGTGGAGTGGAATCTATTTGTGCATCAGCTAAACCTGTGACTAAATTTGTAGCGCCAGGTCCACTTGTTGCAAATACAACTCCCGTTTTTCCACTTACTCTTGCGTATCCTTGTGCTGCATGAATGGCTCCTTGTTCGTGACGCACTAATATGTGATTTAGTTTGTCATTAAAGTCATAAAGGGCATCGTAAATAGGCATAATTGCGCCACCTGGATAACCAAATATAGTGTCAACGGATTCGGATAATAAAGCATCAATAACTGCTAAACTTCCTGTTGTTGTTAATTTTTTAGGTTCTAAATTTACTGTCTTTGGGGCAGTTACTGTTTCAGAATTAGCCATTTTTTTATTTTTAAATATCGTATTATTTTTTTGTTAAGCTTCGTCAGTTACGCAACCTTCTGATGCGTCTTTTACCAATCGGGTGTATTTGTACAAAACACCATTGGTTACTTTTAAAGGTGGCGTGACAAATAGCGCTCTTCTTTTTTCTAATTCTTCATCCGATATTGCCAGGTGAATGGTATTATTTACTGCATCAATTTCAATTACATCATTGTCTTTTACAAGCGCAATTGTTCCACCATCGAAGGCTTCTGGAGTAATGTGACCCACAACAAATCCATGGGTTCCACCGCTGAATCTTCCATCTGTAATCAGGGCAACACTTTTTCCTAATCCCGCTCCAATAATTGCTGAAGTTGGTTTTAGCATCTCAGGCATTCCTGGTCCGCCTTTTGGTCCTACATAGCGAATAACAATTACATCTCCAGCTTTAATTTTTTTCTCTTCAATGCCTTGAATGAGTTCCTTTTCACCATCAAAAACTTTAGCTGGACCTGTAAATTTTTCGCCTTCTTTTCCAGTTATTTTTGCAACCGAACCTTTTTCGGCAAGATTTCCGTATAATATTTGAAGATGTCCTGTTTTCTTAATCGGATTTTCAATTGGACGAATGATGTTTTGTTCTTCAAAATCAATGTCAACAATATCTCTTAAGTTTTCTGCCAATGTTTTTCCCGTTACTGTAATACAATTTCCGTGAAGCATTCCTTTGCTAAAAAGGTATTTCAACACCATTGGAACTCCACCTTTTTCGTGAAGGTTTTGCATCAAATAATTTCCACCTGGTTTAAAATCGGCGATTAATGGTGTTTTGTCGCTAATTCTTTGGAAGTCGTCTTGCGTGATTTTCACTCCGATGCTTTTTGCCATAGCGATAATATGCAGAACGGCATTAGTACTTCCTCCAAGTGCAATTAAAGTGGTAATTGCATTTTCAAAAGCTTCGAAAGTCATAATGTCTTTCGGACAAATATTTTTTTCTAAAAGTATTTTTATAAAGTGTCCAGCTTGTTTGCATTCTTCAATTTTTTCATGACTCACAGCAGGATTTGAACTCGAGTAGGGAAGGCTCATTCCTAGTGCTTCTATAGCAATTGCCATGGTATTGGCTGTATACATTCCGCCACACGCACCAGCGCCTGGGCAAGAATTTTTGATAATTCCCTTGAATTCTTCTTCTGATATTTTTCCTGCAATTTTTTCTCCTAAAGCTTCAAAAGCAGAAACAATATTCAAATCTTTTCCTTGGTATTTTCCTGGAGCAATAGTACCTCCATAAACCATAATCGAAGGACGATTTAATCTTCCCATTGCAATTATGGCACCAGGCATATTTTTATCGCAACCTGGCACTGCAATTACGCCGTCATAGTAATGGCCTGCAACGACACTTTCGATACTGTCGGCAATGATTTCTCGACTCACTAATGAATACCGCATCCCATCTGTTCCATTTGTAATTCCATCACTAATTCCTATGGTATTGAATATTAGACCCACCATTTCAGCCGCGTTTACCTCTACTTTTATATAGGATGCAAGATGATTTAAATGCATATTACACGTATTTCCGTCATATCCCATTGAAGCAATTCCAATAAAAGGTTGTGCTAATTCTTTATCGGTCAAGCCAATACCGTATAACATTGCTTGTGCAGCAGGTTGCGTTGGGTCTTGGGTTACGGTTTTACTGTATTTATTTAATTCCATGTTGTGTATATTGAATTTCCGTATAATCAATTGAAATGTAATTGATGGTTAACGGGTTTTATATTAATTGTCAATTTTTATTTACCAACAAAATTAATATTGTTTTGCTGTCTCACTTTTTATTTTCCAATTGCTTTACAGTGTTAAAAGGTATATAATTGAATTTAAGTAATTGTTTTTCAGTATTTTAAATTTAATTTATTTACGACACTTAACTCTTTTTTTGTCATTTTATAACATAAAAAAACCTCCCGAGTTGGGAGGTAATTTTATACTTTTTATTAAAAATAAGCTACATTATAAATGTTAATTTCTAACTATTATTCAGTTATGAGGAATTATTTTTGAGGAGGAAATTGAGCTAATATTTTCGAAACAAATTCGTTTATTCTAGCTTCTTTTTCGCTTCGCACTTTTGTCAAATACCCTTCGCCTTCGCCTTGCCAAACAAGTTCTTTTTTCTTTGCATCTATTAAATCAATGAATAAAGTGCCTTCAGTAGTAGAGGTTACATAGGTTTGTCCGCCCCATAAATAAGGATTCCATCCCCATCCCCAGCCATATCCCCAACTTGTATTGTATTGGTTTACATCAATTTGTTCTCTTTCTTTAGTGAAAATGTTTACTAATAAATCAGGAGTTTCACTTTTTGTAAATCCTTTTTTTGTCAATTCAGCGTCAATTGCTCTTAGAATTCTTTTTTTGTCTAAGTCGGAAATTTCTACTTTGTCAATTCCGTTTTTGTGAAACGCATAGGTTTTATATTGACTAAAATCAACATTTTTATCAAAATCAGAATTTACCCTGACCGAACTACAAGAGGTCACTATAAAAAGTATAAATACAGAAATAATTTTAATTGCTTTCATGATTATTAGATTTATAAATGGAACATTAATTTCAACTAAATAAGGAATCGTCAACAGTATTTGGTAGGGTAACTTTCAATAATGGCTCGGCTTCCATTGCTCTTTTTATTGCAAAAATGGCGCCTTCATTTCGGGCCCAACTTCGCCTTGATATTCCGTTGTTTACATCCCAGAAAAGCATTGATTGTAAGCGCTTTGAGGCTTCTTTACTTCCATCAAGAACCATACCAAAACCGCCGTTAATAACCTCGCCCCATCCTACGCCACCACCATTATGAATAGAAACCCAAGTTGCGCCTCGGAAACTATCCCCGATAACATTTTGAATTGCCATATCGGCAGTAAATTTGGAGCCGTCATAAATATTTGAAGTTTCTCTATAAGGAGAATCGGTACCAGAAACATCATGGTGGTCTCGTCCTAATATAACTGTTTCAATTTCACCTTTGGCTATTGCTTGATTGAATGCTTCTGCAATTTTTACTCTTCCTTCAGCATCGGCATATAAAATTCGAGCTTGAGAACCAACGACTAATTTATTTTCTTGCGCGCCTTTTATCCAATGAATATTGTCTGCCATTTGTTGCTGAATTTCAATTGGTGAATTGAGCATCATTTCTTCTAAAACAGCACAAGCAATAGCATCTGTTTTGGCTAAATCTTCTGGTTTCCCTGAAGCGCAAACCCATCTAAAAGGACCAAATCCAAAATCAAAACACATAGGTCCCATAATGTCTTGAACATAACTGGAATATTTAAAATCAATTCCGTTTGAAGCCATAACATCAGCACCAGCTCTTGATGCTTCTAGTAAAAAGGCATTACCATAGTCAAAGAAATAAGTCCCTTTTGCATTGTGTTTATTGATTGCAGCAGCATGTCTTCGCAGCGATTCTTGTACTTTTTCTTTGAATAATTTTGGGTTTTCTGCCATCATTTCGTTGGCGTCTTCAAATGAAATTCCTGCTGGATAATAGCCACCTGCCCATGGATTGTGTAACGAAGTTTGATCACTTCCTAAGTCAATGTGAATATTTTCGGTATCAAATTTTTCCCAAACATCGACACTATTTCCAAGATAGGCTAAAGAGACTATTTCTTTATTGGCTTTTGCCGATATTACTCTTTCAACTAATTTATCTAAGTCGGTTATGATTTCATTTACCCAACCTTGGTCATGGCGTAAGTGCGTAATTTTCGGATTCATTTCTGCACAAACGGTGATGCAGCCGGATATATTTCCTGCTTTGGGTTGTGCACCACTCATTCCACCCAAACCAGATGTTACAAATAATCCTCCCGAAGGTGATTTTTTTATTTTTCTAAATCCGTTCAAAACGGTAATTGTAGTTCCGTGAACAATTCCTTGTGGTCCAATATACATGTAGCTTCCGGCCGTCATTTGCCCGTATTGTGAAACTCCTAATGCATTGAATTTTTCCCAATCGTCGGGTTTCGAATAATTCGGAATTACCATTCCGTTAGTAACTACAACCCGGGGTGCTTCTTTGTGGGAAGGAAATAAACCCATTGGATGTCCTGAATACATTGTCAATGTTTGTTCGTCAGTCATTTCTGAAAGATACTGCATTGTCAGGCGGTATTGTGCCCAATTTTGAAAGACAGCTCCATTTCCGCCATAAGTTATTAATTCATGCGGATGTTGTGCCACAGCATAATCTAGATTATTTTGAATCATCAACATAATGGCTTTTGCTTGTTCGCTTCTTCCAGGATATTCTGAAATAGGTCTTGCAAACATTTTATAATCAGGGCGTAAACGGTACATGTAAATTCTTCCGTAAGTTTCTAATTCCTCAGAGAATTCTTTAATCAAAACGGCATGGTCTTTTGGTTCAAAATACCGTAAGGCATTGCGAAGCGCTAATTTTTTTTCTTCGGGCGATAATATTTCTTTGCGTTTTGGTGCGTGATTTATGGCAGTTTCAAACTGTTTTGGTTGAGGTAAAACAGATGGAATTCCTTCTTGTATTTGTTCTTGAAACGTCATTTCTTGAATTTAAATTACTTTATTTTCTAATTTCATTTGTTTTTTTGTCAAAGCCATACGGACAATGGCGACAACCGCTTTTGCAGCAATGTCCACGTTTTAAATGGTGCTTTTCTGTAAAACATTTATAACCTTCGGGCGTAATATAATAATCTTCGCCTTCAATTAGTTTATTTTCATTAAATGGTATTTTCATACCTACAAATTTATAAACTTTAGGGTAATTGTGAAGTATAGTTACGAAATATTTAATAAATCCATAATTAGGAAAATTCTATGAGTTTTTTTTCGATATTTATTTTTCAATTCTCAATGCTAGTTTATTAGAATATCTTTGAATTGTATATTTAGCTATTGTTTGGATTAATATGTTTTCATCAAAAGGTTTTATAACATAATCATCCATACCTAAATCGATGAATTTTTCAATTTCAGATTTAAACGCATTTGCAGTAAACGCAATTATTGGGGTGTTAATTTTTAATTCATTTCTAATGTATCGAGTAGCTTCAATGCCATCCATTTCGGGCATGATGATATCCATTAAAATAACGTCAAATTTATAATTTTTTAAGATTTCAATGGCTTTGTGTCCGTTAGAAACCTCTGTTACACTGCAATTGTAATTTAGTAACGATTTTTTTGCTATAATTCTATTAATGGCATTATCTTCAACTAACAAAATTGATATGTTTTTAAGATTTATTTTTGAATGTTGATTACTTTTATCACTAGAATTGATAATTTTTCCTTTTTTTAAATTGATATCTATATGAACTGAGGTGCCTTTACTTTTCTTGCTTTCTATTTCAATTTGACCATTCATTAACCGAACTAACTCGTAAGATATTGACATGCCTAGTCCTGTACCTCCAAATTTTCTTGTAATAGCATGATCCTCTTGAGAAAACTTGTTGAAAATTTCTTTTAGAAATTTGGAGTCCATTCCAATACCAGTATCTGTTATTGAAATGCGAATGTCTTGCGATTTCGGAAAATCTTTTCTCATTTCGCATCGAATAGCAACAGTTCCTTTTTTAGTAAATTTCAATGAATTCCCTGCAATATTGTATAATATTTGTTCAATTCTCAAAATATCTCCTTTCAAAATAGGATTGATTTTATCTGATATATAGGAGGTCAGAATTAAGTTTTTTTCTTTGGCTTTGTTTTGTAAAACCGATAAAACATTTTCAATTTTACTTTCAAAATTGAAATTTTTATTTTCAAGATGCATTTCTTTTGCCTCAATTTTAGAAATATCCAGTACGTTATTAATAATTGCTAATAAATGAAAAGAGGCAAGGGAACTATTATCGACAAATGTTTTTTGGCTATCATTTAGTTCTTCTCTGTTCAATTCTCTTAAAAAGCCCATAATTGCATTTAATGGAGTCCTAATTTCATGACTCATATTCATTAAAAATAGTTCTTTAGCTTTAGCACTTTCCTCGGCTTTAATTTTTTCTTTTTCAAGTTCTATTCCCAACATTTTTTGTTCAGTAATATCTAGGTGAAGGCCTACTGAACCTATAATATTTCCCATATTGTCATAATTTGGGGCGCCACTAATTAACCACCATCGAATTTCTCCTTGTTTGTTTTTTACTTCCAACTGGTAAATGTCAGCGATGCCAATTTCCCGTATTTTCTTTTTAGATTCTACAATATCAATTCCTTTTCTTGATGCAAATAGTTCATTTGGATTTTTACCAATCAATTCGCTAATTTCATACCCTGAAATAAAAGCAAAATTTTGATTTGCAAATTGAATTAGTCCTTCATTATCAATTTCAATAAGCCCAATATTGATGTTGGATATTATGTTTCTGTATTTTTGTTCTTGATTTTTTGAAAAGTCATTGGCTCTTTTTACTTCAGTAGCGTCTTTAACAAAAAGACAAAACAACAGTTCATTGTTTTGGAAGATTGGCGTAATTGAAATCTCTATTGGAAATTCTTTAGCTTCTTTGTTAATTGCAACACAACCTATTTGACGGTATATGTTACTAGTATCTCCCATTTTAATGTAATTTGCGATATTTTCACGGCACATAATGCTGTGGCTTGCAGAAAACACTATATCATATACTCTCTCTCCAATTACATCTTCTTGTTTTTTTCCGAATAAAATTTCTGCTTTATTGTTCCAAAATGTAATTTTACCATGACTATCAAACAGTATAACCACATTAAAAGCAGAATTCATAACCAATTTCCGATTGGCTTCATTAGATTTCTTCTCTTCTTCTAAAGAATTATTGAGTTTTTTATAAGTCTGATTTACTTTATTGGTAAATTCAATGAAACGAGGGTCTTTTTGAAATTCGGCAGGAATGTATTTCGTAATTTGAGCTTGTAATAAAGTAGTTTCATCCATTCTTTTAGCTTAAGTATCAATATTGTATATTTACTGGTTGACGAAATTAAACTATTTTACAAACATTTTGTTTTATTTGTTTAAAAATATATTATATAAGTAAAAAAAGTCAAAATTTTTTCTCAAAAAATCCATTTTATTTAATAAAAATATTGAATTTATTCACTCACTTCTTTTTTATATGCATAAAGATTACATTTGTATAAATTTACATTTAATGAATTTTAAAGTTTTAAACCAGCTTGTTGATATTCAATTTCCAAATCAAATTACGGTGCATACTAAGCGTGAAGATTTGATTCATCCTTTTGTTTCTGGTAATAAATTCCGTAAATTGAAGTACAATTTGCTTCAAGCCAAGGTGGAAGGAAAAACAAAGATTCTAACTTTTGGGGGTGCTTTTTCTAATCATATTGCTGCTGTTGCCTTTGCTGGTAAAGAACATAATTTTGAAACTATCGGAATAATTCGCGGAGAAGAATTGTGCTCTAAAATTTCCGAAAATCCAACCTTAACTTTTGCTCAAAATTGTGGGATGAAATTTGATTTCATTACTCGAGAAGAATACCGAAAAAAAGATACCTTTTCATTTGTTGAAAAATTAGAAGAAAAATTTGGAGCTTTCTATTTTGTTCCAGAAGGAGGCACAAATGAACTTGCCATAAAAGGTTGCGAAGAAATTCTTACATCCGACGACAGTATTTTTACGCACATCTGCTGTTCAGTCGGAACAAGCGGAACAATTTCGGGGATAATAAATTCTGCAAAACCAAATCAAAAAATTATTGGATTTCCTGCCCTAAAAGGTAGTTTTTTGTCAGATGATATTCGTAATTTTGTAACGAGTACCAATTGGGAATTACAAAGCGAGTATCATTTTGGAGGTTATGCAAAAATAAATGAAGAATTAATTCGTTTTATTAATGCGTTTCGCGAGCAAACAGGCATACCATTAGACCCAATTTACACAGGAAAAATGATGTTTGGAATTTTGGATTTAATAAATAAAGGATATTTTCCTGAAGGTTCTAAAATTGTAGCCATTCACACAGGGGGTCTTCAAGGAATTGAGGGCATGAATTGCAAACTTAAGAGTAAAAATTTACCACTAATAACGATATGATGATTAGGAAAATAGCACTATTTAGCCTTGTTTTATTTATAATGAGTTGCAATTCTAAAAAGGCAATTATTCAAACGACTAAATCAGATAGAGTGAAGCCTCATCATTCTGATGTTGTCAAAAATCACGAGCCAACTCCTACAAAAAACATAGAAAATTCTTCTTCAAAATCTGAAATTCTCGAGGCTACAACAAGAGTTAAAGTTACTACAGAAATAGTTTTGGCCTATATTACAAATTATAAAGAAATCGCTAAAAAAAACATGAAAGAATTTGGAATTCCATCAAGCATTTGCCTTGGACAAGGAATTTTAGAGTCTGGTGCAGGAACGGGTCCTTTGAGTTCTCTTGCCAACAATCATTTTGGAATTAAATGCCACAAAGATTGGACTGGTCCCACTGTTAGTTACGACGATGACGCCGCTCAAGAATGCTTCCGAAAATACAATATGCCAAGTGAATCGTATAATGATCACGCACTTTTTTTGAAAGGAAGAAAATGGTATGAACCCTTGTTTAAATTGGATAAAGATGATTATAAAGGGTGGGCACGAGGTTTGAAAGCAGCTGGATACGCTACCGATCCGAAATACCCTGAAAAATTAATTGCAATTATTGAACGCTACCATTTGAATCAATATGATTCAGAAGTTTTAGGTAGAGAATATATTGCAAAGACAATTCAGTCAACAAATTCAAAATACAAAGAATATCAGGTTTCGCATGGTGATACTTTGTATTCAATATCCAAAAAATTCAATGTTACCATTGATGATTTAAAAAAGAAAAACAATATTTCTGACAATGCACTTTCTATAGGTCAGAGCTTGATTGTAGAATAATAATTCAATTAAAATTTAGATAAAATGCTATACCAAAGAAGCAGTCAATTATTTGTAGAAGCAGAAAAAGTAATTCCTGGTGGAGTCAATTCGCCCGTTCGCGCATTTAAAGCAGTTGGAGGAACGCCCATTTTTGCAAAAAGTGCTGTAGGAGCTTACCTTTATGATGAAGATGGAAACCGATTCATTGATTATATTAATTCTTGGGGACCTATGATTTTAGGGCATGCATTTCCTCCAGTAGTTGATGCCATAATTGAGAAAGCTAAATTAGGAACTTCATTTGGAATGCCTACTGCTTTAGAAACGGAAATCGCAGCTTTGGCGATTAGTATGGTTCCAGGTATTGATAAAATACGTTTTGTAAATTCAGGCACAGAAGCTTGTATGAGCGCCATTCGATTGGCTCGAGGATTTACAAACAAAGATAAAATAATAAAATTTGCAGGGTGTTACCACGGTCATTCCGATTCATTTTTGATACAAGCGGGTAGTGGAGCCGTAACTTTTGGTTCTCCAAATAGTCCTGGAGTAACGGCGGGAACTGCAAAAGATACTTTATTGGCAAAATACAATGATTTAGAAAGTGTAAAAACGCTTGTTGAAGCCAATAAAAATGAAATTGCAGCAATAATAATCGAACCTGTTGCAGGAAACATGGGTTGTATTCCTCCAAATAAAGGTTTTTTAGAAGCAATTCGACAAATTTGCACAGAGAACTGCATACTCTTAATTTTTGATGAGGTAATGACGGGTTTTCGATTGGCAAAAGGTGGCGTTCAAGAATTGTTCAATATCAATGCTGATATTGTAACGTTTGGAAAAGTAATCGGTGGTGGTTTGCCCGTTGGAGCATTTGCCGCAAGAGCAGAAATTATGAATTATTTAGCCCCTCTAGGTCCTGTATATCAAGCGGGGACATTATCAGGAAATCCATTGGCGATGGCTGCTGGATTGGCAATGTTGAAAGCACTAAATGAAGATGAAGCGGTATTTCAACGACTTTCTGAGAAAACTATTTATTTAGAAAATGGAATTCAAAAAGCACTTTCTTCCAATGGAATTGACTTTACAATCAACAGAATTGGTTCCATGATTTCGGTGCATTTTGATGCTGCACCTGTGGTTGACTTTCAAAGTGCTGCAAAAGGCGACAACGAAACGTTCAAGAAATTTTTCCACGGATTGTTGGACGAAGGAGTTTATATTGCGCCATCTGCTTATGAAACTTGGTTCTTAACTGACGCACTGACCTATGAAGATCTAGATTTTACTATTCGAGCCATAGAAAAAGTGGCAAAAACCTTATAATAAAAAAGGGCTTTCTAATAAAGAAAGCCCTTTTTTTATTGATTAAGTAAAATCTAAATTAGTTTTTCACTTCTATTAAATCAGTACTCAACAATTGATTGTAAAGTGCTGTATTTGCTTTTAATTTTTCAAGTAGATTAGAATCTATTGTTGCTTCAATTTTTAAACCAACAATTCTTGACATTTCTCTTCTACTTTCAACAGTTTCAGAACTACTTTGCATCACTTGGTGTTTCATTTCGAAAAGTCCAATAAAGGCAGTTTTTAAAGTCTCATCTAGTCCTAAAAATTCAGAAATTGCAAGACCGTCTTTTTGTGCAGCCTGTTCAGGAGTAAGTACTACAACTTCTTTTTTTGGAGTTGCATCCACTTTTTTCTTATTTTGAGCTGAAATAGTACCACTAAAAGCAAGCGTTAAAAAACTAGCAATAATTATTTTTTTCATGGGGAATGATTTAAATTGAATTCAAATCTAAATGATTTTTTTTAAAGAAAAAAATAATTGATTATTTATCTTCAGATTTTTCGTCTTTTTCACCTTTACCTTCCCTTTTTTCTTTCATTTTCTCTTTTCTTTCAGCTTGAATTTTTTCCCAAGTAGCATTTTGTTCTGGAGTAAGAATTTTGCTGATTTTTTCTTTCATTGCTTTGCGTTCTTCTTTTGAAGGTCTAGCATCGCCTTCCCCTTTTTTAGGAGCCATTTCAGAAAATAAGGTGGTCATTTGTTTTTGTTGAGAGTCATTTAACTTCAACTCTTTAGTCATCCTTTTTACTTCTCTTTCACCTCTTTTTTCTGGAGACATTTTCTCCATTGGCTCTTTGTTTTCTTTTTCTTTTTTCTCAACTTGTGCAAATGTTGATAAACCGGCTACTAGAAACGCAGCTACAATTAATTTTTTCATGTTGTTTTTATTTTAAGGATTTATAACTATAAGACGCTATGAAATTTAAAAGGTTTAATTCTTAACATAAAATTATATTTTAAGCATTGTTATCAATAAAATTGCAAGGAAAATATTTTTTTATCGTCTAAACTATAGACTAAATTAACTAACTTTGCCAAGTGAAAAAAGCACTATTTATACTCATATTATTCATGTTTCTAAAACCAATACTTCCGGTTATAGAATACATTGTGAATTATGATTATATATCAAAAGTTCTTTGCGTTAATAAAGACAAGCCAATGTTACATTGCAATGGAAAATGTCATTTGATGAAAGAACTGGCAAAGGCTTCCGAAAATGAAAAACCCATTTCCGATAAAAAAATGGCAACGCAAGAATTCGAAGTTTTATTTATTGAAAAAATTGAATCGTTTGTCGTAAGACCACTTTTTTATCGCAATACAACAAAAATAATTGACAACTATTCTAACTTTTATTCACAATTGAATAGCTGTTCTGTATTTCATCCACCAACTTATATTTCTTAAATTTTATCTGTTTTCACAACAAACTTATCATTTAACAATCGTTATATGATACTGTTTCTATGTGTCAAAAAAATCATAACAAATCAAATAATTTAAGAAAATTAAAAATGAAAAATATAATAAAAAATACAATTGCTATTTTAGCAGTTGCAATCACTTTTGCTTCATGCTCTACTTCAGATGAAACTATTTCAGGAATTGGTAGTTTAAAAATAGAATTTGAAAACGGATTTGCTGGAAACGCATTAGTGCTTGGAAGTGCAACTCTTCCTACTTCTAATTCCGAGGTTTTAAAAATCAGTAACGTCAAATATATTATTAGTAATATTGAATTGACAAACGAAGATGGAACTACTTTTACGTACCCAAAAAGTGAAAGTTATTTTATTGTTGATGAAGAAACGCCAGCGAGTTTACTGCTGAATTTAACAAATATTCCTGCTGGAAATTATACGAAAGTAAAATTCGGAATTGGAGTTGATGAATCACAATTTAGTATGGGTGCCACTGGTCAAGGTGATTTGTGGACTAGAGCTCAAGCAGCTGGAATGACTTGGAGTTGGGCATCAGGATACAAATTTTTAGCTTTCGAAGGGACTTTTTCTTCAGCAACTTGTACAGATGTTTCTTATATGATTCATACTGGAAAAACGGGTGCTAATTATAATTATACAACTACAACATTAGACTTGCCAACGACAGCTTTGGTAAGAACAACTATTACACCTCAAATTCATTTAAGTACCGATTTATCTCAAATTATTGACGGTACAAATAAAATTAACTTGTCGTCTAAAAATGGTATGGGAATGGGAGTTATGATTATGGGAGGAACTGATTTGCCTTTAATCACTTCAAATTTACCTCAAATGTTTTCAGTTGAGCATGTTCATAATGATCCTAACTAAATAACAAAAAGGAACTGTTTGGATTTTTTTTCAATAAGTTCCTTTTTAACAAATAATCAAATGAAAATCAAATATTTTCTTTGGATACTTTTGCCTTTACTGGCTAGTTGTTCTAATGATGAAAAATACGTCAATGTTCCTTTAGAATTTAAAGTTCCGTCAAATTTTCCGGCTTTGGTTTATAATATCGAGGTTAATCCACCTACACAGAAGGGTTTTGAACTAGGAAAGAAACTATTTTATGATGGAAGATTATCGTCAGAAGGAACTATTTCGTGTGGTTTTTGTCATATTCAACAAAATGCATTTACACATCACGGACATACGGTCAGTCATGGCGTAAATAATTTGGCGGGAACTCGAAATTCTCCGCCCATTCAAAATTTAGCCTACCAAACACAATTTATGTGGGATGGCGCGGCTGATAATTTAGATTTCCAACCTATAATTCCACTTTTAAGTGCTATTGAAATGAATGGAAATTTGACATCCATTATGGCTATGTTTAAAGCAAATGCAACTTATTCAAAATTATTTAAAGAAGCCTTCACAGATGGTCAAATCAACTCTGAAAATATGCTTAAAGCACTATCGCAGTTTATGGTCATGATTACATCTTCTAATTCAAGATTTGATAAGTACCGAAGAAATGAAGTAGGTGGTAATTTGACTTCGGATGAAATTGCGGGTTATAGCATTTTTAATTCAAAATGTGCGTCTTGTCACGCTACCGATTTATTTACGGATAATTCCTTTCGAAATAATGGTTTGTCAATAAATCCAATGGTTAATGATGTTGGGCGATACAGATTGTCAGAATTGAATCAAGATTATTACAAATTTAAAGTGCCAAGTTTGAGAAATATTGAAAAAACAGCACCTTACATGCACGATGGGAGATTTGGTTCCCTTGAATCAGTACTCAATCATTATTCAAATTCGGTTGTGAATTCGGAAACATTAGATCCAATTTTAAAGCAAAATGGTGTTTTAGGAATCACTATTTCTGCAAATGAAAAACTACAACTTATTGCCTTTTTAAAAACATTAACAGACGATCAATATCTTAACGACACTCGGTTTTCTGACAATTAAAATTAATTTATGAAAAAATATATTCTATTATTTTCGGTATTATTTGTGCAATGTATCGCTGCAAATACGGTTAGAGACTCAATTTATAAATTCACTTTTCATCGTATGTTGCTTTTAGATGACGATTGTGATGCTTGTGGCTGCTCTGCAAATGGAGGAAGTATGGGTTTTAGCTCTATGCTAAACAATAATTTTATTGGAATTCGATATGTAAATCAAAGTTATTCTACCAAAGAAGGTGTTTTTAATAACTCTCCTTGGATTGCTGAAAATTTCAATACAACTCAAGTTTGGGCCAGAATTCCAATTTCTGATAAAGTCCAAATTACTGCTTTAGTTCCTTTCCATTTTAATAATCGGGAATTAGTTTCAGGTAAACAAAGTATTCAAGGACTTGGCGATATAACCGTTATGGGAATGTATTCAGTTTTTGAAACGCATTCGGATAGTATCTCAGTTACTCATAAATTGCAATTGGGTGGCGGTATAAAAGCACCAACTGGAAAATATAATTCCGCCAACAACGGAACTTTAAATCCAAGTTTTCAATTAGGAACAGGAAGTTGGGATTATCTCTTGGTTTCAGAATATGTTATCAAGAAAGAAAAATTCGGACTTAATACCGCTTTCAGTTATACTTTTAAAACTGAAAATGAAAAACACTACCAATTTGGAAACCAGTTTAATTACGGAAGTACGCTGTTTTATTTGTTAGATTTAAATAAAATAAAATTGGTGCCACAACTTGGAATCGCAGGCGAAGTTTACAATTCAAATCAGCAATTCAAACAAAAAGTCGCTGATACAAAAGGAGATGTAGTTTTTGGGAAATTTGGATTTGAATTCGGGATGGAAAAGTTTTCTTTGGGAGCTAATTTGATGTTGCCAATCCATCAAAACTTAACGGGTGGCAATGTTGATGCCAATTATAGGTTCAGTGTGAATTTGAATTACCAGTTATAAAAAAGGGAACTCATTGAGTTCCCTTTTTTTATTATTTTCCTTCAAATCGCGATTTTAAATCGGCCGCTATTTTTTCATAAGAATCTGCAAATTGCTTATCGTCATAACTCAAACGCAGCGATTTGAAATCACTCAGATATTTATTGGCTTTGCCAAATTCATTGGTCATGATTGTAGCAAAAATTAAGTTCTTTAAAAGGGCTGTTCCAACTTTCTCATCAATTCGGGCTTTACTGTCGTCATAATTGACTTCTGTCATTGTTTTTTCCCAAATTGCGATTGCGTTCGCAATGTCTTTTACAGCATCTTCTTGGTGTAGCGTATAATTTTTATAGCCAGAAATTGCAAAATCTCTTGCTTTTTCAATATCATCATATTCTCCTTTTCTATTTTTCACAGTATATAATACAGCATACCGATTTACAGTTACGTATCCATATTGGTCGTTCAAATAGTTATTGATGTTTGACATTATTGTTTCTATTTCTTGCCTTTCAATATAAAGACGAGTCGGTTTTGAACTCGTAGTTTTTATTTGAAATTCACTGGTTCCTTGGAAAATTCCCGAAGATAAATTTTTGCCTTCAACACTTACTTGTAACATTGTTGGATGTCTGTATTTTGTCACAAATTGAGTTTGTTTGGTATAGAATTTTTCCTTTGTTTGTGGGTTGTAATTTTCAACATTCACAAGTGTTGCAACGGGCTCAACATATTCAAAACCTTTAAAATCAATCTTGATTTGAATTCCATCTGCTCCGTCACCAAAACCATTTAATTTTATATACGATTTTGCCAGAGTCTCAGGATTGTAAATAATCACATCGCCAACATTTATCGACTCAACTCTAGGGGGTTGTGGCGCTACATAAACAGGTCTTTCCGGAATTTGCAATACTGGTTTTTTATCAATTAAAGCAAGTCTTTCTAGCGTGCTCATTTTGTTGAATTGCTCCGATTCTAATTTATAACGTTCCTTCGCTTCTTCAACTTTTCTGTTGTGTTCTGTAATTGCATTGTCATAAAAGTTCTTTTCAGCTTCTTTTAAAACATTTGGAAAATTCTTTAAGTCTTTTTGGTATTTTTCCTCCGCAATTCTTCTAAACGAGCTATCGTCTTTTAGATAGGGTGTCGTTAACGTTACATTATAATTTTTAATGTTTCCTGGTAATGTTTTTTTAGGGAATAGCGTTTGTGTAAACGACACATTAACAGTCTGAATATTTTGTGCGTTTGCCAATCCAAAGCCTAAAATAAATACTATAAGTAGGATGTTTTTTTTCATTTTAAGCTAAATTAAAAAGTTAAATAACCAAATTTTTCGTTGCTTCCCGATTTGGCTCTAACGATATATTTTCCGTCTTTAATTTTAACAAGAACTGTGGTATCTAAATCAAAATTTTCATCAAAACCATAGTTGTATCTGTATTTTAATTCCAAACCTGTCTCTGGAATTAAGGTGTTCGATACTAAATTTCCACTAGCATCATAAGTATCAAAACTTGTAAAACGATCGTCCATTACATAACGGTCAATTTTTGTTTTTTGAGTGTCATTATACAAAATAATAAGTTGGTTGTTGTTTAGTATTGGCAAATAAGAAAGGAACGTTCCGTTGTCATTTGTAGTGTTTGGTTCGTCGTATTTTATCTCTTTTTTCCACTCTAGTTTTCCAGTTTCATTGTCTAATTTCCCGAAAACAAAGGCAGTATTTGAATAGAAATTGTCTTTTTCAAAATTGTAACTTCCTGGTGCTCCCGGAACTGGTGGTTTGTTTTTTTGTTGTAAAAACAATTTATCTGCAAACATCCATGTTTTTAATCCGTCGAAAGTAAAGTCTTTTAGGTTTAAACCTGGAATTTCCCCTGTTTCATTAGCCTCGATGTATCTTTTCTCACCTTTTCCATTAAATCGTGCTGCATAAACTCCAGCTGCAGGAAGTCCTCCTCCATACATTTGAACGCCTTTTGAACCGATTCTTGTGTACAAACCGTGGATGTAAAAATCATCACCATCAAAGTGTCCTTGGTATTGGTAAATTTGATAATCATTTTCAAATTTCAAGCTTGTTTCTTGCATTGTTGCCGCATTTCCATCCCAAAAATAAACAGTTTTGAAAGGTTTCATTTTTGCTAAATCAATGTCTTTTATAACAAACACAGTTCCTTGATTGGATACAAATAATTTTGGGTTCGATTGTGTTTTATTCATATATTGAGATTCAAATGAAATTTCTTTGATTACCTTAAAGTCTTTGTCTATAAGTGTTACATTGATTTTCTCATTCAATTTTCTGTCATGTCCATATTGCTTAATGACAGCATAAAACAATTTATTTGGCGATTGAGAAATAAAATAAGTGGAGTTTCTCGTTGGCATTGAAGTAACAAAAGCAGGTTTCGTTCTTTCATTGGTTTCCAAATTAACGCGTTGCCAGTACAATTCACGTTCCTTAGTTTTGTTATTATATTCATCTAGAAAAATGATGTTATTTGTTCCTTTTTCTTGAAACATTTCTAAATGCGTTTGCATAGCAAGTCCCATAACTGGTTGTCCTACACTAAAATCAGTTGTTTTGTCTTTGTTCAAAGTACTTAGAGAGAACGAATTTGAAGTTACAGTTCTATTGAAAATCTTATCGTTATAAATTGAGTTAGT
>Ga0114974_10000967_pt1 | contig 23112 bp, 19 predicted proteins | sample S_130206_EF_Meta_FD_87318 | JGI IMG/M metagenome (GOLD analysis project Ga0114974, IMG submission 87318) | Freshwater microbial communities from Lake Simoncouche, Canada to study carbon cycling - S_130206_EF_MetaG | ecosystem: Environmental > Aquatic > Freshwater > Lake | place: Lake... | reverse complement strand
GTGCGACCGCGCGGCGTCTCGCGCAGTACCGGTGCCCGCGCAGTCACACCGTCCCGCAGTTCGGCGCCAGCCGCCACGGCGGCTCGCACCAGCGCGTGGTCCATCTGCTCGCGCGGCAACGACGCGCCGTGCCGTCCATCCGGATAGCGCGCCTCCACCGTGACCCCGTCGCCGGTGACGCGCATCCCCTCGAGCGCCAGTGACGTCGCGTCGATGTCCGACGCCATCCCGAGCCGGCGCAGCACGGCGAGCGCGCCGGGATTCAGCGTGTCGCCACACAGCTTGGGCCTGGGGAAACGCGCGCGGTCGACGACGCAGACGCGCAGGCCGGCCCGTGCCAGCACCGTCGCGGCGACCGCGCCGCTCGGTCCAGCGCCCACCACGACGACGTCGAACGTCGAGGGACCGTGCTCGCTCATGTGGCCGCCCCGATGACGACGGCGCTGTTCTTCGACCCGAACCCCAGGCAGTTGCAGAGCGCCGCCTCGAGGCGCGCCGGCCGTCCGGCATTCGGCACGTAATCGAGGTCGCAGGCGGGATCGGACTCGTACTGGTTGATGGTGGGCGGCAGGAACTGCCGCTCGATCGCCAGCACCGACGTCACGATGCCGGCCGCGCCGCTGGCGCCTTGCGGGTGCCCGATCATCGACTTGGTTGACGACCCGGCCAGCCGGTCGGCGTGCGCCCCGAACACCTCGCGCACGCAGCGCGACTCGATCGCGTCGTTCAGCACGGTGGAGGTGCCGTGGTAGTTCACGTAGCCGATCTGGTCGAGCGGCCGCCCCGATTTCTCGATCGCCTTCGAGATGGCGCGCATGATCTCGATGCCGTCTGGCGCCATCTGGACGCGGTGAAAGGCGTCGCAGGTCGAGCCGTAGCCTTCGACCACCGCGTAGATGCGGGCGCCCCGCGCCCGTGCGCGTTCCTCGCGCTCGAGCGTCATCATCCAGGCGCCCTCGCCGAGCACGAAGCCATCGCGCCCCTTGTCGAACGGACGCGACGCCGCGGCCGGCGTGTCGTTGTAGGCCATCGACGTCACCCGCATGCGCGAGAAGCCGTACATCATGCCAGGCGTCACGCAGGCATCGGCGCCGCCGGTGAGAATGACGTCGGCATCGCCCGAGCGAATCAGTCCGGCGGCATAACCGACGGCGTCGGTAGAACTGGTGCAGCCGCACGACAGCACGTGGCTGACGCCGCGCACGCGCAGCGAGATGGAAATCTCGCTCGACATCATGCCGACGATCGAGATCGGGATGGCGTAGGGGGTCACCTTCTTGCCGCGCTCGACGAAGAAGTCGTAGTACTGCCGTTCGCCGACGTCGATGCCGCCACCGCCGCTGCCGATCACGACGCCCGCGTTGGGCTCGCCCACCTTCAGCCCTGCGTCGTTCCACGCCTCGCGTGCCGCGATGACGGCAATCAGCGCCGCGCGCGAATAGCGCTTCGGGTCGGCCCGGTAGTCGCGGTCCCAGATATCGTCGCCGGCCAGCATCGGCACGTCGTCGATGGTGACGCCGACGACGGGCGCGGCCACCCGACAGGCATACGACGCCGCGTCCAGATCGTCCATCACCCGGGCGCCGCTCTGCCCGGCGCTGATGGCGTCCCAGAAGCGTTCGCGACCAACGCCGAACGGAGAAACGACGCCGATTCCGGTAATGACGACACGTGGCCCCACACGGGTCTTATAGCATTTGTGCATCGGGCTCCCCGGCCGGGTGGCGGTGCGGGTGGACCGGCGAGGTGTGATGACCCAGACTGTGCGTGCACTCGGATTCGCGCTGTTCATGAGCGCCATCGGTTATCTCGGCTGGTGGTGGTGGCGGTTGCCGCACGCGCCGGAGGCGCCGCTCTGGCCCGCGCCCCTGCTCGATACGCTACTGTTCAGCGCGTTTGCGCTGCACCACAGCGTGCTGGCGCGGCCGTTCGCCAAGCGCGTGGTCGAACGCCTGCTCCCGTCCAACCTGGCGCGCTCGTCGTACGTGTGGGTGGCCAGTCTCCTGCTCATCGGCCTCTGCGTGGGCTGGCAGCCCGTGGGACATTCGCTGTACCGCGCGACTGGCGTCGCGGCGCTGGGCCTGGGGCTACTGCAACTGGCGGGCGCGGCGCTTGGGGTGCTGACGGTCCGTCGCATCAACCTGCGCGAACTGGGCGGACTCGAAACGCCGCAAGCGGGCGTCGCGCTCGAGGCAACCGGACCCTACCGGCTCGTGCGGCATCCGCTCTACCTCGCTGTCGTGCTGCTGCTCGCCGGCTCGGCGCAGATGACCGGCGACCGCCTGCTCTTTGCCGCGCTCGCCACCTTCTACATCGTCGTTGCGATACCGTTCGAGGAAGCGGGACTGGAGGCGCAGTTCGGCGCGCGCTACGCCGAGTACCGCCGGGTGGTGCGCTGGCGTCTCATCCCGTATATCCACTGAGCCGCGATATCCTGTGACCATGGCGACCGACTCCGCGCGCATCTATCCCAGCGAACTCCCGGTGCTCGCCCTCCGTGACACGGTCGTGTTTCCGCTGACGCTGCAGCCCCTGGCCATCTTGCGCCCGCACTCCATCGACGCGGTGAACCGGGCGCTGGCACAGGACCGCCTGCTTTTCCTGACGCTGCAGAACGGCGACATGGACGATCCGCAACCGGGCGACCTGCGCCACATCGGCACCATCGCCGCGATTCGCCAGATGGCCAAGGTGCCGGGCGGCGGCATTCACGTCATCGTCGAAGGGCTCCAGCGCGGCCGCGCCGATCTCATCACCCGTACCGAGAACTCACTTCGCGCCGTGGTACGCCCGGCGCCGGAAGAGGCGGAGCGCACGCTCGAGGTCGACGCCTACATCCGCCGGCTGCAGGAACTCATCGACAAGGCGCTGTCGGTCGGCAACGGCCTCTCGCAGGAACTGCGGACGATGGTGGCCGGCATCGATGACCCGCTGCGCCTGACGTACCTGTTGTCGAGCCTGCTCGACATGAAGGCCGACGAGAAGCAGCAGATCCTCGAGACCGACACGCTGCTCGACAAGCTCCGCTCGGTCGAGTCGGCACTGAACCGCGAGGTCTCGCTCCTCGAACTCAAGGGCAAGATCGAGTCGGCTGCGCAGGCGGAGATGACCGGCGCCCAGCGTCAGTACTACCTGCGGCAGCAGCTCAAGGCGATCCAGGACGAACTGGGCGAGGGCGAGAAGCCCGAGGCGCAGGATCTGCGTGCGCGGATTGCGGCGGCGACGCTGCCCGAGCACGTGAACACGGTGGCGCTGAAGGAAGTGGAACGGCTCGAGCGGATGACGCCGGCGTCGCCCGAGTACCAGATGATTCGCACCTATCTCGACTGGGTGCTCGACGTGCCGTGGTCGACGACCACCGACGACCGGCTCGACCCGGTGGCGGCGCGGCAGGTGCTCGACGAAGATCACTACGACCTCGAGAAGATCAAGGACCGCATCGTCGAATACCTGGCGGTGCAGAAGCTGAAGGCGCAGCAGACCGGGTCGGTCGCGATGAAGGGGCCGATCCTCTGCTTCGTTGGCCCTCCCGGTGTCGGCAAGACGTCGCTTGGCCAGTCGGTGGCACGCGCGATGAACCGCAAGTTCGTGCGCATCTCGCTGGGCGGCCTGCGCGACGAGGCGGACATCCGCGGTCACCGCCGCACCTACATCGGCGCCATCCCCGGCCGCATTGTGCAGGCGCTGAAGCAGGCGGGCGCGATGAACCCGGTCTTCATGCTCGACGAGATCGACAAGATCTCGGCCGGCTACCAGGGCGACCCGTCAGCGGCACTGCTCGAGGTACTCGACCCGGCGCAGAACTCGACGTTCCGCGACCACTACCTCGAGGTGAACATCGACCTGTCGAAGGTGCTGTTCATCGCCACGTCGAACCAGCTCGGCACCATCCATCCCGCGCTGCTCGACCGCATGGAGATCATCCAGCTCTCGGGCTACAGCGAAGAGGACAAGCTCCACATCGCGACGCGCTATCTCGTGCCGCGTCAACTCCTCGAACACGGACTCACACCCGAGCAGGTGACGCTCGACGATGAGGCCATCCGGCGCATCGCCAGCGACTACACGCGCGAGGCGGGCGTCCGCAGCCTCGAGCGGCAGCTCGGCACGGTGGCGCGCAAGGTGGCGGCACAGGTGGTCTCGGCGTCCAACGCCCTGCCGCAGACCGTTGTCCGCCCCGAAGACGTGCCCGACTACCTCGGGCCGCCGCGCTTCCAGCAGGAAGTGGCGTTCCGCGTGTCGCGACCTGGCGTCGCCACCGGCCTGGCGTGGACCGAGGCGGGCGGCGACGTGCTGTTCGTCGAAGCCAGCCTGCTGCCGGTCGGACATCACAAGCTGATCCTCACGGGCCAGTTGGGCAGCGTGATGCAGGAGTCGGCGCGCGCGGCGCTCAGCCATGTACGGGCGACGTCGAAGGAACTGGGGATCGACCCCGACATCCTCGACAAGCACGACCTGCACGTGCACGTGCCGGCCGGCGCGATCCCGAAGGACGGCCCGTCGGCCGGTGTCACCATCGCCACGGCCATCGTCTCGGCGCTGCGTAACCAGACCGTCCGCGAGGATGTGGCGATGACCGGCGAGATCACGCTCAGTGGCCTCGTGCTGCCGGTCGGCGGCATCCGCGAGAAGGCGCTGGCGGCGAAACGCTTCGGCATCAAGACGCTCATCCATCCCTCGCGCAACAGTGCGGATGTGGCCGAACTGCCGCCCGAAGTGAAGGCGCAGATGACCTTCGTGCCGGCGTCCACCCTGGACGATGTCCTGAAGGTGGCGCTGCCCGCGCCCGAGTGACGCTCCTCTTCTACATCTCAGGCCATGGCTTCGGCCACGCGTCGCGCGACATCCAGGTCATCAACGCGCTGGCGCGGCGCGTGCCTGGCCTCCGGGTCGTGCTGCGGACGATGGTGCCCGAGTGGTTCCTGCGTGCCTCGCTCGAGCCACGGGTCGAGATCATTCCCGGCGATACCGACAGCGGCGTCGTGCAGCCAGACAGCCTGTCGATCGATGAAGCCGGCACGGCGCGGCGTGCCGCGGCCTTCTATGCACGCTTCGACACACGCGTAGCGCGCGAAGCGGAGCTGATTCGGTCGCTAGCGCCGACGCTCGTCGCCGGCGACATTCCCCCGCTGGCGTTCGCGGCGGCGGCGGCCGCCGGTGTGCCGTCGGTCGCCATCAGCAACTTCACCTGGGACTGGATCTACGGCGGCTTTCCCGACTTCGACACGCTGGCGCCAGGTGTGCGTGCCGTCATCGCGCGTGCGAATGCCCAGGCGACGCACACATTGCGGCTGCCGTTCGCGGGCGGCTTCGCCGCGATGCGGCAGATCGAGGACGTGCCGCTGGTGACACGGCGCTCCACGCTGACGAAAGGCGAGACACGGAAACGCCTCGGACTAGGCCATGAGCGGCCGATTGTGCTCGCCACCTTCGGCGGACACGGCGGCAACATCCCGCTCGAGCGCGCCGCCGAGAACACTCGGTTCAAGGTGATGGCGACGGACTACGAGGTCGGCTCGCACCTGACACCGCACCCGAACCTGCGGGTCGTGTCCGGCGAAGAGATGCGTCGCCTCCGCCTCACCTACACCGACCTGCTCGCCGCCTCGGACGTCGTCGCCACGAAGCTCGGCTACGGGATCGTCTCGGAGTGCCTGGCGAATGGCGTGGCGCTGCTCTACACGCTGCGCGGGCGCTTCATCGAGCAGGACGTCTTCATTCGTGAGATGCCCGCCGTGATGCGCAGCCTGCACATCGACACCGCCGACCTGCGCGACGGGCGCTGGGCAGAACTGGTGGAGGCGCTGCTTGCGCAGCCCTGGCCGGCACCACCGCCGAGCGCCGATGGCGCGGAGGTGGTGGCCAGACGGATGGTCGAGATGGTCGCGCCGAGCGCGGAGACGATCGGCGATGGGCGGTAGGCGATGGGCGGGGTTACGAAGGTCCGGCTGAAGCCGGACACGACGACGAACGTCCAACGACCAACGACCAACGACCAACGACCAACGACTACTTGTTATATCCCGCCCGGATCCGCAGCAGTTCCAGCGGCACGCCGACCATCGCGCGCAGTCCCAGCTTCGACCCGCCCACTTCCGTCCATCGTGACAGCGGCACTTCGCAGGCAGCGTTCATCCCCTCGAGTCCGATCGCATTGCGCAGCCGCACCAGCATCTCGAGATCGAACAACCAGCGCGTGAGGAAGGGCTGCGCGAAGAAGACGTCGACCGTGTCGCGGCGGAACAACTTCGCGCCACACTGCGAGTCGTAGACCGAGAGGCCGAGGATGCCGCTGGCACAGGCCGCGAAGATGCGGCCAAGGACGTGGCGCGTGATGCGGCGGTCGATGTTCGAGCCAAGCCGTTTGACGCGCGACCCCATGGCGAGGCGGCACGCCGGGTTCGCGAGCAGCGCCACATGCAAGTGATCCACCTCGGACAGCGGCGTGGAAAGGTCGGCGTCCCAGTAGCCGATAAACGGCCACGGTCCGGCCGCGTGCGCGTGACGCACCCCGGCGCGCACCGCTTCCGCCTTGCCGGCGTTTGGCGAGACCGGCACCACCAGCACGCGCTCGGGCCGTTGCGTCTGCAGGTGCCGCAGCACCTCAAGCGTGCCGTCGCGGCTGCCGTCGTCGACCAGGCAGAGCGAGACGTGCGGGTGCGAATCGAGGAACGCCACCAGCGCCGCCACCGGGAGGCGCTGCTCCTCGTTGTAGCAGGGAACGACTAGGCAGACGTCCGGCATACGGCGAAGTTGGACAGACCGGGAAGACGGATACCGAGTGCGAGCAGCGCCATCGAGAGCCGCCCGTCGAGTTCGAGGACGGCCGCCATGACGCGCGCCGTGGCTTCGCTGCCGCGCCAACTCGCCAGCGCGGTGGGCGGTGTCTGGGACGGCGGCACGAGGCGTTCGCGCACCACCTGCACGACGCGAAGCGGCACCAGACTGGTGAACAGGTGCCCGGCCGATAGCGGCGCGAGCCTGGCCGAGTCGAGCAGCGCGCCGAACTCGGCAAACGAGTAGCGGCGGTAGTGCCCCAGGAAGCGATCGTGTGAACAGAACAGCGAGCCGTAGGCCGGCACGGTGATGAGGAAGCGCGTAGCGGCGCTGCCGAGCGGGCCGCGGGCCAGCCCGCCCAGCATGCCGCGGTCGTCCTCGACATGTTCGAGCACGTCCATCAGCAGCACAAGCGACGCGGGACGTTCCGCCGGCACCTCGGCCATCGATGCGAACAGCGCGACGTTCCGCACGGTCATGCGGCCGGCAAACGTGTCGATGAGCTCGGGCGTGAACGCGCTATCCACGGCATAGAACTGTACGCCGGGATAGGCGCGCGCCAGCGATTCGACGACGAAGGTGTCGCCGCAGCCAACATCGAGCACCACATCGCCGTCGGCCAGCGGTGCATGCCGCGCGACCAGGCGCGCCACCAGCGCGAGCCGCGCCCGCTCCCACGGGTGGCGCGACGTCTGCGCGAACCCACCAGACTTCACCTCGACGAGATCCATTACCTGCGTCCCCTCAGTCCATCGCCCTGAGCCGCGACTCCGGGCTGCACTCGGCGAACGGGCCTGGCAGCAGCAGGACGGTGTCGAGGAAGGGAACCATTGGCGGTGCCACGCCGCCAGGCAGGGCGATTCGGCCGCCGCGCGAGCGCAGCCACTCGTCCCACACGGCATCGCTCAACAACACCGGACGCAGCACTGCCGGGTCGTAGAGATGCCGCGCGATCGCCGGATCGAGCGCCACGGCGGCGGTGGTCCACGGCTGCAGCCGGCGGAAGTTGTAGTAGAGCGGGTGCCAGATCCCCTCGGGAAGGTCGACGAAGATCCCCGCCTGAGTGCCGAGCCGCTGCTCGACGTCGACCAGGCACGACGCCGTGTCGCGCATCGGCGACTTCCCCGTCTCCAATCGGTTCACCTGCCCCAGGTACGACTCGAGCGGCATGACGCCCAGCACCAGCAGGGCCACGACCAGTCGATGGACGCGCGCGCCGGTCCGCGTGAGTAGCGCGAACACCACCACGACGAGTAGCGGCCGCAGGATCCCCGCGCTCTTGAATAGCATCGCGCCGTCGATACGGATGCGCACGCCGCCGAACACACCGGACCAGATGGCGACGGCCGCGGCGCCCACCATCAGCACCGAGGCGACGCCCAGGCCGGCCGGACTCCGAAACAGCGCGGCCACGCGAGGCGCCTGCCGCGCGATGGCGTCTTCAGCCCATTCGAACAGCTTGCGGAGTTGCACCGGCGCCAGCATCATCACGAGCGCCACCGCATAGCCGGCTGCCAGCGCCAGGGGCGGCAGGAACGGATAGGCGTAGTGGTACAGCTTCGAGGTGCCGGCCGAGATGATGGTCAATGGGACCGCCGCCCACAGCAGGACAACAGCCCCTTCGAGCCACTGCCGGCGCACCGTCTGCGCGAGCAGCACGGCCAGGCCGGCCACCATCAGCCACTGCGTGTTCTCCCGCACGAACTCGTGCCAGCTTGCCTGCAGATAGTAGTGCCAGGGGTGCAGGTGCGAGGGCACGAGCGTGCCGGTCAGCCGCCGCAGCACGTGTTCGCCGAGGATGGTTTCCCAGAACAGCGAGCCGAAGCGCACCTGTGAGTAGATGAACCACGGCGCCACCAGCGCGAGCACCAGCACGGCCAGCCCGATCCACAGGCGCCACTCGACGAGCACGCGGGTCCGCAGGCGCGGCGACGCAAGCACCACCAGACCGAGCGTGAACGGCAGGAAGAGCGCCGCGACGAACTTGGTCATGAAGCCGAGCACGAAGTACAGCGAGGCATACAGCGCTTGCCGCCGGCCGCGCTCGTCGTCGAGGGCCGACCAGCGCAGGAAGTGGAAGACCCCCGCGCAGTAACTGAGCACCAGCATCGCTTCCATGTTGTTCGTGCGCAGCCCGTGCTCGAACACCAGCGGCCAGTTGATGAACAGCAGCAGTACCGCCACGCCGCCGCACACCGGCCCGGCGAGTAGCGTGCCGATGGCGAAGACGTAGACGAACGCGAGGCTGCCGGCGAGGGCGTCCAAGAAGCGCATGCCGAACAGGGAATGCGGCAGCAGGCCGGCCTTCATCGGCGCGGCGACGAGCCAGAACTTCAGCGGGGGTTTTTCGAGGAAGACGACCGTCTCGCTCGGGCTACTCTTCGGCTCGAGCCAGTCACCGACTTCGAGGATGCGTTCGACAGCGAACGAGTAGATGGCTTCGTCGGTCTCGAGATCGGGACGACCGAGACCGACGAACAGCGGCAGGCAGAACGCGACGACGATGACAGCCAGCCAGAGCCGGCTCAGCCTCAGGCCTTGATGCAAGTGACGAGCGACCAGATCCTCGGGATGTTGATCTTCTCGATGGAGACTGGCTTGAGGTCCGCCTGGGCGAGGAACGCCGGCAGGTCGAGATCCGACTTGAAGCCGATGTGGACGGTGAACGGCGAGATCGCGCGTTCGACCCAGGCCATCAGCGGGTTCGGGCTCAGGAAGTGGTTGAGGACGATGACCTTGCCACCGGGACGGCAGACACGCACCATCTCACGCACCACCGCGACCGGGTCGGGGACGACGCTGATCACGTACGGCGCGTAGACGATGTCGAAGGTGTCGTCGGCGAACTTCATGTGCGCCGCGTCCATCTCGAGCAGGCGCACGTTGTTGATGCCCTTGCGCGAGACGCGTTCGCGCGCCTTCTCCAGCATCGAGTCCGACAGATCGATGCCGGTGACATGGCAATCGCGCGGATACAGGGTGCAGTTGATGCCGGTGCCGACGCCGACCTCGAGCACCGTGTCGTGGCTGCGGATGCCCATGCGTTGCAGCGCCTGGACACGGCCTGGGTGCAGGGTTGGGCCAAAGGTGAAATCGTAGGTGGAGGCGAGCTTTTCGTAGACGCGTGCGACAAAGTCGGTTTCGACGACGGTGACCGACAGCGCCCGTGTGGCGGCGTCGGCGCCAACGATTTCGTCGTGTTCAGCGTGCGGCGACTCGAATAGCGGCATCAAAAGCCTCGGCGTTTGCGGAAGGGTTCCGTATGTCGAACGATACAGACGCCCCCTGCCCGCGTAGACGATGTCGAGTGACTATACATCCTGTCCTTCAGCGAAGTCCATCGAGGACGCCGAGCGCCGCGTCGATGTTGCCGCTCTGCGTGGAGACCTGAATACCCTGCACCGCGTGACGCAGTCCGGCGGCAATCTCGCGGGCAATGGCGATGCCCTCGGCCACGGCGGCGTCCTGACCATCAGCCTGGCGCATCCGTTCCATGAGCGCATCGGGCACGCGCACCCCAGGCACTTCATTCGCCACGAACTCGGCGTTCCGCGCCGATTCGAACGGGAAGATGCCGGCGATGATCGGCAGCCCGGCCGAGGCGATCCGCGCCAGGAACGGCTCGAACCCCGCCAGGTCGAACACCGGACGCGTAATGACGAACTCGGCGCCCGCCTCGACCTTGTATTCGAAGCGGCGCAGTTCCTCGTCCATGTTCGACGCGGCCGGATTGACCGACACCCCGACATGGAACGCCGTCGGCGCCCCGATGGGCTGTCCGCCGATGTCGCCGCCGTGGTTGAGGCGCGTGACGAGATTGGTCAGGCCGATGGAGTCGACGTCGAACACCGCCGTCGCGTCAGGGTAGTCGCCGACCCGGCCTGGGTCGCCAGTGATAAGCAGCAGATTCCGCAGGCCGATGGCGTGCGCACCCAGCAGATCCGACTGGATGCCCAGCAGGTTGCGGTCGCGGCAAGCGTAGTGCAACACCGTCTCGATGCCGGCCTGCTGCTCGACGAGCAGCGCCAGGGCGAGCGCGCTGAGACGGGCACCGGCCCGCTGGCCGTCGGGGATGTTCACAACGTCGACGCCGTAGCGCTTGAGTTCGCGCGCGCGCTGGATGGCCGGTTCGGCCTCGAAGCCGCGTGGCGGCAGCAGTTCCACGCCGAGCACGAAGGTGCCGCTCGCCAGGGCGCGGGCGAGGTGCGACTTCTGTTCGCGCGGCACGGGCGGCGCCACGATGACCGGCGACGACTTCACCACCACACGCGGCGTGTGCGTGTCGGTGTGCCCGGCCTGTGCGCCCCGCACGGCCGCCTTGATCTGACGGATGTGCTCGGGGGTCGTGCCGCAGCAGCCGCCGACGACGCGGACGCCGTGCAGGACGAAGCGACGGGCGTAGGACGCCATGTACTCGGGCGAGCAGAGGTAGATATTGCGCCCTTCGACGTCGCGCGGCTTGCCGGCGTTCGGCTGCGCCGAGAGCTTCAACGGCGTGACCGCCTCCATGCGCTCGATCGTCTCGAGCATCGGCCCCGGCCCGACGGCGCAGTTCACGCCGATGATGGTGGCGCCGCGCTTCTCCAGTTCCGGCGCGAAGCGCTCGGGCGGCGTGCCGTCCAGCGTGTTGCCATCTTCTTCCGTCGTCATCTGCGCGATGATCGGCAGGTCCGACACGGAGCGCACGGCGTCGATCGCCGCGCCAATCTCGTTGAGGTCGCGGAAGGTTTCGAGGATGAAGAGGTCGACCCCCCCTTCGACCAGCGCGGCGGCCTGTTCGCGGAAGTAGTCGCGCGCCTCATCCACACCGGTCTTGCCCCACGGCTCGATGCGGATGCCGAGCGGACCGATGGCGCCGGCGACGTAGGCGCGGTCGCCTGCGGCGCGCCTGGCGATCTGGGCGCCGGCGACGTTGATCTCGCGCAGCCGGTCGGCAAGCCCGAACGACGCCAGCTTGATGCGGTTCGCCCCGAAGGTGTTCGTCTCGAGGATGTCGGCACCAGCGAGGACGTACTCCTGATGCACCGCCTCGACGAGCGGCCCCTGGGTGAGGTTCATCGCGTCGAAGCTCTTGTTGATGAACACGCCCCGCGAATAGAGCATCGTGCCCATCGCGCCGTCACATACGAGCACGCGCTCGGCGAGCGCGTCCATGAATTTCAGCATTGGTTCAATTGGTCATCCGGCCGTCAGGTATCGAGCCGCTCACAGCGGAAGCTCTCCGCATCGATGAGCAGGTACGACTTGTTCACGACGTCGAGCCCGATCGAACGGACCCCTTGCCTCACCGAGTCGGTGAACTCGTGGTGGTGTCCGAACAGGTGCAGGCGCGGCCGCATCGCGGTCAGCACCTCGTTGATCACGGTCTTGCCCGCGTCGATGCGGCGGCCAGCCGGGTAGAAGGGACGCGGCGCTTCGTGGGTCAGGAAGACGTCGATGCCCGTCAGTCCCTTGCAGGCCAGCACTTCCTCGCGCACGAAGTGGCGGCGCTTGTCGTCGCGGCTCTTGCCGAGCTTCATCGACGTGGCGCCGGCGCGCTTGCCGCGCGAGGGCGGCAGCAGCGACACCGGCGAGTGGTACCAACTGGGGGCGAACGTGCCGCCGAGGGCGGCGACGTGCCACGGCCCGACGTCGTGCGGACCGCCGTTCGGCAGGTAGTGCAGCGTCGGGGCGGGCGGGTTCCCCGCCATCGCACTCGCCACGACGTCGAAGTCTTCGTTGTTCCCTTTGATCCAGTAGACCGGCTGCGTGGGCGTGAAGTAATCGCCGTCGTTGCTGGCCATATCGCCCACCTGCACCCACAACGCCACGTCGGGGTGCCGCGCCAGGATGTCGGCGACCGCGTCGAACGCGCCGTGAATGTCGCCTAACGCACCAATCTGCATGGCCGATGAGGGCGGTGAGGGCTTGTGGGGCGAGACGGCCGTCAGACAAGGCGTGTCGTCGGCGCATCCCCGCCTGACCTAGCCGTTGCTGGGGGCTCCCGTCGTGGACGGCACCAGCATGTCGGTCTTGTCCCAGACGAAGTCGTCCTTGCTATAGACCGCGAGTTCGTAGTCCTTGCCCATGAAGATCGCGCCGACTGGGCACGCTTCCTCGCAGAAACCGCAGAAGATGCAGCGGGTCTTGTGGATCTGGTAGACCGAGGCGTAGCGTGGTCCCGCCTGCACCGTGCCGTCGTTTTCGGCCGCCTCCAGGTAGATCGCGTCAGCGGGACACGCCGCCGAACACAGGCCGCAGGCGACGCACTTCTCGAGGCCGTTCTCGTCGCGCATCAGCACCTGTTTACCGCGATACTTCGGGAATACCGGGACCTTTTCCTCCGGATAGTTCACCGTGATCGGCTTCTTGAACATGTGCCGGAAGGTGGTCGCGAACCCGATGATGAGGGGACGAATCACAGCCATTGCTCTCAGTGTACCCCGCCGATAAGATCGAGTAAATCAAGGATGCCCGGCCCACAGATTCTCTCAGCCGAGCAGGTGCTGCTCACGACCCTGGTCGTGAAGCTCGCGGTGATGGCGGCGCTGGCCACCATGCTGGTGCGCTACCGCCGGTTCCGGCACATCCTGATCTTCGAACGCCGTGGCTGGACCGACCGCCTGCTGCTGGCGATGGCCCTCGGCCTTCCGCTCACGGCTGGCGTCGCCTCCCGGCTCCTCCTGAACTATAACGCGGCCGATCTCACCCTCGAAGGGGCCTTTGTCGTCGGCCTCATCGCCGGCCCCTACGCCGGCGCCATCGTCGGAGCGGTGGTGGGCCTGCCGCCCCTGGCCAACGGCGAGTTCATCGCGCTGCCCTTTGCCATCGGCTGCGGCTTTGCTGGCGGCGGCCTCCGCGAGTTGTGCCCGAAAGAAGCCATCTGGCATTTCTCGCCCTTTATCGTGACCCGCCTCCCCATTCGGGTCTGGCACATGCTGCGGCGCCGGCAGATCGACTGGCAGTTGGTCCTGCTGATGGCCCCCGTGGCGCTAGAACTGATCCGTCAGGCGCTCGGGTTCCGGTGGAGTAACCATCATCGGCTGTTCTACCTGCACCCCGAGCCGTTCTGGACGCTCGCGGTAATCCTGCTGGCCACGGTCCTGGCCGTGGCCACCCCCATCAAGATCTGGAACAACGCCCGCATCGAGCACCGGCTCGAAGAGCAGGAGAAACTGCTGCTCGCGGCCCGCGTCGAGGCGCTTTCGAACCGCATCAACCCGCACTTCCTGTTCAACACGCTGACCTCCATCTCGTCGCTCATCCGGACCCAGCCTGACACGGCGCGGATGCTCATCACCAAACTGTCTGGCCTGCTCCGCCGTCTGATGCGGAGTACCGACCACTTCGTGACGCTGCGCGAGGAGCTCGAGTCGATCGACCAGTACCTCGACATCGAGGTGGTCCGCTTCGGCCCGCAACTGCAGGTGGTCAAAGAGGTTGGCGCCGGCACGCTCGACCTGATCATCCCCAGCATGCTGCTCCAGCCGATTGTCGAAAACTCCATCAAGCACGGGCTGACACGTAAGGTGGGCGGCGGACGGATTACCATCAGGACGGAACGCCGGGGTGACCGGACGCTGGTCGAGGTGCACGACGACGGCCTCGGCATGACGGAGGAACGGCTGGCAGACGCCCTGACGGGCGGCATCGGTCTGAGCAACGTGAACGAACGCCTGCGCACCATCTACGGAACCGCCTGCACGCTGAAGCTGTCGAGCCGGACCGGCGCCGGCACCAGCGTCAGCGTCGAGATCCCCGACCTGACACTGTCCGAGCGGATCTCGGCATGACCGAACTGCGCGCGGTCCTCGTCGACGATGAGCAGTTGGCGCGAGAGGAACTCGGCTACCTGCTGGGGCAGCTCGGCGGCGTCGAGGTGGTTGGGCACGCCGGCAACGGGCCTGAAGCGGTCGAGACGATCGACCGGCTGCAGCCTGACCTGGTGTTCCTCGACGTGCAGATGCCCGGGCTCACCGGGTTCGAGGTGGCACGGCGTCTGGTCGATGCCGAGGCTGGCGCGCAGATTGTGTTCGTCACCGCGTTCGATCAGCACGCGATCGAGGCATTCGAGGTCAACGCGGTCGACTACCTGCTGAAGCCGGTCGACCCGGCCAGGCTCGAGACGGCCGTGCAGCGCGCCCGGCGTCGCATTGCTGCCGAACGGCCGCCCGACGCGTCAGAGACGCCTGGGCTGGCCCCGGAGCATCTGGAGACATTGCTGCAACTGGTGAGCGAACGGCAGAGCCGCAGAGAGCGGCTGGCCGTGAAGGTGGGGGAACGGTTGCTGCTGGTGCAGGCCGAAGAGATCATCCACGCCTCGCTCGCCGATGAAACCATCACCATCGTCACCAGTCAGTTCACCGGCACGTCGAACTATCGCACGCTCGACGACCTGCAGGCGCGACTCGATCCGGGCGTCTTCTGGCGCGTGCACCGGTCGCATCTGGTGAACATCAACATGATCAAGGAGATCGTCCCGTGGTTCAGTCGGAACTACATCCTGAGAATGAAGGACGAGAAGGCGACCGAGATTCCGGTCAGCCGCTCGCAGACCCGCCGGCTCAGGGAGTACCTGAAGATCTGAGCGGCGCGCTCGAGTCGTCCGTGCCGTCGGCCATCGAGCCGCTTGTGGCGCCGGTGCCGGTGCCGGTGTTTGCCGGTGTGCCCCGCGACGCCGTGCGGCGCCAGCCATCGAAACTGCAGCAGGTGCAGGAAGAGCTGATCGCCTGGCTCAAGACGCTGTTCTCGGCGGCGGTCTACGCGATTCTGATCGTGACCTTCGGCTTCCAGGTGGCGCGTGTCGAGGGCCAGAGCATGGCGCACACGCTCGAGGACCAGGACCGGCTGATCGTGAACAAGCTGGTCTACCGCATCAGCGAGCCGCGGCGCGGCGACATCGTGATGCTCTACTACCCACTCAACCCGGACAAGTCGTTCGTGAAGCGGGTCATCGCCGAGGAAGGCGATAGCGTCCGCATCGTCGACGGCCGCGTCTACGTGAACGACATTCCACTGCAGGACGAGTACATCTCGGCCGAGTACCGCAGCCACGACGACTGGGGCCCGCAGATTATTCCCGAGGGCTACGACTTCGTGATGGGCGACCATCGGAACAACAGCTCCGACAGCCGGCACTGGGGCATGGTGCCGAAGAAGTACATCATCGGCAAGGTGCAGCTGCGCTGGTGGCCCGTCCCGACTGCGCGTGTCTTCTGAACGCTACGCCGAGGTCTCGCGGGTCCTCACGCGCGTCCTCGTCCTCAACCTGATCGTTGCGATCGCGAAGATCGCGTTTGGCTATTCGAGCGGTGCGATCAGCATCCTGTCGGACGGATTCCACTCGCTGACCGACACCGCGTCGAACGTGGTCGGGCTCTTCGGGGTGTACGCCGCTCGGCGTCCACCGGATGAGGACCATCCCTACGGGCACCGCAAGTACGAAACGGTTGCGGCGATCGGCGTCGTCGGCTTCCTCGCGGTGGTGATGCTCGAGGTGTTGCGCAACGCGTTCAACACACTGAGCGGCCGCGCGGCGCCGCCCGAGATCTCGGCGACCGGCTTCATCGTGATGGGCGTCACGGTGGCGATCAACGTCATCGTCGTGCGCTACGAATCGGCAGCGGCGGAACGACTCGGCAGCGAGGTGCTGCTGGCCGACGCGATGCAGACGCGCGGCGACGTGTGGTCGTCGCTCACCGTCATCGGTGCGCTGGCCGGAGCCAGCGCCGGCTACCCGATCCTCGATCCGATCGGCGCGCTGGTCGTGGCGGCCTTCATCGGACACGCCGGCTACCAGATCGGGATCACCACCACGAAGATCCTCAGCGACCGGATCGTGATGTCGGAAGCCGACATCGAGGAGGTCGTGATGAGCGTCGACGGCGTGCTCGGCTGCCACCAGATTCGTACGCGGGGCGCGTCCAACCATGTGTTCCTCGACTTTCACGTCTGGCTGCCGGCCGACATGCGACTCACCGATGCGCACGACATCTCGCATGTCGTCAAGGATCGGTTAATGGCACGCTACCCGCAGATCGTCGACGCTGTCATCCACCTCGAACCGCCGCCGCGTCCAGGCCCGATGTGACGATAGAATCGCTCCCGCCCATGCGTCTTCCTGCCGTCGTTCTGTTCTGCCTCCTCGCGGCTGCGTCCGCGTTCGCCCAGTCCGTCGATCCGCCAATCGAGGGGCCGCCGCCGCCGGTTGCGCCGGACATGATTGCGCGCGACGCGCAGGGGCGCGTGACGATGCGCGCGATGCGGGTGCCGTCGCCGATGGTGTTCGACGGCGTGCTGGATGAGCCGTTCTATCGCGACGTGAAACCGGTGGGCGACTTCACCCAGCAGGAACCGCACGAGGGCGCACCGGCCACCGACAAGACCGAGGTGTGGGTCTTCTTCGACCGCGACAATCTCTACGTCTCGGCGCGCCTGTACGAATCCGAGCCAGGCAAGCGCGTCGCCACCGAGATGCGCCGCGACGCCAACAACCTGTTCAACAACGATCACTTCGGTGTGTCGTTCGACGGCTTCTACGACCGGCGCAACGGCTATGGCTTCGTCGTGGCCGCGTCGGGCGCCCTGCTCGACTGGTCCACCACCAACGAGGCGCCGAACAACAACTGGAACGGTGTGTGGGACGCCAAGGTCGGCAACTTCTCGAACGGCTGGACGGTGGAGATCCGCTTGCCGTTCCGGTCGTTCCGCTACCGCGAAGGCGGCACTATCTGGGGCATGAACTTCCGCCGCCGGGTGATCGCCAAGAACGAACTGACCTACCTGGCGCCCGTGCTCGCCTCGTGGGGACGCCCGGCGATGTCGAAGATGTCAGTGGCCGCCACGGTGGTCGGCCTCGAGACCCCGCGCTCCGGCAAGAATATCGACGTGAAGCCCTACGCGCTCGGCTCCATGCTGTCGGACAACACCGCGAAGCCGCCGCTATCGAACGAGCCGGACGGCGCGCTGGGTCTCGACGTGAAGTGGGGTGTGCGGCAGACACTGGTCGCCGACTTCACCGTGAACACCGACTTCGCGCAGGTGGAAGACGACCAGCAGGTGGTGAACCTCACGCGGTTCAGTGTGCAATTCCCAGAGAAACGTGACTTCTTCCTCGAGGGGCAGGACACGTTCAACTTCGCGAACGGCTCGTCGGGCACCGGCGGCACCGGCGGTGGCGGCGGCGCCCAGGGAAGCGGCCAGAACAGCAGCACCGCCCCCGTGCTCTTCTACAGCCGGCGCATCGGCTTGAACAACGGCCTCGAAGTGCCCATTCGTGCCGGCGGCCGCCTGCTCGGGCGCAACGGACTGTGGCGCTACGGCCTGCTCAACATCCAGACCGGCGGCTCGGAGGAGGCGAACACCCCCGCGACGAACTTCTCGGTCGTCCGCGTCAACCGCGACTTCCTGCGCCGCAGCCGCATCGGCGGCATCTTCACGCGACGGGACCCGGTGGCGGCGACCAGGTTCAAGGCGAGCGGCTCGGACAACCTCGCCTACGGCCTCGACACCCTGATTAGCCCGACGAACGACATCAGCCTCCTCGGCTATGTGGCGAAGACCGATTCGCCTGGACGCACGGGCGACGACACCAGCTACCGCGGTCGTTTCGACTGGAACAACGACAAGTACGGCCTCCAGGCCGAGCACCTCTCGGTGGGCGCCGACTTCAACCCTGAGGTCGGGTTCCTGCGCCGCACGGCGTTCAAGCGCTCGTACAGCCAGGCGCGCTACAGCCCGCGTCCGCGCAACCTCGGCGGCATCCGCAAGCTGTTCTACATCGCCAGCGTCGACTACATCACCGACACGAAGAACCGTCCCGAGTCGAAGGAAGTGCAGGGCAACGTCCAGCTGGAGTTGAACAACAGCGACACGTTCGCCATCGACCTCAGCCGCAACTACGAGCGGTTACCGGCGCGCTTCGAGGTCGGCAGAAACCTGTTCGTGCCGGCCGGCGAGTACCGCATGACGCAGTCGCACGCCACCTACACCTTCGGGCAGCAGCGTCCGGTGTCTGGGTCGTTGACCGCCGCGCGCAGCGGCTTCTACGCCGGCACGCTGACCGAGCTGAGCTGGAGCGGCCGCGTCGAGTTGACGAAGCAGTTCTACGTCGAGCCGCAGTTGTCGTGGAACCGGGTGGACGTGCCGCAGGGAACGTCGAACAGCAACCTGTACAGCACCCGCGCCACCTACACGCTCTCGACGCGCATGTTCGTGTCGGCGCTGGTGCAGTACCAGTCGCGCACCAACAGCGTCACCACCAACGCGCGCTTCCGCTGGGAGTACCTGCCGGGCAGTGAACTGTTCGTGGTCTACAGCGACGGCCGCACGACGCTCGATGCCCGCGGCTTCCCCGATCTACAGAACCGCTCGTTCGTCATCAAGGCGACGCGGTTGCTGCGCTGGTAGGACCAGAAGGGCAGCCCCGCCTGCCTCACCATCCCTATTTCCGTGTCACCCGCACTTCGAAGACGCGCGGCCAGAGCTTGCCGGTGATGAACAGGCGATCGGTGGCCTCGTCGTAGGCGATGCCGTTCAGCACGTCGGTGTAGTTGCGTTCATTCGGCGTCAGCAGGCCGCGGAAATCGATGTAGCCGGTCACGGCGCCGGTGGCCGGGTCGATGCGGGCGACGTAGTCGGTCTGCCACACGTTGGCGAAGACCTCGCCCTTCACGTACTCGAGTTCGTTGAGGTTCTTCAGCGCCTGACCGGCGACGTGGACGCGGACACGCTTCTTCTCGGTGAACGTCGCGGGATCGATGATGCGGAGGAACTCGCTGCCGTCGCTCATGATGAGCGACGTGCGGTCCTGCGTCAGCCCCCACCCTTCGCCGGTATAGCGATGCTGCCGCTTCGGCGTGAACGTCTGGCGGTCGTAGACGAGCGTCACGCCCGACTTCCACGTCAACTGGAACAGTTCGTTGCCGCGGACGGTGATCCCTTCGCCGAAGTAGGCCTCGGGCACGTCGCGCTTCTGCAGCACTTCGCCGGTCTCGATCTTGACGCGGCGGATGGACGAGCGGCCGTTCAGCCCGGTGCCCTCGTAGAACACGCCGTCAACCACCTGCAGTCCCTGCGTGAACGCGTCACGGTCGTGCGGATAGGTCTTGACGATGGTGTAGCCGAAGGTGGGGACCGATGGCGCCTGCCATGCGGCGAACCCGGGCCGGCGTCCAGGTAGCATCACGGCCAGCACGACGAGAGTGAGAAGGTAGCGCTTGCGCACACCCGTCATCATATTTGACGACGGGCCGCTTCGGCGAGCCCTCACGGCTGCGCCGCCGCGCCTACCTGGTGAAGGTGCCCGACTTGCCGCCCGTCTTCTTCATGAGGCGGATCTGGCTGATGACCATGCGCTTGTCGACGGCTTTCACCATGTCGTAGATCGTCAGCGCTGCCACGGACACGGCCATGAGCGCTTCCATCTCGACGCCGGTCTGGCCAGTCGTACGGACGCGCGCCTCGATGTCGTAGCCGGTCTTGGTCGGGATGAGCTCGACGTTGGCGCTCGAGATCGGCAGCGGATGACAGAGCGGGATGAGCGACGAGGTCTGCTTTGCCGCGAGAATGCCGGCGACGCGCGCCGTCTGAAGCGGGTCGCCTTTCTTGAGGTGCCCCGCCCGAATCTGCGACAGCGCCTCGGCCGACATGCGAATCGAGCCGCGCGCGACCGCCTCGCGCGCGGTCACCGCCTTGTCACCCACGTCCACCATCGTGACGCGTCCACTGTCGTCGACATGCGAGAGCTTCGGTGTGCCGGAGGGACGTTTGGACATTGGTGTTGGGAGCGGAGGTTGGAGGGTGGAGGGTGGAGTGACCAATGACTAATGACTAACGACCAACGACTACTCCGTCTGCTCCGCCACATCGCCGTGCGCGAGGAAGAATGACAGGCTCTCGAGCGATACGGTGAGGTCGACGCCTTTCACCTTCACATCATCGGGCACCTGCAGCGAGCCCGGCGAGAAATTCAGGATCGCCTTGATACCCGAGGCCACGGCCACGTCGGCCACCTGCTGCGCGGACGAAGCGGGGACGGCCAGCACGGCGATGCTGACACCGTCACGTTTCACGACCTTGCGCAGGTCGGCGATGTCGAGAATCGGCACGCCGGACCGCGACTGCTGGCCGACCTTCTCGCGCTGATTGTCGAACAGCGCGGCGATCTCGAACCCTTCCTGCCGGAAGCCCGGATAGTCGGCAAGTGCGAAGCCGAGGTTACCGGCGCCAAGGATGGCGACACGCAACCGTCGATCGAGGCCGAGGATCTGACGCAGGTGCCGCTTCAGGTCGCGCACGTAGTAGCCGACGCCGCGCACCCCGAACTCGCCGAAGTACGCGAGGTCCTTGCGGATCTGCGCGGCGTTGAGGTGGAACTGTTCGGCCAGCGACTGCGAGGAGACCGTGCGAATGGCCTGGCTCTCGAGCTCGGTGAGGCACCGCAGGTAAACGGACAAGCGATTGGTCGTGAGTTCAGACACCTGATCGGCGGTCTGTCTCGACTTCGGGGCGCGAACCCCTGGTTTGTTCCGTTGCTTCACAAGCGCCGCCAGATTGTAGCAAAACGCCGTGCTAATATCCGGCCTCAATGGCCACTTCTGCTCCGGAATCGTCCCCCGGCACGGCCGATCCGACCGCCTCCGCCGCCTTCGCACCCTACGTTCCCGCCAGTGAGTCGCCCGCAGAATTCACGCTGAAAGCTGTCGTCATCGGCGCGCTGTTCGGGCTGCTCTTCGGCGCCTCGACGGTCTACCTCGGCCTGCGCGCAGGCCTGACGGTGAGCGCATCGATTCCGATCGCGGTGCTCGCCATCTCGGTGCTGAAGCGCCTCGGCGGCTCGACCATCCTCGAGAACAACATCGTCCAGACCATCGGCTCGGCCGGTGAATCGGTGGCGGGCGGCGTCGTGTTCACCGTGCCGGCGCTCATCTTCCTGGCGTCGGGCGCGTCGTACTTCACCTACGTCCAGATCACGATGCTGACGCTGGTTGGCGGTGTGCTCGGCACGCTGATGATGGTGCCGCTGCGGCGCGCGCTCATCGTGAAGGAACACGGCGTGCTGCCCTACCCTGAAGGGACCGCCTGCGCCGAAGTGCTCGTGGCAGGCGAGCGCGGCGGCAAGCTCGCGGGCCTGGTCTTCAGCGGCCTTGGCGTCGGCGCCGTGTGGAAGGGGCTGTCGTGGATCTTCAACCTGTTCCTGACCGAGGTCGGCTACTCGACGCCGCGCACCAGCCAGTTCCCGAACGCCACGCTGAACATCGACATCTCGCCTGAGTACCTCGGCGTTGGCTACGTCATCGGTCCGCGCATCGCCGGCACCATGTTCGCGGGCGGCGTGCTCTCGTGGCTCGTGCTGCTGCCGCTGCTCTCGATCCTCGGCTCGTACATCACCGTTCCCTTCCCGCCGATCCATCCGAACTTCGCGAACAACCCGGCGACTGGCCTGCCGTTCCTCATCTCGGAGATGGCGCCCGGCCAGCTGTGGAGCGCCTACATCCGCTATATCGGTGCCGGCGCGGTGCTCGCCTCTGGGCTGATTACGCTCGGGCGGACGATTCCGACCATCGTCAGTTCGGCGGTCGACGGCATCCGCGGCTTCGGGGCGGCGGCCGGCGGCACCATCGCTCGTACGGACCGCGAACTGCCGATGTCGGTGGTGCTCATCGGCACGCTCGTCGTGGCGCTCGTGCTGGCGCTGGTGCCGGGCATGCCGCTGCAGGGGAACGTGCTCGCGGCCATCCTCACGGTGATCTTCGCGTTCTTCTTCGCGACCGTGTCGTCGCGCATCACCGGCCTCATCGGCACCTCGTCGAACCCGATTTCCGGGATGACGATCGCCACGCTCATCCTCACCTGCCTGCTCTTCGTCGCGCTCGGCTGGACCGGCGACACCTACGGCCCGGTGGCCATCTGCGTCGGCGCGATCGTCTGCATCGCTGCCGCGAACGCGGGGAACACGTCGCAGGACCTGAAGACCGGCTACCTCGTCGGCGCCACACCGCTCTATCAGCAACTGGGGCTGCTGGTCGGTGTGGCGGCATCGGCGATTTCGATTGGCGCCACGACGCTCTACATGCACCAGGTATTCGGCATCGGCTCGGCCGACATCCCGGCGCCGCAGGCGACGCTGATGGCCACCATCGTCAAGGGGTTGCTGAGCCACAACCTGCCGTGGGGGCTGGTGCTGGTCGGCGTCTTCGTCTCGCTCACTCTCGAGCTGTGCGGCATCCGGTCGCTGTCGTTCGCGGTCGGTTCGTATCTGCCGATCGCGACGACGGCGCCGATCTTCGTGGGCGGCCTGGTGCGCTGGTGGGTGGAACGCGGCAGTGAAACGACCGAGTCGGACCTCGGCGCCGG
>Ga0114974_10000966_pt1 | contig 23117 bp, 25 predicted proteins | sample S_130206_EF_Meta_FD_87318 | JGI IMG/M metagenome (GOLD analysis project Ga0114974, IMG submission 87318) | Freshwater microbial communities from Lake Simoncouche, Canada to study carbon cycling - S_130206_EF_MetaG | ecosystem: Environmental > Aquatic > Freshwater > Lake | place: Lake... | reverse complement strand
TGTTTCTAGGCTTGGTGTGACTGTGCGTTCTTCTAGTTCTGGATCAAGAATGACCATAAGTTCATAATGACGCATGTGTTAACCCGACCTCCTCTGGACTAAGACGGCCACGGTATTTCCGTGGCAGGAGGGTTAAATTCCTTATTTCCTAAGTAAACCCTAGGTAATAAGAGGCCTAAGGGTAAGGCTTTCCGGCCTCAAATAGTAAATCGAGCAGTCGGCTATGCGTATTTCGAGCCTGTAAAGCCCGTCTAGCCAGGACCGCCATGAGGTAGATCGTGCCTGAGATTCGGACCAAGGTAATGATCGCATAGGGCGTTGGGCCAAGCCCAAATTTTGCATCAGTAACAGAGGCGATGTGTTGCCAGATAGCAACATGATAAATAACTTCTGTGGCCTGCCATAACCAAAAAGCGTGTAGATCTTTTGTATTAGTAAGCGCAATGACCGCTAGTGGTGTCAACCACAACACAAACTGTGGTGAATACACCTTGCTCGCAACCATTACAGATGCCAGCACTATAAAAGCGATTGATGCCAATGTCGGCGTATATTTAAGTTCAAAGAGTAAAACAGCTACCGAAGTTAATGCAATAAGTAATAACAATATTGAAAGATAATTTAGGTTTGTTAGCGAAATTCCCAGTTGCTGCAACGCTAACCAGATCGAGCCCCAATCAGCTCCGCGTTCAAGGTTTAGTTTGAAAAAACGCCACCATCCGGTTGGGGTAGTGAAAGCAAATGGAGCGTTGATCGCAATCCATGTTGCTACCACCACGGCGAAATACTTAATAAACTCTTTAATTTTTGTATCGCGCCAAAGAATAAATCCGATTGGAATTAATAAGAAAATAGGCAAAAACTTTGTTGAGATTGAAAGCGCCATAGCTAACGCGCTGTACAGATATTGTTTTCGATCAAACCAATAGATGACAAGCATCATTGTTGCGATTCCCCATAAATCCCAGTTAATAAAGAGGGAGGCAATCATTGCCGGCGCAACTGGTACAAGGTATGCAAACTCTGGGCGTATTTTTCTAATGACAATAACTGTCGCGATAAACAACAAAACTAGAAAAAAGATGTTTACATTGAAGTAAGAAATAGGGGAGTTTGCCAGAAAACTTGTTGCATACATAACCATTGCTGTAACAACTGGATACTCGACGCTGTTGTCATTGCTTGCGTAAGGCCATGAATTGGTATCTAATCCGCGGCTTACAAACAAAGCAGGTAAATCACTGTAACAAGCGTGAATATATTGATCTGGCGTTGCCCAGCCCGTGCTCTCGCAGTGGTTGAACTTGGCAAAGGAAAGCAGTGAGGCAGCTATCGCTAAGACGATTAAGGTCCGGAGTTTCATTAAGCCAATCTTCTATTAATTTGGTCGTTTTTGCTTTCCGCCAGATGTCATGACAACGGGGTCAAGACCACCAATATTTGAAGGAGCTGGGAAATCCATAATTGGTTCGCCCTTTAATGCGCCTTTCATAAACTGCGTCCAGATACGTGCGGGGAATGATCCACCTGTTACAGAAGTCATCCCGCCGATTCCATTAAGTGTTTGAGTTGCGTTATCGCGAAAGAATGCAACAGATGCTGCGATTTGCGGTGTGTAGGCACTAAACCAGGCTGAAGCATTTGATTGAGATGTTCCGGTCTTTCCTGCCGCTGGACGACCCAACGCAAGTGCGGCTGCACCAGTACCACCAGTAATTGTTCCCTTGAGCGCATATGTTAAATCCGCCATTACCTCTTTACTAAATACTTCTTGGGTTTGAGGTGTTGCCTCATACAAAACACCTTTATTGCTTCCAAGAACTTGGCTTACTAGGAATGGTTTTGATTTGATTCCCTGGGCGGCAAAGGTTGCATAAGCGTTTGCAACATCAATAACGTGAGGGCTAGATGTTCCAAGAACAATCGACGGTGTCGGCATCATCGCAACGCTTTCGGGGATTCCAGCACGGCGCGCAACATCTACAACATTGTCTGGCCCAACTTTTATTCCGAGCGGAACAAAGATTGTGTTAACAGAATGTTTTGTTGCGTACAACAAATCAATTTGTCCCCATCCTTCATTGCCATAATTAAATACCTCATATGGTTTTCCAGCATCATCGAATGTTTGCGGTGAATCGCCGTTCCATATTGATGTCAGTGAAATTCCTTGCTCTAAGCCAGCAACAAGGGCGAATGGCTTGAATGTAGAACCTGCCTGTGCAATTGACTGTGTTGCATCATTTAATTGACGTTCCAAATAGTCACGCCCGCCGTACATTGCAAGGACTTCACCAGTTCCGGGACGGATAGCAACTAATCCAATTCGAAGATCAGCAGGAGCTTTGGCAGGATAAAACTTGTTAACCGCATCAACGGCGGATTGTTGCGCTTTTTGATCAAGAGTTGTCTTAATAATTAATCCACCAACAAGTAGTTGGTCCTGACTAAACCCAAGTTTGGCTAACTCTTTTTGCACCGCTTCAATGATGTGACCTTTTGGCCCACTGAGTTGTCCTGATGTTGAGCGCGGTGCAACTGTTGGCATCTTCAACTTTGCCGCTTTTTCTTTAGTAAGCCAGCCCGCTTCAACCATATTTTTCTTCACATACTCAAAACGGCCAGCTAAACGATCGGCGTTGCCTTTTTTAAATGCTGGATCGTACAAACCAGGAGAGCGCAGGATTGATGCGATTACGGCCGCCTGCGCATCAGTTAACTGATCCACGTTTCGGTTGAAATATTGCTGCGATGCTGTCATCACACCGTACGAACCGCGACCAAAATAAATGGTGTTTAAATAACTTTCAAAGATCTGGTCCTTGGACAATTGATTTTCCAATTTAATGGAAATTACAAGTTCTTTAATCTTTCGCTGAATTGTTCGGCTAGGTGTTAAAAATGCAGTCTTTGCATACTGCTGCGTGATTGTTGAGCCACCTTGCAGCGCACCACCGCGTAAATTATTAAAGACAGCGCGGATGATTCCTGTAACTGAAAATGCTTTGTTGGAGTAAAAACCGCGGTCTTCTGCCGCTAATACTGCGTGACGAACATTTAACGGAATTTTAGAAAGTGGCACAATTTGTCGGTTCTGTGTTCCAACTCGGCCAATCTCTTCACCATTTGAATACTGAATAATTGTTGATTGACTATTTACATATGCGTTGGCATCTGGGATATCGACTGTGAAATAGGCAAGAGCGAACAAAACAGAGCCGGCGACAAATCCGAAGCCAACTAGAAAGACTGTGCCTCTAATCAGTAACTTACGGACCATTTGCCAATGCTATCCCTTGGCGTAATCCTCATCCTCCAGGGTGCGAACTTTGCGCGGGGCTTTTCGTTCAAGCCCGTCACCTAACATGTATGACGCGCACAGGTGATTCCATGAACAGTTCTTGCAGACTTCAACGATGTACACCGTGAACTCACCAAACTCTCGTTCCATCGCAATTAACTCTTTGGGTGACTTAATGCGGCCTGAGTATTGACCCAGCTGCTCGCCAAAGGTGTATCTCAATTCAACAAGTTCTTCTTTTTTACATACCGGACAGTTACGTGCAACTTTATCGCCATGCCATTTAGCAGCTCGTATCAAATAAGGGTCGGCATCACAGGCATCAACCACACCACGAAAGAGAGCCATTAAAGTGGCGCGCTTATCGAGTGAATAGTCGATGAACCCTCGTTGCGATTTCATTAAGGAGAAGAATAAACCCATTTAGGAGGATACGCTCTTTCTTATGAGTTTTGTTGGGTTGATTAGACACCCTCGTCTTTCTCGATTGCTTGCTGTTCGCTGGACAGGCCAAGCGACTGATGGCGTATTCCAAAGCGCTCTTGCCTCTTTTGTTTTATTTTCTCCTGAACGCCAAGCAAACGCATTAAGTGCTGCAATCGGTTTTGCAGTTGTGCTGTTGCCGTATTCAATTGTTGGCCCTTTTGTTGGAACAATTTTAGATCGTGTTTCAAGACAGCGAGCACTGTTTTATTCAAACCTTGCTCGTAGCGCCAATTTACTTTTTGTCGCACTCCTGATATTTAGCGGAACAACTGGTGTTTCCTTAACTATTGTCGTCTTAGTTGCATTTGGGATTAATCGTTTGATTCTTGCAGCACTATCAGCCGGACTTCCATTGTTAGTTGATGCAAAAACTTTAATTACAGCAAATGCAATTGCTGTTACAGGCGGATCAGTTCTTGTAGTTATTGGCGGTGGCATCGGAGTAGGTGTCCGCGCATTAGTAGATGGTGCTGCACTCGCAGATCATGCTGACGCGCTGCTTATTCTGCTTGCTGCTTTGGGATACTTGATAGCTGCATTGCTAACAAGTCGGCTGACAAAGTTCGAAATTGGGCCTGGTACACACGAGCGCCACACGGCATCATTTTCACAAGGCTTTACGGAAATGAGAGAAGGTGTTGCATTCCTTCGAACTCATATCGATGCTGCCCGTGGAATTGTTGCAACCGCAGTTCACCGCGGTGGTTTGACCGCACTTACTTTGACCGCCTTGTTGTTGGAACGAAATACATTTAATGACCCAACTCAACCAGAACAAGGATTAACGGGTTTTGGAATAGCTCTTTCAATCGCAGGACTTGGTGTGTTTCTTGGAGCATTTCTTGCCCCATATGGTGTTAGCAAGGTGGGAAGACATCGTTGGATTAAATTTGCTATGTTCGCTAGTGCTGCATCGCCATTAATTTTGGCGGTTTCACAAACCTCTATCGCGCTTTCATTGACAGCATTTCTAACCTCGTTTTTTGGCCAAAATCTCAAAGTTACAAATGATGCATTAGTCCAATCAAAAATTGATGATTACTACCGTGGTCGAGTCTTTGCTGTTTACGATGTAGTTGTTAATGGGGCGATCGTTAGTGGTGGCTTAATTGCAGCACTTCTGCTTCCAAGTTCAGGAGTATCAGCAATTGTTCCTCTTTGTGTTTCTGGTGCATATTTATTAGTTGCATTAGTTATTTTGCGCCCAACTAGATTTAAAGCTATCTACTTGCCCACCAATTAAGTAGCGCTTTTGTTGCTGCTTCTTCGCCGATTGGACCTTCTTCTAAACGAAGTTCGAGCAAGAAATCCATTGCCTGCCCCACTTCGCGTGAGGGTTTTAAATTTAGAAGTTGCATAACTTGTGCGCCATCTAAATCAGGGCGAATCTTTGACAACTCTTCTTGCTCCATCAGTACCGCAATACGAGCTTCTAGAGAGTCATATGTCGCCGCAAGGCGCGCAGCCTTTGTTTTATTGCGTGTTGTGCAATCAGCTCGGGTTAATACATGTAAATGTGTGATGAATTCGCCTGCGTCTCGCACATATCTGCGCACAGCTGAATCCGTCCATTCTCCTTCACCATAACCGTGAAAACGAAGATGCAGTGTTGTTAAAAGCTCCACCGCATCGATGGTGTCATTATCAAAGCGCAACGCTTCTAAACGCTTCTTCGCAAGACGCGCTCCAACAACTTCGTGGTGGTGAAAAGAAACCCCGCCGCCTTCAATGAAGGCGCGAGTCTTTGGTTTTCCGATGTCGTGTAATAAAGCTGCAAGGCGAATCACAAGATTGGGGCCACCTAGGCGATCTTCGTGTTCTATCGCTTGTTCCAACACAGTAATCGAGTGCTCGTAGACATCTTTATGGTGATGGTGCTCATCAACCTCAAGACGTAATTTTGGAATTTCAGGTAAGACTAAATCTGCAAGTCCGGTATCAACCAAGATGGTTATCCCGGTACGCGGATTTTCTGACATTAACATTTTTGTAAATTCATCGCGTACGCGTTCTGCCGAGATAATGCTAATTCGATGAGCCAAATCTTTCATCGATCCAATTACTTCTGGTGCAATGTCAAAACCTAATTGGGATGCAAAACGTGCAGCGCGCATCATTCGTAATGGGTCATCATTAAATGAATCGCCAGGCTTGCCTGGTGTTCGTAAAAATTTTGCTGCTAAATCCTGTAAACCATTAAACGGATCTATAAATAATGGTGTGTCGCCAGTTAGTTCTAGCGCCATCGAGTTAATTGTGAAGTCGCGACGTGATAAATCACCTGCGATTGAATCGCCATATTCAACCTCGGGTTTACGCGAATTAGGATCGTAACTTTCAGTTCGGTAAGTTGTTACCTCAACAGTTGTGTCGCCACGTTTTCCTGCCACTGTCCCAAATGCAATTCCGGTATCCCAAATATTTTCAGCCCACTCTTGCAAAATCTTTTTTGTTTCTAGTGGGTGCGCATTTGTTGTGAAATCTAAATCATTTCCGAGGCGACCTAAAATTGCATCGCGCACAGGTCCGCCAACTAATGCCAAGGTAAACCCTTTAGCCTTAAAGGCTTGGGCTAAGGAGCTAGCCAGCGGTGCGCGTTCAACTAATGAACGGATCGCTAACTCTCCTGCGGCTCCTAATGCGGTACTCACAATAAGTAAGGTTAAAGCACTACCCTTGCCTCATGATCCCGGCACCTGGTGCGGGCAGCGAAGGTACGAAGAAAAAGCGGAAGCGCAAGCGCTCCGGTAATCGCGGCCCACAACCTCAGACTCACAACAATGCTCAAAAGAGCGATCGGTCGAGCACTCCTGACCCTAAACGGCCCGAAATGAAACGGGTATATGCAAAACGTGTAGACGAGGTCAGTGCTGGCGGTTTAGTGATTGATACAACCGGCACGATGGGTTTACTCATTGGTCGTTACGATCATAAGGATGCCAGTGGTCAACGAGTCTTGTGGTCTTTACCAAAGGGTCATATTGAAGAAGGAGAAACTCCAGAGCAGGCAGCAATTCGCGAAGTTGCGGAAGAAACTGGAATTACCTCTTCTATTACAAAATCTTTAGGTGTTATTGATTTTTGGTTTATGGCAGGTGGCAAGCGAATTCATAAAACAGTTCATCATTTCATGTTTAGTGAAGTTGGCGGGACCTTACTTGCTCAAGAAAGTGAAGTCGATGAAGTTTCATGGTTTCCGTTATCTGAAATTGTCGAACGCTTGGCGTATCCCGATGAGAAGAAGTTGATTGCAAAAACTGCAGAGTTAACACCATGAAGAAAATTGTCGCCCTATTGTTGGGATTTTTTATTATCCTGCAATTCTCACCTTCACAAGCTGCTAATTCAATCATTAGAATTACCTCAACTCCTCATCAATTATTTACAGGTGAATTTAGAAATGATGATCTAGCACAAAAATTGACACCTTCGGGTGCGCTTGGATTACTTGTTTACACTCCGCGTGTTAACAACAAGATTTGGGTTATCGATGCGGCGCTCGTTGATGAAGTAATAGCAATGACAGGTGATTACACATTAGCAAACGATGCTGATCCTGCTGGTAAAGGTATTGCAAATGCATGGTTGAAGCAGTTGCGCCAGATTACTTTCGGACAACAAGTTGTTGCACTCGCTTACGGCAATCCCGATGTGTCGCTGGCAAAACGTTTAGCGCCAAGTGAATTAAAGTATTATTACGCATACGGTAAGTCGCGATTAGAATCTGCTCTTGGTCGCACTGTTCGGAGCGAACCAGGTAGTGGTTGGAGTACCGGGAAATCAACGCTTAGTAACCCACTGCGGCAGAGTTATAGTGAAAATCGCAAAGCGTTGACAAAACTTTCCAAGGTTGTGAATGACCCTCAATTAATCACAGTGCGAGCTCAACTTTCAAAATTATTATCACCTAAGTTAGATAAAGAATCCCGTGAGTTTTTTTCTAATAGCGCAAGTACAACGGTCGAAGGCATAGTTCGTAAACTTCGCATAAACAGCGGCAAATACCAGATCACTACAGCTAATGCTAAGTTGCCAGTGACTGTAATTAATGATTTTGATTATGACGTCACCGTTAATGTTTTGTTGATGCCTAATAATTCGCGTGTGATCGTCACTAGTTTTGAAAACATTCTAATTCCAGCACAATCAAAGAAGCAGCTAGATACAAACGTGACTGTAATTGCCCCGGGTCAAACAATAGTCTCAGCGTTAATAACAGATAAAGATGGTAATAACTTTGTCCCAGAAGCGACATTGACTTTGAATTCAACCGTTATTGACCCACGCGTGACTTGGTTGACCACTGGTGCGGCCATACTTCTCCTATTGGCGGGTGTTGCACAGAGCCTCCGTCGGGTGCGAAGGAGGGTTGAATGAAATCTAACGAGTTGTTCCGCGCTTCAGGCATCATGGCACTTGGTACCATTATTTCTCGGATCACTGGATTTATCCGTGGAATTTTAGTCGTTGCGGTGCTCGGAACAACATTGCTTGCCGACACATACAACGTTGCAAACACAATGCCAAATATTTTGTACAACCTGCTTGTTGGTGGTGCATTAACTGCAATCTTTATTCCGCAGTTAGTTAGATCCTTTGATCACGAAGATGGTGGCGATGATTTTGCTTCGCTATTAGTTACAACAATCTCACTAATTTTATTAGTGCTTGTCTCGCTGGGAATGTATTTCGCACCCGCGTTAGTGCGGTTGTATGCGCCAGAATTTTTCACAACTGGCTTTGAAGCTGAACAAGAGATTGCTATTGCATTTACACGATATTGCTTGCCGCAAATATTCTTTCTTGGCTTGTTTACAATGTTGGGCCAAGTAGCTAACGCTCGCGGTTCTTTCGGGCCTTTAATGTGGGCGCCAATTGCTAATAACTTAGTTGGAATCGCCCTTTTTGGTGGATTTTTACTCTTTTCGCCGAGTGTGGACATTTCTAGTATTACTCCGCACCAGATCGCATTATTGGGGTGGGGAACAACGTTTAGCGTTGTAGTCCAGGCGCTAGTTTTGATTCCGGTTATTAGAAGGCTTGGTATTTCGATTAAGCCAAAACTTGGTGTTTCTGGATTGGGTAAATCCTTTAATTTGGCTGGGTGGACACTCGTCTATGTTTTGATTTCACAACTTGGATATTTAGTGACAGTTAACGTTGCAACCTCAGCTGCTGTTCGTAGCCAGCTAGAAGGTATTAAGACAGGTGTTGGTTACACACCATATACATACGGATATTTTGTTATGTTGTTGCCGTATTCAATCGTTACAATTTCTATTATCACCGCGATCTTGCCACACATTTCAAAGTTGGCACTCGATGGCAAACGCGACGAAGTGAAAGCGCAACTCGTTAAGGCAATTCGATTAGTTGGTGTAATCACAGTTCCTAGTGCAGTTGCATTCTTACTATTTGGTCCCTTAATCACACAAAGTATTTTTATTGGCATACCAAATGACGATTCCAGATATATTGGTTATGTCTTGTCAGCTCTTAGTTTTGGGTTGGTTGCATTTTCTATAAACTTAATTTTGATTCGTGGCTTTAATGCTTTTGAAGACACCAAGACTCAGGTTATTTCGATCTTAGTAATTAATATCTTTTCAGTTGCTCTCTCTTATTTCTTCTTATACTTTGTAAAAAATCAATGGGTCACTGTCGGTTTGGGTGTTGCATTTTCGGTTAGTTATTTAGTGGGCTTACTCGTAACCCTTGGCTTATTGAAAAAACATGTAGGTAAACTGGCATTAAGTGAATTTTTGGGACAGCACACGCGCTTATTGATTGCTTCTCTACTTGCGATGGTTCCGTTGTTTGCTCTTACTCAATACATCTCTTGGCTTTCAATTGACCTGTCTCGCGCAGCTCAGGCTGGTGAATTGTTAATTGTGATGGTGGTCGCATTTCTTGCATACCTGCTTGCCGCTAAAGCCCTTGGGGTTGAGGAAATATCAATGATTCGCCATTTGGGTAGTTCAATCAGCCGCCGTTCAACAAAAACGCAAGAAAACGAATAGATTTCAGGGACTAGGGGGCATTATGAGTGAAGTTAGAAATGTTGTAATTGTTGGATCAGGTCCTGCTGGATATACCGCAGCGATTTATGCAGCGCGTGCGCAGTTAGATCCGATCATCTATGAAGGTTCTGTTACCGCTGGTGGCGCACTCATGAACACAACAGAGGTTGAAAACTTTCCTGGATTTACAGATGGTGTGATGGGTCCAGACTTGATGGACAGCATGCGCAAACAAGCTAAGCGTTTTGGGGCTGAATTAGTAACTGATGACATTGTTGAGATGGATTTGTCTGGCGAAATAAAAGTTTTGAAAGATGGATCAGGAAATATCGTTAAAGCTAAATCGGTGATTCTTGCGACTGGAAGTGCGTACCGCGAAATTGGATTAGTTAATGAGAAGCGTTTATCGGGTCATGGAGTTTCTTGGTGCGCTACTTGTGATGGTTTTTTCTTTCGCGGACAAACAATTGCCGTTGTCGGTGGGGGAGATAGCGCAGTTGAAGAAGCAACATTCCTGACGCGTTTTGCTGACAAAGTAGTTTTGATTCATCGTCGTGGTGAATTACGCGCATCGAAGATTATGGCTGAGCGCGCAAAAGCTAACCCGAAAATTGAATTTCTTTGGAACACCGAAGTAATTGACGTACTTGGCGCAGACAAGGTTGAAGGTTTGAAACTTCGCAACACTGTCGACGGAACAGAAAGCGAGCAGGCATTTACTGGTTTGTTTGTTGCGATCGGACATATTCCTCGCAGCGAATTATTAGTAGGTCAAATTGACTTGGACGGTGAAGGTTATGTGGTTTGTGAAGGCCGTTCGACTAGAACAAATCAAAAAGGTGTTTTTGCGTGCGGTGATCTAGTCGACCACACCTACCGTCAAGCGATAACAGCTGCTGGCTCTGGGTGTGCTGCAGCCCTTGATGCTGAAAAATTCTTAGCCCACTAGTAATCTTTAACTAACTAACAAACGAGGAGCAACACGATGGCTACAACTAAGGTAACAACAGCGTCATTTGATGCAGATGTTCTTAAGAGCACGACCCCTGTTTTGGTTGATTTTTGGGCTGAATGGTGTGGTCCTTGCCGCGCTGTTGGGCCAATTCTTGAGGAGATCTCAGATGAGCACGGCTCAAAACTCAAGATTGTAAAGCTCAACACAGATGAAGAGTCTGCAATTGCGATGAAGTATGGAATTACATCAATTCCGTCAATGTATGTGTTTGTTAATGGCGAAGTTGTGAAGCAAATTGTTGGTGCTAAACCAAAGCCAACGCTACTAAAGGAACTAGAAAGCTTCCTCGTATAAATTCATGTCAGATTTAACCGAGTCGGAGATTCGCTCTTTTCAACAAGCCCGTGGCCTTGATGTCACGGGTTTTGTTGATGCGGTCACTGCGCGAGCACTAGAAGAAGCGCAATGGAAACTCGGTGATCGTTCCTTGTATTTACAAGAATCCCCACTAATGCATGGCGATGATATTGCTGCATTGCAATCTCGCTTAACTGAGATGGGTTTTGATTGTGGTCGAGTAGATGGGATTTATGGTCCTCGCACAGAATTAGCGGTTAAAGATTTCCAAAAATCTGTTGGGGTAGTAATTGATGGGAAGTGTGGACCTGCCACAATCATCGCTCTTATTCGTTTAACAAAGATTGTTTCAGGGGGAGTCCCTTCGACTCTTCGTCAAAACGCAATGCAGCAAAGTCGTGGTCCAGCACTTGCAAATAAGGTTATTGTTTTAAATCCAGATGGTGATGATCAACTTGTTTACGATATAGCAGTTCGTACCGAAGGCCGTTTGCTGGCATTGGGTGCTTCTGTTTTCTTAACTCGTGGTGCAACAAATAATCCATCAGAATCTGAAAGAATTTTATTTAGCAATAAAAGCAGCGCCGACTTAATGATTTCTTTAAATGTTGATTCGTATGTTAACGAGAAGGCACATGGAGCAGCGACATATTTTTATGGGAGTGATGCCCATGGTGTTCATTCAATTGTTGGAGAGCGATTTGCATCGTTGGTGCAGCGCGAAATCTGCGCCCGAACAGATTTAGCAAATTGTCGAACCCACGCAAAAACATGGGATTTACTGCGCATGACAATGGCACCAACTGTCCGAATTGATTTGGGGTATGTAAGTAACCCTGGTGATTTGGGACGCTTATCCCGGCCAGATTTTCGTGATGTTGTTGCCGAAGCGTTAGTTATTGCGATTCAACGTCTTTATTTGGCAGCTGAAGATGACGCCAAAACAGGAACTTTGCGTATCTCTGATCTTCGTAATGCCGGTATCCGCCGCTAAATAATGCGCAGGCATTCGCTTAGGTGTGACAGACTTAGACCATGTCAGACATAACGCAACGCTACTCAACAGGTGCACCTCAAAATCTTGAACAAAGATTTGCATCTCGAGCTGCCCGCATGAAGCCAAGTGAGATTCGTTCTCTCTTTGCTGTCGCATCCCGTCCTGAAATTGTTTCACTTGCGGGTGGAATGCCAAATCTTTCAGCGTTACCTATGGGAATGATGGCTGATGTTGTTAACAATCTAATTCGTAGTAATGGTCAAGAAGCTTTGCAATACGGAAATGGTCAAGGACATCCAAAACTTCGCGAACAAATCTGTGAAGTTATGGCCCTTGAAGGTATTCGCGGTAATCCCGATGATGTTTTAGTTACTACTGGTTCGCAACAAGCTTTAGACCTTATTTCGCGTATCTTTTTAGACCCACAAGATGTAGTTCTCGCAGAAGCTCCTTCATATGTTGGCGCACTTGGAACCTTTCACCAATACGAAGCAGCTGTTGTGCATGTTGAAACCGATGAAAACGGCTTAGTTCCATCAGCGCTGCAAGAGGCGATTAAGTCTGTGCGCGCAGCTGGACGTAAAATTAAATTTTTGTACACGATTCCTAATTACCAAAACCCAAGCGGTGTTTTGTTGCCTGCATCCCGCCGCACAGAAATCTTGAACATCTGCCGCGATGCGGGAATTTTTGTTGTTGAAGATAACCCTTATGGTTTATTGGGGTTTGATAAGCCTTCACTAAAAGCGATGCGTGCTGAAGATTCAGAAAATGTCATCTACTTGGGTTCATTTTCAAAGACTATTGCCCCTGGGTTGCGCGTGGGTTGGGCTTTAATGCCACCTTCGTTAAAGGAAAAAATGGTTATAGCCAGTGAATCCTCAATTTTGTGTCCCTCAAACTTCACACAATTAACAATCTCAAGCTATTTAGCTGACCAACCTTGGCGCGATCAAATCGCATCATTTTGCGAGCTATATAAGGTTCGTCGCGATGCGATGTTGGAATCTTTAGATGAGCATTTTCCAGCGACTGCGCAATGGACAAAGCCTGGTGGTGGATTTTATGTATGGGTTACTTTGCCCCATGAAATAGATACAACAGCAATGATGCCTAAGGCGATTGTTGCAAAAGTTGCCTATGTTCCAGGTACGGCATTTTATGCAGATGGTTTTGGATCATGGTCATTGCGTTTGTCATATTGCTACCCAACGCCTGAACGTATTCGCGAGGGCGTTAAAGCACTTGGTGGGGTTATCAAACAAGAAATGGCTAGCCGTAAAGGTGGGTTTGAACTTAAAGGTTAGTTTTCTAGAACCTTTGTAATTCGTTTTAAATCCTCTGTCCCAGCAAACTCAATAACAATTGTTCCTTTTTTTGTGCTGCCTTGAATTGAAACTCGTGTGTCTAGAACATCACCAATTCTTTCTGCAATCTCTTGCAGCTCTGGACTGGCAGATTTGGTTTGTTTTGGTTTTTTTGTAGATTGCCCTTTAGGAGCTCCAGTAGAAACGATTTCCTCTGTTGCTCGAACTGATAAACCTTCACTCACAATTCGATCAGCCAGCTTTTCAATAGCTGACGCATCGCTTAAACCCAAGAGCGTACGCGCATGTCCAGCGGATAAAACACCTGATGCTAATTTTTGTTGAACCGATGTTGGTAAATTCATTAAACGGATTGTGTTTGAAATGAGTGGGCGTGATCGTCCAAGTTTTTGAGCAAGTTGATCATGTGTGCAATTAAAATCTGTTAAGAGTTGTGAGTAGGCTGCTGCCTCTTCAAGTGCGTTTAATTGACTGCGGTGAATATTTTCAATCAATGCTTCGCGCAGTAATTCATTATCTGGTGTTTGTCGAATAATGACAGGAATGGTTGTTAATCCAGCTGCTTTTGCCGCGCGGAAGCGGCGTTCTCCCATAATTAATTCGTACTTGCCTGGAGTTGTTTGACGCACAACAGGTGGTTGCAAAATTCCTATTTCTTTAATTGATGCAACTAACTCTTCAAGTGCAACTGGATCAAAGTATGTGCGAGGTTGACGCGGGTTGGGTGAAATGGAACTGATTGCAACCTCGTTTTGTTGTCCCACCTCTTTGTCGCCAACAGTTAATGATGTTGGGATTAATGCATCAAGGTTTGTTCCGAGTCCACCACGTCGTGCCATTAAGCGATCTCACCTTCGCGTTTGTAATTAATTGAAACAACATTTGAATCAAAAGGTTTTCCGCGCTCTGCTAATTCGCGAGCAACAGCCATGTATGCGATTGCACCTGGCGATACAGGATCGTATGTCATTACGGTTTGTTTAAATCCTGGTGCTTCTGAAACTCGCACCGTGCGCGGGATTGGAATATCAATTAACTCGTTTGGGTAATGTTTTCTAATTTCATTAGCAACATCATTTGCTAGATTTGTGTTGTTAAACATTGTTAATACAAGTGTTGATAACTTCAATGTTGGGTTCAAGCGTTTTTTAACTAATTCAAATGTTTTTAACAGCTGTGACAAACCTTCAAGTGAGTAGTACTCGCACTGAATCGGAATTAAAACTTCCTTTGCAGATGTAAATGCATTAATGGTTAACAAACCAAGTGATGGTGGGCAATCAATAAAAATATAATCGATTGTTTCGCCGGCTGCCGCGCGATCTGCAACCAACTCTTCGATCGCTTCTTTTAAACGCATTTCGCGGGCAACCATAGGGACTAGTTCAATTTCTGCTTGTGCTAAAGAAGTGTTTGATGAAACGCATTCAAGTGAAGGAAAACCTGCGACTTTTTGAATTACCTGCGACATTGTTGAATCACCCATCAACACTTCATAAATTCCTGCATTATCAAGGTGTTCGACACCTAAAGCGGTAGATGCATTTCCTTGTGGATCAAGATCAATCACAATAACTTTTAAGCCGCCCATAGAGAGGGCTGCGGCAAGGTTGACTGCGGTGGTGGTTTTGCCGACCCCACCCTTTTGGTTGGCTACCGTGAGGATCCGAAGGGAGGTTGGTTTTGGCATCGCCTCTTTTAAACGGCGGGTGCCAACTACCTTCTTTGTTTCACGTGAATCATTCACGAAGGTAGTTAAGCACCTTTTTTAACCTCAACTATACGGCTGAGCTCGATTCCCTCCAGATTTACCTCATGGAGGATCGCTTTAGGGACAGATTTCATCTCTTCTTGAGCTTTTTCGCCTTTCATGGCTAGTAATGAGCCATTGGTTTTCAAAAGGTGCCAACTGATTTTCTTGAGTTTTTCAAGAGGTGCAACGGCGCGGGCGGTTACATAATGGGCTGTTGCTTTAACATCCTGAGAACGACCTCGGATCACCTCAATATCAAGCCCTTCAACCGCTTCCTTTAGAAACTCCACACGGCGCTCAAGGGGTTCAATCAGGGTTACTTTTAAATCTGGACGAGCCAGAGCGATAATAATCCCTGGCAATCCAGCCCCAGATCCGATATCAAATACGGTGGCGCCTTCGGTAAAGAGGGTGGTGATAGGTAGACAGTTGAAGATATGGCGCTCCCAGATGCGGTCAGCCTCACGGGGCCCTATTAATCCGCGCTCAATTCCTGCTGTTTCTAGGAATTTAACGTAGACGTGAACCCGCTCAACATCTGGAAAATGCCTCGCGATGAGGGTTTCACGTGAAACCTCCACGATTTAGGCTGGATAGATAACTACGAAACGGTTTGGATCTTCGCCATCTGACTCACTACTAAGGCCCAGATCCTGGATTGTGTCGTGGATGATTTTGCGCTCAAAAGCGTTCATTGGCTTCAATTTAATCGAACTGCCAGTTGTTTTTGCCTCTTCAGCCATGTCCTCAGCCAATTTTTTAAGCTCTTTGCGGCGTCCAGCACGGAATCCATCAATATCAAGCATCAATCTGCTGCGATCCCCTGTTGAAGTCTGCACAGCTAAACGAGTGAGCTCTTGGATTGCATCCAAAACCTCGCCCTCGCGACCAACAAGGTGGCCTAACTTCCCGCCAACGATAGCTAGTGCCGCGCGGTCGTTTTCTACATCGATATCAATGTCTCCATCAAGATCAGCGATATCTAATAGCGCCTCTAGATAGTCAGCGGCAATATCGCCCTCTTCTTCTAACCGTGCCACACCTTTGGGTGCCTTTTTACCCTCTACAGCCTCGGTTGGTTCAACAACCTCTGCCACTTCAACAACTGCTTCGCTCTTCGCTTTTGCCATGATGCCCCCTTTGTCGGGATTGTAGTAATAAGTCCGTTTTGTCTACTTCTTCTTTTTCTTCTTTTTCGGCTGTTGGCGCTGACCTTTATCTTCGATCGTTGTGCCTTCAGAGTTCTCGGTTGGTTCAGCGCTCTCTACTTCCCCGTTTTGTTTTGCTCGCTTTCGCTGTAGCTCTTCGTAGGCGGGTGAACCTGGTGTTGGGTTTCGTTTAATGACATAGAACTGTTGTCCCCATGTCCAGAAATTTGTAGTCGACCAATAAATTAAAACACCTACTGGAAAGTTAACTCCAGAGATTGCGAAAATTAATGGGAATGCATACAACATAATTTTTTGTTGTTGCAACATCATATTGTTCGAGGAATCCATTTTTGGCATTCCTTTTGTCATTAATTGACGTTGGGTTGTAAATGTTGTCGCAGACATAATGAAGATCAAAATCACTGTCACGATTTTTACGGTTGTGTCTGATGAATGAATGAAACTTTGTGAAATAGATGCGCCAAAGAATTTAGCTTGGGCAGCACTCGTTAAATACTCACCTTTTAAATATCCGTGAGGTTTATTGCTAGCAATTCCATTTAATACTGTGAAGAGTGAGAAAAATATTGGTGCTTGAGCCAAAATTGGAAAACATGAAGCAAGGGGATTTGTTTTGTGCTCTTTGTAGAGCTTCATCATCTCTTCTGATTGTTTTTGGCGATCATCTTTATACTTCTTTTGAATTTCCTTCATGTGTGGTTGAAGGGCTGTTAATGCTCGCTGAGATTTAATTTGTTTCACAAAGAGTGGAATTAAAATAATTCGGATTAAAACCACAAGACCCATGATTGAGAGTGCCCAAGTAACACCACTATCTTTACCAAATACTGGTGATAACGCCTTATGGAAAAGAATAATTACGCCAGAAACCAAGTTGAATAGTGGATTAAAGATGGTCATTAGTTAACTCCTACACTGGTTTTTTTGATTGTTTTTAAAGTTTTTGGAGGTGTGACCACATAATCAACACCACCGTGTGACCATGGATTACAACGCAACAAACGCCAGGCGCTCATTGCAATACCTTTAAGCCCGTAGTTATCAATTGCTGTGACGGCATATGAAGAACATGACGGGTAATACTTACAACGCGGCCCAAACATTGGTGAGATCCATTTTTGATACACCTTGATGGGTGCTGATAAAACTTGTCTCATTTCTGGTTAGCTTTCTCGGAAAACTTTTTTAAGAGTTGTTCGACAATTTTTGTTATCTCTTGTGCAACATCTGCATCCTGTGCGCTGTTGAGTGCTCTAACCACCAACAAGCCACCGGTTGGTAGTTGTGGGTAAATCTCTCGAAGTGCGTGACGAGCCTTGCGCGCGATTCGGTGACGGGTCACAGAGCCACCAACATTTTTACTGATGATCAATCCTGCGCGAGCAGGCTGATCCAGATTGGTTGGGTACAGATATCCAACAAAGTTTTGGGTTGAAAACCTCAAACCACTTTTTGTTGCGCGCGCGAAATCTGCGCTCTCGGTAAGACGTGCGCTTTTTGCAAGCACGGGTATCGCTTATGAACCCTTATGCAGAAAGCTTTGCGCGACCCTTGCCGCGACGAGCAGCAAGTACTGCACGGCCTGCGCGGGTTGCCATACGGGCACGGAAGCCATGCTTCTTGGCACGACGACGAGTGTTGGGTTGGAAGGTGCGCTTTGTCATTGAAAACTCCTAATAATGAACTACTACTGCGGGCCAGAAATACGGGGGAAGCAAGGAGGTAACGGTAGAGGTCTGGGGATAAGCGGGTCAAACTGGCGATTGGGTTGAGGGTGATCTGTCCAGATTGTGGATAACCAGTTGCTTTTTTTGCCAATCCGCTCTATTTTTCACTCCCCATCCACAGGCACATCGCCGAAAGGTGTAGTGGTCGGGGTTAGATAGGGCTCAACCTGGGGTTTAGACCACAGGGTGTGGATAACCCTGTGGATGAGTTTTTCTTAGGAATCGGGGCTTGGGTGAACGTTAAAGAGGTCAATGAGATTGAGCTACCCACGCTTTGGGGACGGGTTATTGAGGAAGTTGCGGTTAACGCCCCTCAACACAGAGCATTTTTACAGCTAACAAAACCGTTGGGCCTTCTTCATAATGATGATCAAACAACTTTACTTGTCGCGGCACCAAATCTTTTTGCGAAAGATGTTTTAGAAAGTCGTTTGCGCACAGTTGTTAGCGATGTTTTAACTCGCGAACTCGGATCAACCACAAATATTGCGGTAACTGTTGATGAAACTCTTGAGGTTGTCGTTGCTCCTTCACAGGAAGTTGAAGTTGAGTTTATTGTTCCAAAGTCTGGTACTGGACGTGATGATGCACCTGTTTCTAAATCAGTAGACACATCCACTTTAAACCCTCGATACATTTTTGAAACTTTTGTTATTGGTGCCTCTAACCGATTTGCGCACGCAGCCGCTGTCGCAGTTGCTGAAGCACCAGCGAAGGCATACAACCCGCTATTTATTTATGGTGAATCTGGTTTAGGTAAGACTCACTTATTGCACGCTATTGGTGCATACGCCCAAGAGTTATATGGAAATGTTCGTGTTAAGTATGTTTCATCAGAAGAGTTTACAAATGACTTTATTAACTCGATTCGTGATGATAAAGCATCAGCTTTCCAACGCCGTTATCGCGACCTTGATATCTTATTGGTTGATGACATTCAATTTTTAGAAAATAAAGAGCGCACCCAAGAAGAGTTCTTCCATACTTTCAACACTTTATATAACGCGAACAAACAGATTGTTATCTCAAGTGACCGCCCGCCAAAGCAGTTAACAACCTTAGAAGACCGTTTGCGTTCCCGTTTTGAGTGGGGTTTGATTACAGATATTCAACCACCTGAATTAGAAACTCGTATTGCGATTCTTCGTAAAAAAGCTGCGCAAGATAAATTAAATGCACCAGATGATGTTCTTGAATATATTGCAAGCAAGATTTCGACAAATATTCGGGAGCTTGAAGGAGCGTTAATTCGTGTTACAGCTTTTGCTTCTTTAAACCGCCAGAGTGTTGATTTGTCTTTGGCTGAAATTGTTTTAAAAGATTTAATTCCTAATGAAACTAATCCAGAAATTACTGGCGCAACCATCATGGCTCAGACCGCTGCTTACTTCAGTCTGACAATCGATGATTTGTGTGGGACATCCCGTTCTCGTGTGTTGGTTAACGCTAGACAAATCGCGATGTATTTATGCCGAGAGCTCACAGAGCTTTCTTTGCCGAAAATCGGCCAGACATTTGGTGGGCGTGACCACACAACGGTTATGCACGCCGATAGAAAAATCCGTCAACTGATGGCTGAGCGACGTTCGATCTATAACCAGGTCAATGAACTCACCACCAGAATTAAGCAGCAAGCTAGGTAGACCATGGTTGATTTGGGTTATATGTCCGAATTGCCACTCTTTACCCCCAGTTGGGGACAAGTTGTGGATAACTGTGGAGAATTGGGGCAACACCGTGGATAACTTCGGTGGGTCAACTAACGAGAAGGGTGTGGCAGATATGAAGCAGAGTTATACCCACACCTTTCCATTAGTTATTCACACCTTATACAAAACCAATTCCCGCACTGAGCAGGGGGTTTACAACTTACCCACAGATTATCGCTCTAGTTACTACGACTACCTTTATATACATACATCCAGTTACGCGAATAACCTTTCCACACCACACAAAAATCACATGAACTACAAGAGTCGAGGATAGAGATGAAATTTACAGTAGAACAATCAGCGCTAACCGATGGGGTTAACTGGGTTTCACGTTCTCTATCAACTCGCCCAATTAAAACAGAGCTGCTCGGAATTGTTATTGATGCAACCGGTAATGAAGTCTTTTTATCCGCATCCGATCTAGAAACAGCAAGCAAAGCACATTTTGCGGCGGAGGTTAAAGAACCAGGAAAAGTTTTAGTACCTGGAAAACTACTTGCGGAGATTTCACGATCCCTCCCTAATAAACCAATTACTTTTGTTTTAGATGGAACACGTGTGGCAGTCACTAGTGGAAGTGCAAAGTTCACATTGCCAACATTGTCAGTCAATGAGTACCCAAACCTTCCAGAACTTCCAGATTCAACCGGGACGGTTTCAAGTGACACATTTGCAACAGCTGTAGCTCAAGTAGCAATTGCTGCAGGTCGCGATGATTCACTACCAACACTTACTGGCGTACATGTAGAAATCAACGAAGACACAGTCACCTTCGCAGCCACAGATCGCTACCGTTTAGCTGTTCGTGAAATCCAATGGGCGCCGACAGCACCCAACACATCAACGACAGCGTTATTGCGCGCTCGCACTATTGCAGATGCGGCAAAGTCACTAACAGGCTCTAAAGATGTTTCACTCTCTTTTGCTCCCAATACAAGCAATGATCGTTTAGCTGGTTTTGCGGGAGACGGAAAAACAATGACATCGCGGATGTTAGATGGCACCTTCCCCCCATACCGTCACTTACTTCCACAAGAAATCACAACCACAGCAATAATCGAGGTTGCGACACTTTTGGATTCTGTTCGTCGTGTTGCACTTGTTACAGATAAAACAGTTCCACTTCGTCTTGATTTTGCGAACAACACACTTTCACTTGAAGCTGGAGCAGGTGAAGAAGCACAAGCAACCGAAGCTATTGAAATATTACTAACAGGTGAAGCAATCTCAATTGCTTTTAACCCAACTTTCCTTGCGGATGGTTTAAATGCGGTTGGAACAAAATTTGTTCAAATTTCATTTACCGGCTCTAGTAAGCCAGCAATTTTGATGGGTAAGAGCGACAAAGATGGTGCGGTCATTGAAAACTACCGCTACTTGTTAATGCCGATGCGTTACGCCTCGTAACCCACACCTCTTTAAAGGATACCTAGTGCGTATAAACACGTTGGCTCTCACCAACTTTCGTTCATATAGTTCACTAGAATTAGAACTAGAACCGGGTGTGATCACATTTATTGGTGACAATGGTTCCGGAAAAACTAATATCGCAGAATCCTTAATTTATTTAGCGTTTCTGTCATCACATCGTGTATCAAATAATGTGCCGTTAATCGCACTTGGAAACCAACAAGCAATAATCCGAGCCGAGGTTCAACGCGAAGATCGAACACTACAAATTGATTTAGAGATCAATTCAACCAAAGCTAACCGCGCTCGTATAAATGGAAACCCAACCCGTAGCCAACGAGAGTTGTTAGGTGCAATACAAATCGTTTACTTTTCACCTGAGGATTTAGACCTTGTGCGCGGTGAACCAGGCAACCGGCGCGATTTTCTAGATCGTTTACTAATCACCCGAACTCCTCGTCTAGCAGGGGTTATCGCCGACTATGAACGGGTAGTTAAACAACGCAACACTTTATTAAAAACAAGAACGTCAGCCGCCGCCCTTGTTCCTTGGAATGAACAACTTATTAAACTAGGAGCTGAATTAACCGCCGAAAGAATCACGTTAATTGATGTATTAAACCCATGGGTTGCTAAAAATTATGCAAACTTAAATGAAGTAAAACCGGCATCTATTTCATATAAGTGCAGCACTGACGGAGTAAATAAAAACATAGACGATAATATCGCTGCGCTATCTACGCGATTAGAAGAGGTTGCTTACCAAGAAATCGAACGCGGAGTTTCTTTAATCGGCCCACACCGAGATGACCTACATTTACAAATTGGAGATTTTCCAGCAAAAGGATATGCAAGTCATGGGGAATCCTGGTCAATGGCTATTTCATTACGCATTGGTTCATTCAACCTTTTAAAATCCGAAGGCTCTTCCCCAATCCTTATTTTAGATGATGTTTTCGCCGAACTTGATACATCTCGCCGTATTCAATTAATGTCTGCCACGCAATTAGCCGAACAAACCTTTATTACCGCAGCGGTTGAAAGTGATTTACCAGCAGAGTTATTAACACAAAAGTTTTATGTGACACCTGGTGTTGTAAAGAAAGGAAAGAGTTAATGACAAAACGAGACTTAGCTCTAGACCTTTTTAAATCTTTTAAAACAAGTGTTACAAGAAAACCAAATAGACCAGCACCAACAGTGCGAGTTGGACAACCAGGTGACCCTGAATTAATTAATGAGGTTCTTAATGATTTAATTTCAGACCGAGATTGGGATTCGGGTTTAGCTGAAGGAAACCTTTTTGTTAATTGGAAGAAAATTATCGGTGATGAGATTTCAGAACACGCACAACCAATTTCAATTTTGGATAATGTGTTAACAATTCAAAGCTCATCAACTGCTTGGGCCACTCAACTACAACTAATTTCTAACAACCTTTTAACAACGATTCAAAAAGATGCCACAGGGGTCTTAATTGAGAAGCTCGTGATCATTGGGCCTCAAACCCCAACCTGGAAGAAAGGGGTCCGCACGATCCGTAATGCCCGTGGGCCCAGAGACACCTATAACTAAACCCAAGCCACTACTCACCCTCAACTCCACGCTCAAAGTTCGGCTATACCCGTCCACAAGGCTTTTCTCGGCTATTTATTATCGCCATTTATGACTAGGATAAGTGTGTTCCGAGAGGTCTATCCTCTCCACAAGCCTTCAGGGCCGATTTAAGAGATTTTCTAGGAAAGGAGCTGTGATGGCCGAGAGCTCCTATAACGCCAGCAACATTACCGTCCTGGAAGGCCTAGAGGCGGTTCGTAAGCGCCCAGGAATGTATATCGGCTCCACAGGAGAGCGCGGCCTTCACCACCTGGTCTATGAAGTCGTCGATAACTCAGTAGA
>Ga0114974_10000959_pt1 | contig 23197 bp, 22 predicted proteins | sample S_130206_EF_Meta_FD_87318 | JGI IMG/M metagenome (GOLD analysis project Ga0114974, IMG submission 87318) | Freshwater microbial communities from Lake Simoncouche, Canada to study carbon cycling - S_130206_EF_MetaG | ecosystem: Environmental > Aquatic > Freshwater > Lake | place: Lake... | reverse complement strand
GTGGGCCCTTGGCAAGTTCCGGTAGCTGACTGTGCTGTCACATTGATGGATTACCAAGGTTATCGAGGTGAGGTAATGTCAATGGGTGAGAGAACTCCACTAGCAGTTATTGATGCTCCTGCAGCTGCACGGATGGCCGTAGGTGAAGCAATCACCAATCTATTATCTGCAGATATCGCTCATCTTCAGGATATCAAATTGTCTGCAAATTGGATGGCCGCCTGTGGCTCACCTGGCGAAGATGCGAAGTTATATGATTCAGTTAAAGCAGTTGGAATGGAGCTATGTCCTGCTTTAGGAATAGCTATTCCGGTCGGTAAAGATTCTTTGTCTATGGCCACTGAATGGCGTGATGGTAATGAGTCTAAGAAAGTAGTTGCTCCAGTTTCTCTCATTATTTCTGCATTTGCCCCAGTACAAGATGTTCGTAAAACATCAACTCCATTACTCAAGCTTAAAAATCAAGATGGCTCTAGCTTAGAAACTGAATTAATCTTGATTGATTTGGGTCATAGCAAGAACCGTATGGCTGGAAGTATCTTGGCTCAGGTATTAAATCAATCCGGTAAGTCAACTCCTGATCTTGATAACCCAGATGATCTCAAAGCAATGGCTGCTGCCATGATTGCACTACGAAAAGAGAATAAATTACTGGCCTATCACGATCGTTCTGATGGCGGTCTATTAGCCTGTATAGCTGAAATGGCCTTTGCTTCCCATACTGGCATATCAATCAATGTAGATATGATTGCAGTCGATTTAAATCAAGAGCCTGATTACGGTGATGCTAAAAATTGGTCTCAGCAAGTATCTGGTCGTCGCCATGAGCAAACCATAAGGGCTCTCTTCAGTGAAGAGTTGGGAGCCGTTATTCAAGTGCGAAGAGAAGATCGTGATGCAGTATTTTCTATACTACGTAAATTAGGCCTAAGCGCTTGTAGTCATGTCATAGCAAAAACCAATACTAATGGCCGCATAGAAATATGGCGAGATGCAAAAAATATTTTTTCTGAACCTCGCGAAGTTCTCCAAAAATTATGGGCCAATACCAGCTACCAAATTGCGCGTTTACGAGATAACCCTGCCTGTGCTGATTCTGAATTTTCTCTATTAGATAATTTATCTGACCCTGGGATGTCCCCAAAGCTCACTTTTGATCATGCTGAGGATATTGCAGCACCATTCATTTCAAAGGGTGCCCAACCTAGAGTAGCCATTTTGCGAGAACAAGGTGTTAACTCCCATAAAGAAATGGCCTATGCGGTCAACTTGGCTGGTTTTGATAGCTTTGATGTGCATATGTCTGACCTATTAAGCGGGAAAGCTAAGTTAGAAGATTTCCGAGGTCTAATTGCTTGCGGTGGCTTCAGTTACGGAGACGTTCTTGGTGCCGGGGAAGGTTGGGCTAAAACTATTTTGTTCAATCAGCAATTACGCGACCAGTTCTCCAGCTTTTTTAATCGTCAAGATAGCTTTGCATTGGGCGTATGTAATGGCTGCCAAATGATGAGTAATTTATCAGGAATCATTCCTGGTGCCCAAGCTTGGCCAAAGTTCACTCGCAATCAGTCTGAGCAATATGAGGCACGTTTAGTGATGGCAGAAGTGCTGGCTTCCCCATCCATCTTCACTCAGGGCATGGAAGGCAGCCAGTTACCAATTGCCATTGCACATGGTGAGGGCTATGCAAATTTCAGCCAGCAGGGCAATCTAGATAACATCAGAAAGCAAGGTTTAGCTACTTTACGCTTTGTTGACCACCAAGGTAATCCTACTGAAGTCTACCCAATGAATCCAAATGGTTCTCCAGGCGGCCTTACCGGTGTAACGACGCCAGACGGACGTTTTACTGTCATGATGCCCCATCCTGAGAGAGCATTTAGGGCGGCGCAAATGAGCTGGTGTCCAGATGAGTGGCTCAATACAGCAGATGGAGCCAGTCCTTGGCTACGGCTGTTTAGAAATGCACGTTACTGGGCTAAATAATTTTGCTTGCAATGGAGCCTGTAACGTTTTCAGAAAGTGGTGGCATACGCTATCTTCATTTTGGCAGTGAATTAATTCAAGGGGCAATGCGTATTCGTGACCCAGATGAAATCTACCTTGAATATAACCAGCAAATGATGGCATGGTTATTGTTTTTAGAAACAAAGCCAGGGATGAAGGTTGCTCAGCTAGGTCTAGGTACTGGAGCCTTAGCTAAATTTCAACATCGTTTTTGCCCAGCAGTCAAAACTACTGTTGTTGAACTTAATCCGTCAGTCATTGTTGCCGCAAGATCAATGTTTTTTACGCCAGATGATGATCGCAAACTTGAAACCCTCCCGATGGACGCTCAAGCATTTGTCAAATCCAGTAAAAATAAAAATCAGTTTGACGCAGTTCAGGTGGATCTTTATGACGCTATCTGTGATGGACCTGCTGCAAGTTCGTTAGATTTTTATAAAGGCTGTTACAACATCCTGAAGGAGCCAGGTGTTATGACGGTTAATCTATTCTCCCGCCATCAAAGTTTCGATATCAATCTCAAGAATATTTGCCAAGCTTTTGATGATCGAGTTTTATTATTTCCTGAGTCGCACGATTGTAATGTTGTAGCTATCGCTTTTAAAGGTCCAAAACTTGAAGTGGAATGGAAGGATGTTTCTAAACGCGCTAAACTTATTTTAGAAAAAACTGGTCTACCAACCCATAAGTGGGTCTTAGGTATTATTCGTGAAAATGCACGGCAGGAAAATAGGCTTTCGATATAAGAATTTGAAATAGAAAATAGGCGATCAATTGATCGCCTATTTTATTTTCCAAACTATTTCTAGTTGAGGGCTCTTATCTATTAAACGGCTACTGTGTCAGCGACGTCACTAAACGATTTAATTTTATCAAAGCTCATGTACTTATAAACATCACTGGCCTTTGCATCCAGAGCCTTCACTTGTTCTAAGTACTCACTAGGCGTAGGCAGACGACCTAAAAGGGCGGCTACAGCGGCCAATTCAGCAGAAGCTAAATATACGCGTGTATCAATACCTAAGCGGTTTGGAAAGTTACGTGTAGAAGTGGATACTGCAGTAGAGCCTTTACGGATCTGCGCCTGGTTACCCATACAGAGTGAGCAACCTGGACTTTCCATGCGCGCACCAGCCGCACCTAACATGCCGTAATAACCTTCTTCCATTAGGATCATGGCATCCATCTTGGTTGGGGGTGCGACCCATAGTCGGGTCGGCATATCTTTCTTACCTTGCAATACTTGACCGGCAGCACGGAAGTGACCAATATTAGTCATACATGAGCCAATAAAGACTTCATCAATCTTGTCCCCGGCAACTTCAGACAATATTTTCACATCATCTGGATCGTTAGGGCATGCCAGGATTGGTTCTTTGATCTCATCAATATTAATTTCGATGATTTCAGCGTAGTCTGCATTCTCATCTGCCTTGAGTAGCTGAGGATTAGCAATCCATGCTTGCATGGCTTTAATACGACGACCTAATGTACGCTTATCTTCATAGCCATTAGCAATCATCCACTTCATTAAAGTGATGTTGGACTGCATGTATTCAATGATGGGCTCTTTGCTTAAGTGAACAGTGCAACCCCCAGCAGAACGTTCGGCTGAGGCATCTGATAACTCAAATGCTTGTTCAACCTTAAGATCAGGTAAACCCTCTATTTCAAGAATGCGACCCGAGAAGATATTCTTTTTGCCTTGTTTTGCAACAGTAAGCAATCCTTTTTTGATTGCATACAAAGGAATGGCATTAACGAGATCTCGTAATGTAATGCCAGGCTGCATTTTTCCTTTAAATCGTATCAATACTGATTCAGGCATGTCTAATGGCATTACGCCTGTAGCAGCAGCAAATGCTACCAAGCCAGAACCGGCTGGGAAGGAGATGCCAATTGGAAAGCGAGTGTGACTATCACCACCGGTACCACAGGTATCAGGTAGCAATAAGCGATTTAACCAACTATGAATCACGCCATCGCCTGGACGCAGTGCAACGCCACCACGATTAGTCATAAATGGAGGCAGCTCATGTTGCGTGCGAATATCAACTGGTTTTGGATAAGCAGAGGTATGGCAAAAAGATTGCATCACGAGGTCTGAAGAGAAGCCTAAGCAAGCTAAGTCCTTTAATTCATCACGAGTCATTGGCCCTGTTGTATCTTGTGACCCAACAGTTGTCATACGAGGCTCGCAATAGGTGCCAGGGCGAACCCCTTGACCCTCAGGCAAACCACAAGCACGACCAACCATTTTTTGGGCCAAGCTGAAACCTTTTTGGTTATCAGGCGGGCTTACGGGAACCCGAAAATCAGTAGAGGCTGGAAGACCAAGCGCTGCACGTGCTTTGGCTGTTAAACCGCGGCCAACGATCAACGGAATACGACCGCCTGCTCGGACTTCATCAAGAATGACTGGAGACTTCAGAGAAAAACTCGTGATTTCTTGACCATTCTTAAATACCTTACCTTCATATGGACGTAATTCAATTTCATCACCCATGTTCATCTGAGACACATCTAACTCAATTGGCAAAGCACCAGAGTCTTCCATGGTATTAAAGAAGATCGGAGCAATATTTCCGCCTAGACATACCCCACCATAACGTTTATTGGGTACAAAAGGAATGTCTTGGCCGGTCCACCAAAGTACAGAATTTGTAGCTGATTTACGTGAAGACCCCGTACCTACAACATCGCCTACATAAGCAATTTGGTTGCCCTTTTTTTGTAGTGTGGCAATCTGTTTCATTGGGCCACGAACCCCAGACTCGTCAGGATCAATTCCAGGGCGGGGATTTTTGAGCATGATGGTGGCATGCAGCGGAATATCTGGACGACTCCATGCATCTGGGGCTGGTGAAAGATCATCAGTATTAGTTTCCCCAGTGACTTTAAATACTGTGAGTTTCATATTTTCTGGAACCGCAGGGCGACTTGTAAACCATTCAGCATCTGCCCAGCTTTTCATTACTGCCTTGGCATTTGCGTTACCTTTTTCCGCAAGTTCTTGTACATCATTAAAGTAGTCAAACATTAGGAGGGTTTTCTTCAATGCTTCTGCTGCAGCAGTACCGCATTCAGCATCTGACAGCAACTCAACCAGTGGCTTAATATTGTAGCCACCCAGCATGGTTCCAAGTAGTTCAGTGGCTTTTATTTTTGAGATCAAAGGTGACTTTTCTGTCCCCTTAGCAACTGCATCTAAAAATTCAGCTTTTACCTTGGCGGCCTCATCAACACCTGCTGGCACACGATAAGTAATTAATTCAACTAATTCAGACTCCTTGCCAGCTGGTGGATTTTTTAACATTTTGACCAATTCAGCAGTTTGATCCTTGCTTAATGGGAGGGCTGGAATGCCAAGGGCTGCTCGTTCAGCAACATGGGCGTTGTAAGCTTCAAACATAATGTTTCCTATGAGGTAATGGTATTCAATACAAAGGCTAAATGAGGATTTTCTCCTGCTTAAGCCGATTATAGTTACTAAATTAAGTCTTATATAAGAGTTTAAGTAGCTAAAATGCTTTAAATAGGGTCTTTAGTGATATTTCAGCCTGTCTAGCTAACTCTGGCCCAGCGCTTACAAGACTTGCTCAGTCTTTAGCGCCCAAACTAAGGCGACTACCCATCCGATCAAAGACCACCCTAAAAATAGATTTAAGGCAAATATAGCCCCTGTATTTGCCCTTTTTCTATTAAATGCGATAGCAAAGGGGAGCAAATAGAAAAGTGAGAGCAGGGTGATGAAGATTGCAAAAAAGAGGCGCATTTGGGCTAAAAATTAGGAAACATTCAAGAATGTTCCCCCGATACTACTCATTTTTGATTTTCCGTGGGATTTTTAGGTGTCGTTATAATTACTATTTCCAACAGAGCTTAAGCGATGACCAAATACGTTTTTGTCACTGGTGGTGTGGTTTCTTCCTTAGGGAAAGGAATCGCAGCTGCCTCGCTTGCCGCGATTCTCGAATCACGCGGCCTGAAAGTCACCCTTCTAAAATTAGATCCTTATATCAATGTTGACCCTGGAACTATGAGTCCGCTTCAGCATGGTGAAGTCTTTGTAACTGAAGATGGTGCAGAGACTGACTTAGATCTTGGCCACTATGAACGTTTTGTTTCTGCAAAGATGCGGAAGAGTAACAACTTTACTACTGGACAGATCTATGAATCAGTCATTAGCAAAGAACGACGTGGAGAATACCTAGGAAAAACGGTTCAAGTGATTCCACATATTACCAACGAGATCCAAGCTTTTGTAGAGCGTGGAGCTAAAGCAAGTCACGATGGTGCAGCTGATATTGCTATTTGCGAGATTGGCGGTACTGTCGGCGATATTGAATCTTTACCTTTCCTAGAGGCCGCAAGACAGATGAGCTTGCGTCTTCCGCCCCATAGCTGCGCCTTTGTTCATCTGACTTTAGTGCCATTTATAAGCAGCGCAGGGGAGTTAAAAACTAAGCCCACACAACACTCTGTGCAGAAATTGCGCGAGATTGGCATCATGCCTACGGTTTTACTTTGCCGTGCTGACAGGCCTATTCCAGCGGATGAGCGTGCAAAAATTTCTTTGTTCTCTAATGTTCGGGAAGAGGCTGTAATTTCTGTTTGGGATGTAGATACGATTTATAAGATTCCAGAGATGCTGCACGCCCAAGGCATGGATGATTTGATTTGTCGAGAACTAGAGTTAAATGCGAAACCTGCTGATTTATCTGTTTGGGCTAACTTAGTTTATGAAATGGCCAATCCACAATATGAGGTGACGATTGGTATGGTTGGTAAATACGTAGAACTGACAGAATCTTATAAGTCACTCATAGAAGCTCTTCGCCATGCGGGCATTCACACCCACACAAAAGTGAATATTAATTACATCGACTCAGAAATCATAGAGAAGGATGGTATTGATTGCCTCAAGAAATTGGATGCTATTTTGGTGCCCGGTGGGTTTGGTAAACGGGGTACAGAAGGAAAAATCTCTGCCATTCGTTATGCACGAGAAAACCAAGTGCCATATTTAGGCATATGTCTGGGTATGCAATTAGCGGTCATTGAGTTTGCTCGCCATGTAGCCAATATTCCCAAAGCAAATAGTACCGAGTTTGATCCGCAGGCCGAAAATCCAGTTGTTGCTTTGATTACGGAGTGGATGGACAGAGAGGGGAGGGTAGAGAAGCGCAACAATGCATCTGATATGGGAGGCACAATGCGCCTTGGCTCACAACGTTGTCCAGTGAAAACAGGCACTTTAGCAAGCGCTATTTATGGTTCAGAAGTCAATGAACGGCATCGTCATCGCTATGAAGTGAATAATACTTACGTTCCACAACTCGAAGAATCTGGTTTAATTATTTCTGCTAGAACACCTAATGAGTCTTTGCCTGAGATGATGGAGCTACCGGAATCCATCCATCCATGGTTCTTTGGCGTGCAATTTCACCCAGAATTTACCTCGACACCACGAGATGGTCATCCCTTGTTCTCTGCATTCATCAACGCAGCTCTAGTGCGTCAAAATGTCGCTTTAAAGCAAGTTGCCTAAGAGGAGTCTATGAGCACATTCAAGCTATGCGGTTTTGATGTTGGCCTAGACCAACGCTTTTTTTTAATAGCGGGTACTTGCGTCATCGAATCCGAACAATCGGCTATTGATGTTGCAGGACAATTAAAAGAAATCACTAGTGCCTTAAAGATTCCATTTATATATAAATCCTCTTTTGATAAAGCTAACCGCTCTTCAGGCAACTCTTTCCGTGGCTTAGGAATGGAAAAGGGTTTAGAAATTTTGGCAAAAGTTAAGAAGCAAGTGGGTGTTCCTGTCCTAACGGATGTTCATGATATTAGCGAGATTGAGGCGGTATCAAAAGTTGTTGATGTTCTTCAAACCCCTGCTTTTTTATGTAGACAAACTGACTTCATTCGTGCCTGCGCTCAAAGTGGTAAACCAGTTAATTTCAAAAAAGGGCAATTTCTGTCCCCCCATGAAATGCTGAATGTGATTGATAAAGCGAGAGCTGCTGCAGCAGAAAAAAATCTGCCAGATCAATTCATGGTGTGCGAACGTGGCGCTTCATTTGGATATAACAATTTGGTTTCTGATATGCGTAGTCTTGCCATTCTGCGGGCCTCTAAAGCACCAGTTGTGTTCGATGCTACCCATTCAGTTCAACTACCTGGTGGACAAGGACAATCTAGTGGCGGTCAACGTGAGTTTGTTCCTGTTTTGGCTAGAGCAGCAGTTGCTGTAGGTATTAGTGGCTTGTTTATGGAGACACATCCAAATCCAGCTAACGCATTATCAGACGGCCCCAATGCAGTTCCGCTGGATCGTATGAAAGAATTGCTTGAGTCACTGGTAGCTATTGATTCAGTGATTAAGGATAGCGATTCTTATTTAGAAGATAGCTTTAAATAGAAGTATTTAATAGCCCCATTTCATATTGCTTTAAGGAGAAGGTGCATGAGCGCCATTGTTGACATTATCGGTAGAGAAATTTTGGATTCACGCGGAAATCCAACGGTTGAGTGTGATGTGCTACTCGAATCGGGAGTAATGGGTCGTGCAGCTGTTCCATCAGGTGCCTCAACAGGCTCACGAGAGGCAATAGAATTACGCGATGGAGACAAGTCACGTTTCCTAGGTAAAGGTGTTCTGAATGCTGTTCAAAATATTAATATTGAAATTGCAGAATCTATATTAGGCCTAGATGCAAGTGAACAAGCTTTCTTGGATCACACCTTGATCGAATTGGATGGCACTCATAATAAAGCCCGCCTAGGTGCCAATGCTACTCTGGCAGTCTCAATGGCTGTGGCTAGAGCTGCAGCTGAGGAAGCTGGGTTGCCTTTGTATCGTTACTTTGGTGGTTCTGGTGGTATGCAATTACCCGTTCCCATGATGAATATTGTGAATGGTGGAGCCCATGCAAACAATAGCTTAGATATTCAGGAATTCATGGTAATGCCAGTAGGTGCGCAGAGTTTCCGTGAAGCATTGCGTTGTGGCGCTGAAATTTTTCATGAATTAAAAAAAATCCTAGAGTCTCAAGGAATGCCTACTTCAGTAGGAGATGAGGGCGGTTTTGCCCCCAACTTCAAAAGCAATACTGAATGCTTACAAACTATTTTAAAAGCAATTGAAGGGGCTGGCTACCAGGCTGGAGAAGATGTTTTGCTAGCATTAGATTGTGCAGCAAGTGAATTTTATAAGGACGGAAAGTACCACTTATCAGGTGAGGGATTGCAATTATCATCTAGTGAGTTTTCAGATTACTTGGGTCAACTAGCAGATCAATTCCCAATCGTGTCGATTGAAGACGGTATGTATGAGAGTGACTGGGATGGATGGGTTGATATCACTCAAAAGTTAGGCAAGAAAATCCAATTAGTTGGTGATGATTTATTTGTTACTAATACTCGTATTCTAAAAGAAGGCATCGAAAAGGGTGTAGCAAATTCAATTCTTATTAAGATCAATCAAATTGGAACCTTAACCGAGACCTTTGCTGCAATTGAAATGGCAAAACGTGCAAATTACACTGCTGTCATTTCGCATCGCTCTGGGGAAACCGAAGACAGCACCATTGCAGATATTGCGGTTGGAACCAATGCTGGACAAATAAAAACAGGCTCTTTATCACGCTCAGATCGCATTGCTAAATATAACCAACTACTTCGTATTGAAGAAGATTTGGGCGATGTTGCAAGCTATCCTGGTAAATCCGTTTTCTATAATCTCAAACGTTAATCTATCTAACTGATCTATTAGATTATGCGAATAGTTATCTACTCCATGCTGTTATTGTTGATCGCAATCCAGTATCCACTCTGGCTAGGAAAAGGTGGCTGGATTAAGGTCTACGAGATGGAGAAGCAGGTAGAGCTACAAGAGGCAAAGAATAGCCTCTTGGCTTTGCGTAACGCAAAATTAGCAGGCGACGTCAAGGATTTAAAAGATGGTACTCGGGCAATTGAAGAGCGCGCTAGAGTTGAGCACGGTCTAATCAAAGAGGGAGAATTTTTTGTGCAAATTTTGCCTGGCGATAAGGCATCATCAAGTAATTCTGACGAAGGTCTAAAGCAAGCTACTGCCAAGCAATAAAAGCTTTATTAATGACCCCTAGATGGTGGCCTAGTTGCATCACTTAATAAATTTGTTTTGAATACTTGCTGACAATCTACGGCATCAAATCGGTATGGTTGGGCACAAAAATCACAGACGGTTTCAACAACACTTTGCTCAGCTAGGATGCTCTGGACCTCCTCTTCTCCTAGCATTCTTAATACATCAGCAACCTTAGTACGTGAACAGCTACATGCAAATCGTATAGGTCGTGAAGGGAAGCTTCGTACACCATTTTCTGTTGACTCTTCAAGAAATAGGCGACGTAAAATAGTAGCTGGCGGTAAATTTAATAACTCTTCATCGGTAATGGTTTCGCCTAAAGTCTGAATTCTTGACCAGCCTTCTGCGGCAATTTGAGGATCAAGGTGTGCATGACCACCTGAATTCGGTAGACGTTGCAGTAACAAGCCTCCAATATGGGTTTCATTGGAGCTTAACCAGATTCGGGTATCGAGCTGCTCTGAGTTCTGCATGTATAGGGCAATCGCCTCTGCAGCACTAGTAACAGGTTTGATCATGGTCCCATGATGTTCTTGAAGGGCAACAATACCCTGATATGGCGGTTGACCGGGTTCTCGATCCTTTGGGTCAAGGGTAATGACTAGCCTACCGGTCTGAGAGGCGTCCAATAGCTCTCCCAAGGTCGCATTAGGCGCAATTTCGGCCGGATCAACGGAAAGCTTGACCGTGGCACGTATGCTTAAATCTGATTTGCATTCAACTACCAATAGCTGTATTGGTCCCTTACTTTGGGCTTGAATAATGAGGGTGCCCTCAAATTTAAGACTTGCACTTAAAAGGGTGGCTGCACCAACAAAATCACCTAAAATACGGCGGACAGCCGGCGGGTCAGTCCGGCGCTCTAGGATTGCTTGCCAAGCAGAGCTCATTGATACTATTTCCCCGCGGACTGGTGCGCCATCACATATAAATACAAGTAATTCATTCATAAACTAAAGTATCCACTTTTTTAGATTTTGCTGTGTATTTTCCTGACCTGAGATAATAGAACCTATGCATATTCGTACACGTTTTGCCCCCAGTCCTACGGGTTTTATACATTTAGGAAATCTGCGTAGCGCTCTTTATCCTTGGGCTTTTGCACGCCATAACAAGGGTGCTTTTATTTTGCGTATTGAAGATACTGATTTAGAGCGTTCATCTCAAGAAGCAGTAGACGTCATCATTGAAGGCATGGCTTGGCTTGGTCTCGATTTAGATGAGGGGCCAGTCTATCAAATGCAACGTATTGATCGCTATCGCGAAGTCATTAAACAAATGCTTGAAGCAGGTTTGGCTTATCCCTGCTACATGAGTGAAGAAGAGCTCAACAGACTCCGCGATGTTCAAATGGCAAATAAAGAAAAGCCTCGTTATAACGGCCTATGGAGGCCTGAAGAGGGAAAGACTCTCCCTCCAATACCTCAAGGGGTACTTCCTGTCATTCGCTTCAAAAATCCAATTGGCGGCTCAGTCATTTGGGATGATGCGGTTAAAGGTCAGATTGAAATTAGCAATGATGAGCTGGATGATTTGGTCATAGCCCGACCAGATGGCACACCAACCTATAACTTTTGTGTTGTAGTTGATGACCTAGACATGAACATTACACATGTTATTCGAGGCGATGATCACGTAAACAATACGCCTAGGCAAATTAATATCATGAAAGCTTTGGGTGGCATGCCTCCAGTTTATGCACATCTGCCAACAGTCTTAAATGATGCTGGTGAAAAGATGAGTAAGCGTAATGGCGCCATGAGCGTTCGGGATTATCAAAAGGCTGGATTCCTACCTGAAGCGATTCTCAATTATTTGGCTCGTCTTGGTTGGTCACATGGAGATGCTGAAGTGTTTACCAAGGAGCAATTTGTTCAATGGTTCGATTTGGAAAGTTTAGGAAGATCTCCTGCACAACATAATCCTGAAAAATTGCTTTGGTTAAATCATCAATATATTCAGCAATCAGATGCTATTAGGCTTGCTGAACTAGTCCATCCTTTTGCACATGAACTTGGTATTGATACAGAAACTGGTCCTGACTTTGTTGAGGTAGTGGGTCTAATGAAAGATCGCGCTAATACATTGCTTGAAATAGCCGAGGGAGCAAAACTTTTTTATTTGCCTGCACCTAATCATCTTCCCGAACAAGTTGCTGAGAATATTCCAGAAGCAATTGTTCCCGCGCTGAAAGATCTCATCAAAATTTTAGGAACTACAGAACCAACAAAAGAAGCATATAGCGCAGCCTTTAAGCAAATATTGACGCAACATCAAATTAAAATGCCTGCTTTGGCTATGCCAGTACGATATGCATTATTTGCTAGTACTCAAACACCGGCTATTGACTCAGTATTGGTAGTTTTGGGTAAAGAGGAAGCTATTAAAAGGCTCTCCAAGGTGGTCAGTTAGCAATTTGCGCGCTCGCACGAAAATAGGCTAAAATCTCGGATTGTTTTCAGTGTCTTGCAGTGATGTTGCGGGACTTCGGGGGTATAGCTCAGCTGGGAGAGCGCTTGCATGGCATGCAAGAGGTCAGCGGTTCGATCCCGCTTATCTCCACCACAAAATTAAAACTACTATAGTTTTTCGTATATTTCCCGTAATCACCCTCCGGCATAAGATATTAGCTTGTAGAGCGCGACGATTCAACTGGCCTATAGCTTAAAACGATGATAACCAAGGAAATTCTTATAATTAGCTCGACCCAAAGAGTCCACTCAAATGAACTAGTCATTAATTTTGATATGTATGAATTGCCTGCATAGAATTGAAACAATGTTACGCTTGTCTTGAGTATCGGTACTGATATACAAATCACAGTAGCGTATTTAATTATTTTTGAAGCGGGAAAGTAATACAGAGAAATAATTAATAAAAAAGATGCGATCTGAAAAAACTCATGGTAGCCCTTAAATACTCCTAAACCAGTTATGCTGCTAGCATCTAGATTTAATAAACCCATCATCAAATTTACAATTATTAATGCTATAGCAATGTTAAGTTTGAACTTTTGGTTCATTCGTAGCCCCATATATAAGTCAGGAAGTATTTAATCATACATTAGTAGATCCTTAATGCATCTACTGACTCAGTTTTAGTTTTTAATACGCTTTATTCCACTAGATAATGCTTCAAGCGCTTTTCTAATACCCAAGGACATATTTCCATTTCCTAGCAATGTGGCCATCTCAATATGCTCGGATTTAAGAGTGATCAAAACTCTTCGACCACCCTCTATCTTAGGCAATCCAGCGTTAGATCTTCTACCACCCCAGTTATCGCTTTTCTTAGCCATTTTTTATTGACAATTTTGATTTGTATATATATTTCAAGTATAAGGCATAGCCATCAGAAAAAGAAAAACAAAGAGATTTAACGATCGCGATAGATTTGGGCTATAATTTCGGCTGTTTAGATGTAAAGAGTAGCAGGTGATTGGTAGGGTATGCGATCATTTGGTGACGAATTCAAGGGTTTTAGTTCTAGTAACTTCCACCTACATATTTATCACTCAACATTTGCCTATTCCCATCAAAGCGTTTCGGGAGAATGCATATCTGTTCTTTACAACACCAAGTATTTAAGGTAGCTAGTGGTCCAGGTCCCCATCGTCTAGAGGCCTAGGACATCACCCTTTCACGGTGAGTACGGGGGTTCGAATCCCCCTGGGGACGCCAGATTTTCTGGTAGCAATATTAGTCTTTGTTTATGTAATTTGGAGCGGTAGTTCAGTTGGTTAGAATATCTGCCTGTCACGCAGAGGGTCGCGGGTTCGAGTCCCGTCCGTTCCGCCAAATTTTGTGAAAAAAAGCCCGAGCAATCGGGCTTTTTCTTTACTGTTGACAAAGAGTATTAAATTTTCGTATAGAGCTAAGTATGCCTAAGTCTAAAAAAAATTTATTTCAAAATAGAGCGTCAAGTGTAAAAGGGTTGCAAAAAAGGGGTGTTGAGCAAAATTATCTAGAAATGACCTTGATTGAGGACATTGTGGAAGCTAATAAACATATTGGTGAACACATTGACTCGTTAACAAGGAGAGCTACGCTAATTCAAGAATATTTATTAGAAATACACCCTGATATAACTATTAGGATGATCCGAAGAATTCTCACTAAGGATATCGATAAATCCTAAGGGATATATCGCTTTATCAATTTAGATATAGATGATTCAATAAAAAAAGCCCCTTTCTTGAGGCTTTTTTCCAGATAGATGAAGACTATTTTTTCTTAGGCGTTGTAATAGAGGCGGCCATGGCATCAAAATAAACTACCTTAACTTGCTCTCCAACAGTCACATCAGCTAGTAAGGCTGGGTTCTTCACAATAACAGTTGTTATGTTCCCGCTTGGTCCTTTCACGGACACCAATTTTTTATCACGGTCTACACCGACAATATCTGCAATGATCGTCGTAGTGTTCGCAATAACCTCGGAAGGTTTTTCATTAGGCTTAGAGTTTGTAACCGTACTAGTTTCTACTTTGCTACGAATACCAGTACTCTTTGTTTTGATGAGCTCAATTGCAACAGCTGTTTCATAGCTTACATTTACACGATCACCTTTTTTAATTTGTGCAAAATTGGGAATTTCTGGACCAGCAACAAACTTAGACTCACCATCTTTATTTTTGAAAGTGATTGTGCGAGTTTTCAGATCAGTTTTGACAACTTCACCCTCATATAGTTGATAACGGTTATCTGTTATGGCTGCATCAATAATCATCGGTTTAGAGCCAGCTGTATCAACTGATTTAGTCTGTGCCATCAGAGTAGAAGCTCCTCCGATTAAGGCTGCAAGAGTGAAGGCAATTCGTGTAAATTTGGTATTCATTATTTCCCTTGTAATTTAGTACTTATATTCTAAATACTAGCTCACTTTTGGTAATTAATTGCAGTTTTAGTAATGATGCAGATGCTCGGCAGATTCCAGTCATATTTGTTAATATCATTCTTTTAATATGTTTAAGTAAAAAGGGTTCAAATGCCAAAGCTAGCAGCCAATCTCACCATGCTCTTCAATGAAGTGCCATTCATGGAGCGCTTCCAAAAGGCATCAAATGTAGGTTTCCAGGGCGTTGAATTTCTCTTTCCATACGCATTCTCTGCTGACGATATTAAGCAAAAGTTAGATCATTATCAGCTTGACTTAGTGCTTAATAATTTACCTGCGGGTGATTGGGATGCCGGTGAGCGTGGAATTGCTTGTTTACCGGGACGGGTTGAGGAATTTCGCTCAGGTGTTGCTAAGGCAATTGAATATGCGCAAATATTGGGTACCCCACAACTCAATTGCCTTGCAGGCAAAGCTCCTGCCGGAGTTGATCCTAAAATATTACGTGAGACATTTATCTCAAACCTTCAATTTGCCGCTAATGAGCTACAAAAAGAAAATATTCGATTGCTAATAGAGCCAATCAATACTTTTGATATTCCCGGCTTCTTTTTATCTAAAACCCAGCAAGCCATTGAGATTATCGATGAAGTAAATTCAAGTAATTTATTCGTTCAATATGACATCTACCACGCACAGCGCATGGAAGGGGAGCTTGCTAATACGATCGAGAAGTATTTATCTAAAATTGCGCATATTCAATTAGCAGATAACCCTGGACGGAATGAACCTGGTACAGGCGAGATCAACTATTCCTATCTATTTAAATTGATCGATCGCTTGGGTTATCAGGGATGGATTGGTTGCGAATATAAGCCCTTGAGCAACACTGAATCTGGTTTGGGTTGGATTCGATCTATTTAATAATTTAAAAATAACTAAGGAGACTTTATGAATAATCAAAAGAAGATTGGCTTCATCGGCCTAGGAATTATGGGCGCACCTATGGCAAGCCATTTAGTCAATGCAGGATATGAGCTGTTTATCAATACACGTAGTAAAGTTCCGGAAATATTAGCAAATTCAAAAGCAGTTCAGTGCCCATCACCTCAGTCTGTAGCTGAGCAAGCGGATATTATCTTCATCATGGTGCCCGATACACCCGACGTAGAGAAGGTATTGTTTAGTGATAAAGGGGTAGCATCTGGCCTTAGCAAAGGCAAAGTAATTGTGGATATGAGCTCTATTTCCCCTATATCTACCAAAGAGTTTGCCAAGAAAATAAATGGACTTGGCTGTGACTACTTAGATGCCCCAGTTTCTGGTGGTGAGGTTGGCGCTAAAAATGCCACACTTTCTATCATGGTTGGCGGAGATGAAAAAATCTTTGAAAGCATCAAGCCTATTCTTGAGTTAATGGGCAAGAATATAAACCTTGTAGGCAAAAATGGAGATGGGCAAACGGCTAAGGTTGCAAATCAAATTATTGTTGCCTTGAATATTGAAGCGGTAGCAGAGGCACTATTGTTCGCCTCAAAAGCTGGTGCAGATCCAGCGAAAGTACGTCTAGCCCTGATGGGCGGGTTTGCAAGCTCAAAAATATTAGAGGTACATGGCGAGAGGATGGTTAAAAGGACATTTGATCCTGGATTTCGTATTGAGTTGCACCAAAAGGACTTGAATCTTGCTCTGAATAGTGCTCGAGCTCTTGGCGTATCACTTCCAAATACAGCTACTGCGCAGGAGTTATTTAACTCATGCGCCGCTCATGGCGGTAAGGCATGGGATCACTCGGCTATGGTTAAGGCGCTAGAAAAGCTGGCCAATTTTGAAATGGGTCAAGAGTCTAAGACTTAAGTATGCCAACTACCTTACTAGTCTATTTACACGGATTTCGATCTTCTCCAAGATCTAGTAAGGCTGTCAAGACTGGTGATGCTGTGAGGGCCTTATCTAAAAAAGACAATCCAATTCAATGGTACTGTCCTCAACTATTTGCTTCCCCAAAGCAAAGTATGGATATGGTCACCAATTTTATTGATCAATCTGGAGCTGATAACATCGCGATTATCGGCTCCTCTTTGGGTGGTTTTTATGCTAATTATTTAGCTGAGAAATACGCATGCAAGGCAGTTGTTCTAAACCCTGCAGTAAGGGCTGCTAGAGAGCTAGCTCCTCATGTTGGAATGCTGACTTCATATGATAACGATGAACCTTTTGATTTTCGTCTTGAATACATTGATGAGTTAAAGGCACTTCAAGTTGAGAAAATCTCCAATCCTGAGAGATATTTTTTGATGGCTGCCAAGGGTGATGAGCTTCTGGACTGGAAAGAAATGGTTGAGTTTTATAAAGGCGCCAATCATCTCGTGCTAGAGGGAAGCGATCATGGCATTTCTGACTATGAAATTTACCTACCCAAGGTCTTAGAATTCATATCTAAATAGGCAATTGATTGCCGACCACATCTTCTGTAAGATTAGATAAACGATTGAGGCCTCTTTTTGGCGGATCGAGAAAGGAGAGGTTGTGCTGAGCATATTAAAACTAGATGCTGGTGGGATACCCCAGGGATGGGTTAATGCCGAAGAGGCAACCAAGCATTATGCAGATAATAGTGTTCTATGGACATTAGGCGATCCTATTTTCAGGATGCGTGGCGGTATTTCAAAAATAAGCGGCCAACAATCCATCATTGATCTTCATTCAATTATTGCTATCAATGGCAGCTCTAAAATCAATCTTTTTGATGTGGTTCCAGCGATCACCAAGCACAAACTTTTTAAACGTGATCGTGGTCTCTGTGCTTATTGTGGTGATGCCATTCATGAGAGTCAGGCTGAAGCAGAACATATTATTCCTAATAGTCGTGGTGGTAAATACAATTGGATGAATTTAGTGATCTCTTGTAGACCTTGTAATCAACATAAAGGTAATCGAACACCAGAAATGGCCGGAATGGGTTTGCTTTATACGCCATATCAACCTAGCCTCTACGAAGATATGATTTTAAAGGGCCGAAATATTTTGGCCGATCAAATGGATTTTTTGGCAGCAAATCTACCAAAAAACAGCCGGCTGTTAGACCCCTCTTTCTGTTATCAAACTTGAGGCCGTTTGAATCAAATCCTCGCCATATGAAATCAATATGGGTGGTGATAGCTGCCTTGACCTTATCTTTATTGGGTCACCTTATTCTCTATTTTGGGATTCCTTTTTTATCATCATCTTCGGGGACAGACATACCAGATGATCTGATTATTAAAACTGAACTTCGGGTTGAGCCCCCAAAAAAGATTCAAACAACTAAGACGCCACAGAAAAAGCCTTCCCAGGCGAATCAGAATCAATCTTTAGCAGAGGATCCAAATGGGATTGATTCGGGTACTCAAACTGCAGGCGCTGACCTAGGAGGGGGTGCAGATCAAAAGGGCGCCCCCTTTAGACTTCCGCAATCAGCAATTATCTACTACGACTCTTTTCTTGATGGGCAACAGTTTCAAGGTGGTCAAATTGACTGGGAGGTTGTTGGCAACAGTTATCGTCTCTACATAAACATTCCCTATGCTTTTGTTGGTCCTTTTGTATTTGAATCCAGAGGCACTGTTGATGCTTATGGAATAGCTCCTGCAATATATTGGTCCCAAAGAGGCACTCGGAATCCACGTTATTCACGTTTTGACAGGGATGGAAAAGGGGCAGGGCAGATGTACTTTTCTGAAAAACCTGAATTTACTCCTGAAATTATTCCTGGCACACAAGATCGCTTTAGCTTAATGTTTCAGCTAGCTTCCTTGTTGAACGGAGATAACAAAATAGATGAACCAGGGAGTATCCGTTCCATACCTGTAGTTGACTACAATACTCTAGAGATGTGGCAATTTAAAAGTTATGGGGAAGCTATTACAGAGGATGTGCCAAATCTAGGAAAGACAACGATCAGGCATTACGCACTGATGCAACGAGAAAGTAGTCCCTATAAACGTCAAGTTGATATTTGGCTTGCCAAGGATCTGGAATGGTTGCCTGGCCGCATTAGATCTCAAGAATCTAACGGTAGAGTTTTGGAGCTAGTATTTAAGCAAAAAGCTGCAATTAATTAGAGTTTGATTTAGCTGTAGTAATTTGATTTTTATTAATCAATGAGCTAAGCATATTAAATAGGGCTGCGCCAGACATTGAGGCTGCAAAAATACCTGTAAATGCAATGATGATTGGTAAGATGCGCCAATTTTTTTCTAGTTCATACGAGCCAAATCCGACGGTCGTGTACATCTCCCCAGCAAAATAAAATACTTCAGGATTGTTGGTAAAGATCTTTAGCGGTATCAAAGCATATGTCCACATGAATATGTCTGCGAAGTGTCCAATGATTACCAATAGAATAGAAATGAAATATGAAATGAGGGCAGCTAAACGAAAAGCATGCAAAAAATCCTTTTCCATATGCCTTTTATTACTAAGCCATTCAACCAGCTTATGGAAGCAAAGCACCACCAACATTAGGTACATGCCATGCAAAACCAGCATGCCGCTAGCAAAAGCGATAATCAAATAGACTTGAGTATTTCCAATATCAGCATTCAATTGACCTATAAGCTGATTTAGTGAGGGTAGATAGCTAAATACTTCCATGTAACTCTTGATCGTTGTTTGAATAATGGATAAATTTCTTATTTGACATAATAATGATTATACGCAATTAACTATTATGGCTAATTAGGTTTAACCTCGTTAACAGGCCCTTTGTAGGCTTGTTTGTATAACTTTAACCATCTAGATCTGAGTCCCTCACTAATGGCAGGCTTGTTATATATATCTGCAATATCTATTGCACTGAAGCCTGCTTCATTACGTAATTGAAGATTCGCGCCTTTGTCCAATAAGAGTTTGACAAGATATTCATTGCCAGACTGGACTGCCATCATTAAAGGTGTTGTGCCACCTAGACTTAATGAGTCAACTATTGCGCCATTGGCGAGCAAAAACTGCGCAACATCTAAATGACCTTTTGCACATGCGTAATGAAGTGGCGTCCAGCTAATATGATCCAACTGCGCTCGATTTTTTAATACTAAGGTCTGTACTAGAGGCAAATCACCATTAATTGCAGCCATCATTAAAGGGGTTTCGCCATTTTTATTAGATAAATCTACATCTGTACCTTTTGCGCTCAAAAGGACATCAATAACTCCATAAGATCGATCTTTGATAGCTAAAACCAACATAGGATTACCGTTAATATCGATGGTATTCGGATTAATACCCTTGCTAAGAAGCGATTTAACTTCTTTCACATCATTAAATTTGGCTGCCTTTGCGAAATCTAAAGTTTGAGCCTCAGACTGAGCTAACACGTTTGAAAAATGGAATAGCGCAAACAAAGCAGAAATAAAATATTTAATATTTTTATTCAAGATAAGCCTCTATCTATCTGAAAACATTGAAAAAAATTATGAGATGTTTGGTTAGCTAATTCATCTACTGGGATATTTTTCAAATCAGCAATAAATTCCCCTACTTTGGCCACCCATGCAGGCTCGTTGGTCTTACCTCGATAAGGAATTGGGGCCAAATAGGGTGAATCTGTCTCAATCAGCATTCGATCTATCGGCACCCTCTTGCATGTCTCCTGAAGATCTTTGGCACTTTTAAAGGTCACAATTCCTGAAAAAGAGATGTAAAAACCCATTTCCATTGCAGCCTTAGCAACTTCATAACTTTCTGTAAAGCAGTGCATAACTCCACCAATTTGATCTGCACCCTCCTCTTTGAGGATGCGAATGGTATCTTCTGAAGCGGATCGAGTATGGACAATCAGGGGCTTTCTGGATGCTATTGCAGCACGAATATGTGTTCTAAAACGCTCTCTTTGCCATTCAAGAGAATCATAGCTTCGGTCTGCCATTCTGAAATAGTCAAGACCGGTTTCTCCGATTGCTACTATCTTTGGATATCTAGCCGCAGTTTCTATTAAAAAATCAAGGCTCGGTTCAGGCGTGTCCTCATAGTCGGGATGAACGCCAACGGATGCGTAAAGATGGGGATGATCTTGCGCAAGCTTCAATACATTAGGAAAATCGGGCAAATCTACCGATACGCAAAGAGCATGATCTACTTGAGCAGCTTTCATGTTCGCCAAAATCTCGGGAAGGCGCGTCTGAAATTCTGGGAAATCTAGATGGCAATGGGAGTCTATAAACATGACTGCCTATTTTACTTCTGAACCCTCAAAAACCTGTTGGTACAGAGAAAGTAAAGCCTCAAGTTGCACCCTAGTCGCCAAGGGATGATTTTCATGACGACGATATTGAACGAGAGTCTTCCAAAACTGCAATAGCTTTAGGATTGGTACTTGTTGGGAAAGTGATTTGAAGACTTGCAAATGCTTTGGATAGTATCTTGGAACACCTCCTTGAGTAACCGCCTGCAAGTCGGATGTCCAGCGCTGCATAGTTGCAAGAAGCACTGAGAATTGCGCTTTATGAATTTTCTCAGCTGCCTCAAGCCATTGAATACGACCTCCTAGCGACATGGATTGGAGCAAAATTCGGGAGGCTTGAATAGAAATAGATAGCTCATCTTTATCATCTTGATTATGTCTGGCTAACAAGGAATCTAATACAGAGTATGGCGCCCCACCCTGTTCGTCATAAATAGACTCAATATCAGAGTCATTAAATTGAGCCCCGGAAATATTTTTAAGCTGAGATTGAAGCCACTGGATACCTATGGACCTATCAGGTCTTGAAGCCGCAAGCAGTCGACAACGCGAGCGGATGGTGGGGATCACCCGATCTAAGCGATCGGCCAGCAAAATAAATATTGTATGAGGAGGAGGCTCTTCCAGCGATTTCAGTAAGGTATTTGCAGAATCATGTCTCAAAGACTCCAATGGATAAATCAGGATGACGCGATTTCCACCTCGATGGGATCCTATTGAAAGATGTTCAATAGCTTTACGTATCTCTTCAATCGCAATATTTTTCTTTTCCTTTTTTTCGCCTGAATCTCCATCACCATCATCAAACGAAGCTTTACCTTTTTTTACAGCCTCATCACTTTCATAGACAGCATGCGGTAATAATTTACGATGAGTTTCAGGAACAAGTGCGATAAAGTCTGGGTGATTTGCAGTATCAAACCAATGGCAAGCCTCACATTGTTTACAAGGCTTAGGTTTATCAAGCCCCTCGCAAAGCAATGATTTGGCTAGCTCCACAGCAAATTCAAATTTACCAATACCTGCCTGACCATGTATTAAGACTGCACTCGGAAAGTTGTGCAGATCTAGGCTTTCCCTTAAGGGGGTTAGCCATGGTGCGGTTTGATTTTTCTCGGAATGGAACAGTTGATTCATCTATAAATTAATTCTTAAGTCTCTTAGGCCATTCCAAATTGATTCTTGGGTTTGTGTAGCATCAACCAAATGAAATCGTTTCGGATCTTCTTTTGCACGGCGAAGATACTCTTGACGAACGCGTTCAAAAAAATCGAGATCCATTTGTTCAAATTTATCTGGTACCCGTACCTTTGACCTTCTCGCCTCAGCAACGGAGCCTGGTAAATCAAATAATATAGTGAGATTAGGTTGTAAAAGAGCACCATTTTCGCGTCCCTGTACCCATAACTCCAATTCATTGAGCTTGATAAGGCTTAAGCCACGCCCCCCACCTTGATACGCAAAACTCGCATCGGTAAAACGATCGGAAATCACAATTTTTCCCGCTTTGAGAGCAGGTTCAATCACTTGTGCAAGGTGTTCGCGGCGTGCAGCAAACATTAATAAAGCCTCAGTCTCCAAATTCATTGGGGACTCAAGTAATAAATTTCGAAGTTGCTCACCCAAGAGAGTTCCACCTGGTTCTCTCGTCATGACTACCTCTTGATGAGGATAGCGGTTCTGTAAGAGTTTTCCGAATGCATCAATATGAGTGCTTTTTCCTGCACCATCGATGCCTTCAAAACTTATAAAGTAACCAGGATATATCGTGCTCATGCAATGATCTACTGTATTTGATTCGTTTTAGTGGTAGATTTTCGTTGGTAACGATCAACCGCATTCTCATGCTCATGTAAGGTAGTTGAAAAATGACTACTGCCATCACCCTTTGCAACAAAATACAGCGCATTACTTTTTACAGGATGCGCTGACGCAATAATCGATTCACGGCTTGGCATTGCAATAGGTGTGGGTGGCAGTCCTTTCTTCATATAGGTAT